>Ga0180302_10001115_pt1 | contig 12584 bp, 12 predicted proteins | sample GuaBasSediGuay17_FD_121794 | JGI IMG/M metagenome (GOLD analysis project Ga0180302, IMG submission 121794) | Subseafloor sediment microbial communities from Guaymas Basin, Gulf of California, Mexico - Guay17, Core 4571-4, 12-15 cm | ecosystem: Environmental > Aquatic > Marine > Hydrothermal... | reverse complement strand
CTTAGCCACAGCGACCACCCTAGCCTTAAAGCCCCTCACGAGCTCTCTAAAGGCCGCCAGGTACTCCAAGTACTCTAGAAAGAGAGCGGTCGTCTGGGCGTCCTTTACGTCTCCTGTGGACTCCAGGACCTCGGCGACGGCCTCCTTAGCTCTTAACTCGGTCTCGCCGCGCTCTGCGGACTCTTCAAACAGCGGAAGATAATCGGACATGATTCTTGAAAGAGAGCGGCTTCGAGCCATCAGCTCGGTGTAGGGCACAGGCCTGACGAACACGCTTATCAGCGAGCCGTCGAGGACAACGACCGAGTCGTCTACCTCCGCTAGCGCCCTGATTGCGCACTTGGCCTCAAGCGTGGCCATGTACAACCTGACCCTCTCGCGGGGGAGCCAGTACGGGAAGATGACGTCCACGTCAGCAGCTCTAACGATAGGCGCCAATCCTTCCTCTCCGGCCGCTACGGCTTCGGCATCGACTGCGTAGACCGCGAAGTCCCTGTACTCCTTGAGGTTCATTCCCCCATCAACGCCCACGAGAAGACCTCTACGAGGAGGAGGAAGGGGGAGCCACTCGATAGATTCACCGAGCCCTCCTTCCAGCGCTAGCTCCTCAATTCTCCGCAGGATCTCCTCACGCCTCCTGAGCAACTTGTCGATCACGAGCTCTAGCATCCCCTACACCGCGTGTGCCAGAGAAAAACGCCGGGTGTGGGTATTAACGCTTGTCCTTACCGACTTCAGAGGTAGCTGAAGACGAAGGCCCCTATCCTCTTGATGCCTTCCCTTATTCTGTCCTCAGGCTCGGACACAAACGTCATTCTGATGTGTCCCTTACCCATTTCGCCAAAGTGCGAGCCCGGTATGACTACAACCCCTTTCCTATAGAGCAGCCGGTTCGCGAACTCCTCGTCGTCTCTCTTCATGGCCTCTAAGTAGTACTTTACATCGACGAAGAAGTAGAAGGCCCCCTCAGGGAGCACGGTCTTAGCCTCCGGGAGCTCCCCCTTTAGTAACTCGTACATCACATCGCGGCGCGCCTTGTAAGTGGGTATGACCACCTCCCTCAGGTATCGGTCCTTTATTCCGTCTTCATAGAACTTCACCATGGCGAACTGCCCCAGGGAGTCGGGTGCGAGCGTTAGGTACTGCTTCACCTTTTCGATGGCCTCTATAACCTCGGGTGGCCCAACCACGTACCCCAGCCTTAACCCGGGTATAGAGGCCTCCTTAGAGAAGGAGTTTATGGTTATTGTCCTTCCTCTGGCGCCAGGGTAGGCGTCGACCCAGGGGTTCCTAGCGCCGTCGTAGGTTATATGCTTGTAAACGGCGTCATATATTATCCAGCAGTCGTAGTCTTCGGCTAGGTCTACAAGTGCCCTCACGAAATCCTCCCGCACCACCCTGCCTGTGGGGTTGTCAGGACTTAGGAGTATAAAAGCCGCAGTCCTAGTGGTTACCACTCTTTTCACGTCCTCTATGTCTGGCTGGTAGCCCCTCTCAACCATTACGGGTACTCTCTTCACTTTTCCGCCCAGCATCTTTATGGCTTCACTATACCCCAGGTATGTGGGGTCGAGTATTATGACTTCGTCCCCGGGCTCTAGCACCGCCGCGAGGGTGGCGTAGATCCCCTCGGTGCCACCGGTGGTGATTATTATCTCCTTGTCAGGGTCGTAGTCGACACCCCACCACTTCTTGAGGTCCTCGGCGATCAGGCGTCTGAGCTCGGGTATTCCCCTAGTCCCCGTATAGCCGACTGCTAGCCTCGGGTCCTCCTTAAGCAATTGACGCATGTAGTCCACGACTTCCTTGGGTGGGGGCAGACTCGGGGCTCCGCCCCCGAAAGATATTATGTTTCTCTTCCTGCGGGCCTCGTCGAGAAGCGCGGCAATGCGTCGTATCGGCGAAGTCTGGATGTACGCAATACGAGACGCCAATGCCGGCATGACTCCCCGTAATACACTTTACCCAGAGTCCTTAATATGTTAGCAAGTCAAGATTCCCTATTATTCCCCTCCTCAAGCTTAAGGCCTATTTTTTCCGCCAGCTGCCTCAGCCTGATAGCGCTGAGGCCTCCGATACTCTTGTATATCTCGTATTCCTCTCTAACACTACTCCTAATCTCCTCCTTCGTCCTATCAGGCGCATTGCTGAATAGCGAGGCCGCTTCCTCAACGAACCCCTTGATAGCGAGCTCCAAGACGAACGTCGCCACGGAGACCGTGCGTATGCGCCCCTCCTCGTAAACAAAAACAAGCCCTGTCTCGTAGTCCACCTCGTACTTGGGTGGTCCCCGCTTGACCTTGGCTAGGGCCGCTAGAGCCTCGCGCGAGACTATCCTCGCTACACCATATACTGACACCGCTTTCTCAACCTTCTTGAAGTGCTCCTCGCCGCGTCTGTATACTTCAACACGGCCGTCCGGAGAGAGGGGAATATCGTAGACCTTTCCGCCTATGGTTATTGTGCCCTTGAGGCCCCTCACGTTCTCGGTGGGCACCCTCAGGTCCAGAAAGCCGTCATAGGTTAGAATAGGCACGGTCTCCTCCGACCCGTCTGGGAAGACGACCTTAGCTGCCTCGTCCCACAATCTCGCACTGGGCTCTCCAAGCACTAGGTGAGGGCCCGCTTCCATAGCGACCACCCCTAGAGAAGCCGCAAGCTCGCGGGCGTACCCTTCAACGAAGCCTGCGATCTCCGCCACGTCGAACTTTATCCAGCCCCTACTCGTCTTAATCTCCACATTCCTGAAACCTAAAACTCTCAGCCCTCTCTCTTCCATCAGGCTTCTCAGCTCATCTTTGCTCTTCTTACCCGCTTCCACACCTAACCACGGCAAATCTGTGCGCCTCGGTTCCCTACCGCTACCTACCTAGCGGCGTTCGCTTAGATATCGTTGACTGAGGCGAAACATCGAGCGGACGCGCCCCGAGAAAACCTTTACAAGCCTTCCAGCCTAGCTGAGGGTGATGAGCGAAGTCTTCGATAAGCCTGTGAGAGATATAATGACGAGACCCGTGGTGACGGTGCTGTCCTCGGAGCCTGTGGTAACGGCTGTAAGGAAGATGGTGAGTCACGACATAGGGGCTGTGATCGTGGTGTCAGGCGAAGTCCCCGTGGGGATAATCACCGAGAGGGATGTGCTTAAGCGCGTGATCCTCGAGAGGCGGGATCCCCAGAACACCTCCTGCCAGGAAATCATGTCCAAACCGCTCATAACAGTACGCCCAGAGACCCCCTTAGGGGAAGCTCTCTCGGTCATGAAAAGGAGCGGGATAAGGAGACTCCCCGTAGTCGAACAAGGCAAGCTGATAGGGATAGTGACTGAGAAAGACATCATAAGGGAGATCCTGTGAGGAGCTTCCGCTCGAGCCACATTGCCCTAGCCACTTCCTCGAGCGCCTCAACCCTAGCCTCGGCGTGCAGGGGGCGCGTGCCGCCAATAACTACACCGTGCCTCAGCATAATGACCGCGTCTGCGCCCATCCTGAATTCCTTGCCCACTCTCGTTGCTAGCTCGACGCTACCGGGCTCGAGAGGAGGCACCACAGAAACTCTTCCCACGACGTACCTGACCTCGGGATAGGGGGACTCTGCAACGGCATCGGCGAGGGCAAGAGTGAAAGGCGAGTGCGCATGGACAACGGCGTGTATGTCCCCCCGCGCCAGGTAGATCTCTTTGTGCATTCTCCACTCAATACTCGGCCTACCCCCCGCCAGCACCTCACCGTTGAACGAGACGACGACCAAGTCCTCGGGCGATACCGTGGCCTTGTGGACCCCTGAAGGCGTGATCACCAGAGCATCGCGTCCTTTGAGGCGGGCGCTTATGTTCCCGCTGGCTCCTGATATCAGACCCCTCCAGTAGAGTAGTCTCAGAGCGAGTATGATCTCTCTTCCCAGTTCCTTTGGAAACAGGCTCATTGTGTGAGAGAGGGCTTTTGAACCTATAAAGGCGATTGAGACTTCAGCTCTTTTTCACGGCCGCCCCTTTTTCTTCAAGCAGTTCCCTAAGGGCCTTAGCCACCCTCTCGACTTCGGCTAAGGCTTCGTCCTTACTGCTGCCGGACGCTGTGATGTGTAGCTCGAGGAGGGGGCGGCCTAGCTCCGCGCCCTTAGGGTGGCTCTTAATGTAAGCCCTCTCGCTCATCTTCATCGCCTTAGCGATGAGGGGGGCGGCCTCGGATTCCGGCAAGCCCACGGATATGAGGGTGGTCTCGGCAAAGAACACCTTCGGCCCCCCCTCCCTAAGCTTAGGCTCCACATAGGTCTCGAACATGGCCTGCATCTCAGAAGGCACGCCCGGTAGGAGGAATATCAGGGCATCACTTACCTCTACCTCGACTCCGGGTGCGGTGCCTACGGGGTTTGGTATAGGCTTGCCTCCTTCCGGCAACCTCGCCATCTTGACTCTCGCCTCGGTGAGCCCCATGCCCGCTCGCTCGTACTTCTCTCTGACCATCCGCAAGGCCTCTTCGTTTAGGATTAAGGGCACCCCGAGAGCCTTGGCAAGGCCCTCGGCAGTCTTATCGTCGAACGTGGGGCCCAGCCCGCCAGTCGAGATGATTACGCTGGCTCCGCGACCGAGCGCCGTCCTAAAGCCCCACGCGATATCGTCTACGTCATCGGGCACCACTATTCCGCCCCGCACCTTGTAGCCTAGGACAGTGAGCCTCCTACCTAACCACGCGAAGTTCGTGTTAACAACCCTACCTATGAGCAGCTCGTTACCTATGGAAATAAGCCAAGCATCACGGCCCGCTGCTAGGCCCGTAGTACCACCCATACCCATAGAGCTTAGGCCGAGATAAAGTTGGCGTGGCGGAGCCCGCGCTTAGTGCGCCAACAAGGAGCTCAAGTTAGCCAATGCAGCCCCCTCACGCCATGCCGTCAGACTTAAGACGATGCTGCTCCTCCATCAGTAACAGATGATGACTGAACTCCCCGCGCGATTGCCCGTGAGATGAGCGAGTTTCTGGTCGCTGATCTCCACAACGTTTCTCAGACATTCCCGCATCCTTCTAACTCGAGGGGCAAATGGCGTGAGAGCGATCGGGCTAGGTAATCTGACAGCACCGATTACCTCGATGGAATCAAAGTACTAGTTAAAATTCAGGCGCTACCCTTCCTTCCCGCAGGCTAGAAATAGGGGAAGCCCCAAGGGGCTCCATATTTCATCCCTCTATCAAAGTAGTAGGTATATTAAATGACACTGAGTATTCAACATAATCTTTAGCTATTACTTATTAAATCGAAGGAGCTGTAGCAACCAATATTTAAGGTATACACGTCCAGCATGCTAAGAGGAGCCGGTATCAGGTCTACGTAACGGCAACTCGCCATCTACCGGTCAGCAGTTCCCGCGAAATTTCCGAAAAATCGTTTGTAGCGACAAGCCTTATGAGAGAGATCCCGCGTATAGAAAAGCGAACCCCCCGGGACGGGTAGAGAGGGATATGTCATTGGGCAACATGTGGGGAGGAGAACCGAGGATATTCAAGGACGAAACGAAGCTGTACCCGGAGTACATACCCGAGAAGCTACCCCATAGGAAAAACCATTTATTAGAGCTAGTAAGAATATTTAGACCTTTTATCACCAAGCCTGGCTCGATGCCCACCCGCGCAGTATTGGTGGGCCCGTCAGGCACAGGCAAGACGGTGACCGTGCTTAAGTTCGGTGGCATCTTAAGGAGGATGGTCAGGAGGAGGCAGCTACCCCTAAATGTGGCGTTCGTGATAGTAAACTGCTACATCTACAAAACAGCATTCGCAATTTACAGAGAAATAGCCAGCGCCCTTGGGGTCTCCGTGCCTAGAAGGGGCTTCTCGAAGAGTGAAGTGTTGAAGCTAATTATCAGCCAGCTAGAGAACGAGGACAGGTACATGCTCCTGGCGATAGATGAGGCTGACTTCCTAGCAAAGAGTTCGAGGAACGACGCCCTCTACGACCTGACGCGCCTAACCGAGGCCCGCATGTCAGAGAAACCTCGTGTCTCATTGATAGTGATACTCAGGAACCCCCTCTCAGCTCTGACTCTAGACCCCCATATTCGTAGCACGCTGGCGCATCACGTGGTAAGGTTCGACCCCTACTCTAAGAGGGAGATCGAGGACATTTTATGGGCGAGGGTCGAGGAGGGCGCCATCTACGAGAGCGCCATAAGTGAGGAGGTTATCGAGGCGATAGGAGCCCTTGTGGGCCATGACATGGGAGGCCAAGGCGATGCTAGGCTGGCCCTAGAGATCCTCTTAAACGCGGGGAGAATAGCCGAGTCTAAGGGCAAGAGCTGCATCGAGATTGAGGACGTGCGAGTTGCGTTCAGCAACGTAATCCCCTTCCCCCGGGAGGTACTGCACCATCTCGAGCCCCACGAGGCCCTTCTGCTATACGCTCTCGCTACGTTGCTAGAGGAGAGGAAGTACATTAATTGGGTGACTACGGGCATGCTTGAGAGGGCCTACAGGGAGCTTTGCGAGGACCTGGGAATCGATGCTAGGGCTCACACCATGGTGTGGGGCTACATACAGCAGCTGAAGAACAGGGGTATTGTCAGAACCAAGCTCTCGACTAAGGGGAGGGGACGAACTACACAGATAAGCCTACCCGGGGTACCCTTAGGACCATTAAAGGAAGAGTTAGCGAGGGTTATAGAGTCTAAGCTCGACGTGAAGCTTTTCTGAGTTCAGGGAATGCCTCTTTAAACAGGGACTCGCTTACGCCCACGCTTCTGAGGATTCTTGCACCCAGTTGCGGGTTAACAGAGTAAATGAACCTAATATATGGCAGGACCTCCAAGAGGGCTGTACGCCGCGATACATGAACAGTCCTACCCACGAGCGAGGCCACTCTATTGCGGGCCTCCCTGGTCCTCTTAGTGGCTGATAGCAGCTTTATCTTCTTAGGGAACGAGTACTTCACGAACCTAAAGGGCGGCCTCTCCCGCGCGCTTGCAACGCCTACGGTCATAAGCTCAAGCGCGTACGAGAGTAGGGCCCACTTCTGTCTCCTCTTGGCCCTCCCCCGGAACATGTCGGCTTTAGAAAGGGCGTCGTACGCGTCGGCTACTGCCACCAGGCTGGGCGAGTACTGATACGGTATGTTCTCATTAAGCCACTGCATGAGCATCTCGTAGTCGAGCGAGGGGTAGGAGAGGACTAGGCGTGCCTGAAGGGGGTTTCTTGCGGCGAGAATTCTCCTGACTATCGTAAACATGTCGGCCTGCTCAGCCCTGTAGCCTAGGATCTCCAGGTCCTTCAGGGTTATCCTCTTCCTTCCCTCAGCGATTGACTGGAGATCGTTTATTGCAGCCCTTAAGTCCCCTTTCGAGCGGTCCGCTATCGCGCTCAGGACCTCTCTGCCACACTCGATGCCCTCCCGCCTACAGATTTCCGCTAGCGCCTTTACGATGTCGCGCTTCCCCAACTTCCTGAACTCTATCATAACGCATAAGTCCCTCAGGTTTCGGAGGCGCGGATCCCATGGGTTATTGGCGGTCAGCACTACCGGGTGCTTGGAGACATTTATGAGCTCTAGCACCGTCTGGAGACCGCCTCTGTCCTCCCGCGGGCTTATCCCGTCGATCTCGTCTAGCAATATTATTCGCCCTCTCTCGGAGAAGAGGGCCTGCTCGGTCGCCGCCCTGAAGACCCTGGCCCTAAGAGCCTCAGAGGTCCTAACGTCGCTCGCGTTGGCCTCAACGAGTTCGAGCCCGTATTCGTGCGCCGCAGCGTGGACGAGACTCGTCTTGCCGGTCCCCGGAGGGCCGTAGAGAAGCGCCGCTTTCTTCGTCTGTTTACCGCGTACCCAGGAGTTCAGCCAGGCTATGAACTTCCTCTTAGCGTCGGGATTCCCTACTACGTCCTCCACCCTTTTTGGCCTGTACTTCTCCGCCCAGGGTATCCTACGCGCGCTCATAGCTACGCGGCCTTCTTGCGGGAGCCTATTAGGGCAAGCCTGGCGAGAAGGGCGTTAAGCTGGATCTCGTCGTCGGCTCCCTCCACCAGCCTGAAGTTGATCTCGCCCATGAGGTCTATGATCTCGGCCTTAGTCCACTCGTCCAGATCCAAGCCTGCTTTAGGCGAGAGGATCTCCCTGTGCATGAGCTTCAGCACGTCAACCCCCGAGAGACCGTAGGACAGCATGAACTCCCTCAGCTTCTCCCTGGCCTTAAGGAAGTCCCCGCTCAGGGCAAGCCTCAATAGCTCTCTGACCTCAACCGGTGAGACCTTCCCGAGGACCTCGTAGACGGTCTCCTCAGTGACCCTCGTATCTAGGGCGGCCGCGGCCTGCAGAATGTTTATTGCCTTCCTAAGGTCGCCCTCGCTCTCCTCCCATATGGCCTCGAGAGCATCATCGTCGACCTCTACTCCCTCGCTCTTCGCTATGAACCTGAGCCTCTCTATGGCCGCCCCCCGTGGCAGCGGCTGGAACCTGAAGATCGCGCACCTCGACTGAATGGGCTCGATTATCTTCGACGCGTAGTTAGCGATGAGTATGAAGCGGGCTGTGCGGGAGAAGAGCTCCATGGTCCTCCTGAGAGCCTGCTGGGCGTCGCTTGTCATGTTGTCGGCCTCGTCGAGAATAATTAGTTTGAAAGGCACCTCCCCAAGCGGCACGGTGCGCGCGTACTCCTTGATCCTCGACCTTATGACATCAATCCCTCTCTCGTCGGACGCGTTGAGCTCCAACGTGTTGTCGCGCCACCTCTCACCGTACAGCTCGTAGGCTAAGCAAAGAGCCGCCGTGGTCTTGCCCGTACCGGGAGGCCCTACGAACAGCAGGTGCGGCACGTTCTTGTCGCGAACGAACTCCTTGAGTCTCCGCACTATCTCCTCCTGGTCGACCATGTCCTCCAGGGTTCGCGGCCTGTACTTCTCTACCCAGAGCTCTATCTCGGGCATTAGAACCACCACTAGCCACAGGTAGGGTGCGGCCCTGCAAAATATAGCATTCTTTTAAGTAATAAGGGCTACCTGGCAGCGTACGCTATGCGCTCTATCTCCTCCTTCCTTCTAATAGCGTAGCTCGAGGGATCGCCGTAGGCCGCCGCTATTATCTCATCAGCTAAGCATTCCTCTATGGTTTTAGGATTGTTGAATGAGCAGAGCCTTGCGCCCTCCGTTATGAACCTGAGCGCTAGGTCCACGCGCCTCTGCGGGGACACGTCGACGGAAACGTGGTAGAGTATCCCGCCGTAAGCTATCCTTGTGGTCTCCTCCCTGGGCGACGCGTTCTCTACGGCCCAGACCAAGACCTGAACCGGGTTCTTTCCCGTTTTAAGCTCGATTATCTCGAACGCCCTTTTGACTATGTTCATCGCTAGCATCTTCTTGCCAGCGTTGCGCCCAGGCCTCATCATCTGGTTGATGAGCCGCTCGACTATCGGGACCCTGGCCTTCCCGAACCTCCTCTTCTCGTGCCTACCCTCGGTGTGCGGCAACAGGACCGGCCTGAGGCATATGTAGGCCTTGAGGCTGGGATCCCTAACCTCGACTTCCTCAAGCGACCACTTGCCGAACAGCTTGATCTCCTTGCCGTCAAGCGTACGCAGCGGCACTTCCTCCGTCATGCACGCACCTACCCGTCCTCTAAGCTCTGCCCTTTAAACCTTTGCTCTAGTCTGAGCAACCTAATTCCGACCACGGGGGCAGCATTAGGAGGCACTAAAAACGGGCGTTGGCGGACCAACCGCGTAGGAGAAGGGATTAGCCTTTCACTACAGCTATCGGCTTAAGCCTCACTATTCTCCTCGCTATGCCTACAGCGTCGGCCACCATTGCAACGCGGTCTACGTCCTTGTAAGCGCTAGGAGCCTCCTCGGCCACTACTCTTATGCTAGCGGCCCTGACGAGTATGCCCTGCCTCTCGAGAGCTGCCTTGACCGCGCTGCCCCTGTACTGCCTTATGGCCCTGGCCCTGCTGAGCATCCTGCCGGCCCCGTGAGGGGCGGAGCCGAACGTGACCTCCATGGCCTTCTTGGTGCCGACGAGTATGTAGCTAGCTGTGCCCATGGAGCCGGGTATGAGGACTGGCTGCCCTATCGCCCTGTACTTGGAGGGTATGAGCGGGTGGCCGCGCGGGAAGGCCCTGGTGGCGCCCTTCCTGTGGACGAAGACCCTCACTCGCTTCCCGTCCACGTAGTGCTCCTCTAGCTTCGCTATGTTGTGTGCTACGTCGTAGATTATGTGCATGCCGAGGTCCTCGGCGGATGTCTTGAAGACCTTCTCGAAGGCCACGCGCACCCAGTGAGTTATGAGCTGCCTGTTGGTCCACGCGAAGTTTGCAGCAGCCTTCATCGCGGAGAAGTACTCCTCAGCCTCCCTGCACTTAGCAGGGACGCATACGAGCTCCCTGTCGGGGAGACGGATCCCGTACCTCCTAACGGCGACCTCCATCATCTTCAGGTAGTCGCTGCACACCTGGTGCCCGAGCCCCCTGCTTCCCGTGTGTATCATGACCGTTACCTGTCCCTCGCGCTCTATTCCAAGGACCTTGGCCACGTCAGGGTTGTAGATCTTGTCAACGTACTGCACCTCTAGGAAGTGGTTGCCGCTACCTAGAGTCCCAAGCTGGTCTCTGCCTCTGTTCTTAGCCCTTGCCGAGACCCTGCTAGCGTCGGCGCCCTCCATTCCGCCGTGCTCCTCAATGAAGTCCGGGTCCTCGTCCCACCCGTAACCTTTCTCGACCGCCCACCTCACGCCCTCCTCTAGGACCCTGTCGAGCTCGACGTTGGTGAGCCTGAGGCTGCTCCTTGAGCCTAGGCCCGAGGGGATCAGTCTGAACAGAGTATCGGCAAGGAGCGCGATCTTGGGCTTGACGTCATCTATGTAGAGGTTGGTCCTCAGTATCCTGACACCACAGTTTATATCGTAGCCCACGCCGCCCGGGCTTATCACCCCCTCGTCGGCGTCGAAGGCCGCGACGCCGCCTATGGGGAAGCCATAGCCCTGGTGGCCGTCAGGCAGCACGATCGAGTACTTGTATATGCCAGGCAAGTGGGCGACGTTAGCCGCCTGCTCTAGGGTGAGGTCGCCCTTCATTTTCTCCAGGAGTACGCCGTCTGCGAATACCCTGGCAGGCACCCTCATCCCGGGCCTGTAAGTCTTCGGGATCTCCCACACGTACCTTTCTATCTCCTTAAGCGGAACTACCATGCTTAACCCCGGCTCTCTTACTAGGCAGGCATAAATATAAATTGTTATGATTATATCATAAAAACGATGAGAGTGGTCGTTCGAAGGAGGATTACTCCGGAAGAACTTCAGAGGGAGCTCACGAGCTACACTGGGCTCGTTTCGCCGGTTGATCTGGAGAGAGCCATTATGGAATACGAGGAAGACGGTGAGACTACGCTGACCGTGGAGGAGGAAGTACCAGTTAATGTTCTACGCAGGCTCGTGTCCCCTAGGATGCTGCAGGTTCTCGAGGTCCTTAGAAAGGGCGGCTCAGCGTGCATCAGCGAGATAGCTCGTGCCCTAGGGCGGTCTGTGCCGAACGTGTACAGCGATGTCAAGTTCCTCGAGAAACATGGTTTCGTGTATATTAGCAGGCGCGGGAGGCTCGCCGTGCCTGTACTGCTACTCGAGGAAGTGAGGCTGGAGATCTAAGGGGAGAACTCTAGATGTCTAGGACGAACTTGAGAACGTAGCCCTCGTCGGTCTTTAGGACCTCCATCATGTGGTAGGTGGCTGCTTTAACCAGAGTTCTGGATTCGTGCTTGTTGGGGTCAAACGCCTCCCCGCCGACCTCGGCCTCCAGAATATACTTCTCGTTCTCCCTGGCTATTCTCTTCACCTTCACTTCGGAGAACAGCAGGCCCTCGGAGTCGAAGTGGAAGAGAAGCTCCTCTAGCCAGTTGTAGAGAAGCGACTCGACGTCGAACCCCTCCACCTTGATACCAAGCCTTCGCTCGACCTCTACCGAGGCGGGATCGGTCATAACCTCCAGCATGGCCCTAGCTGCGTTCTCGAACGCCTCCTCGAGCGTGGAGCCGTAAGCCGCTATGTAGACGTCGGCCGTGTGGGGGAGGAACTCGTAGGCCTTCCTCATACCGCCACTAGGACCGACCCTTATCTAAAAACCATTCCTCGACCATAGGACCTGCGCCTAGAGTAATTGGCGCCGGGGCCGGGATTCGAACCCGGGCGCCCCAGAGGGGCATCGGCTGTCGGTCTCGACTCCAGGCCGACCCCTTTGGACGGCGCTACGCCTTGGTCCACTCGGGCACCCCGGCCTCTAATCTAGCCCTTAGACCTGTCTTATATACGTCACTTGTCACTTTCTTGCTTTGAGGGGCACGCTAGAGAATACCCACTAGGCAGACTACCTAATCTTTATCTCCACCCTCACAGTCTTGGGCACTCTTATCCTCATCAGCTGCCTGAGCGCTCTCTCGTTGATGTCCAAGTCTATGAGGCGCTTGTGGATCCTGAGCTCCCAGTGGTCAAAGGTGTGCGTGCCCTGCCCCGAGGGGGCTTTCCTTACGGTCACTACGTGGCGCTCCGTCGGCAGGGGAACCGGGCCACGCATTTTCACGCCTGTCTTACGCGCGACCTCCCTGATCTCGTCGCAGACCTGCATTAAGT
>Ga0180302_10001114_pt1 | contig 12585 bp, 7 predicted proteins | sample GuaBasSediGuay17_FD_121794 | JGI IMG/M metagenome (GOLD analysis project Ga0180302, IMG submission 121794) | Subseafloor sediment microbial communities from Guaymas Basin, Gulf of California, Mexico - Guay17, Core 4571-4, 12-15 cm | ecosystem: Environmental > Aquatic > Marine > Hydrothermal... | reverse complement strand
GCACCACGCATGCTATTAGGACTTCGAGCAGCGACAGACCTTTACGCATTTGTTTTGCCTCCAGTACTGTCTCCGCAATATATGACGTGCGAGTTTTGCTTTTCCGCAACGGAAATATGTTCTCTTTTTTTTGAGAGTTGGACTTGACCGTTTCCACGCTTCAGAGGAGGTCGTAAGTGGGCAACAAAGAGAAGACGAACACCAGTCGTTCACTTCGCTTTGCCCTCACAAGCCGCGTTTTGTTGGCACTTCCGCTGCCTGCTCGAACGGCTTGCATCGCCGCGCTGCAAGCGCCGTCTCTACCCGATGACCCTCTATCTGCCACCTGCGCGATACGACCGCAGCGCCCCTTTTGACCACGCAAACAAGGAGAAACAGCAAGAACAGAAGCAGCGGCAAAGAGAACGAATTGTCGTACGCATCGCGCATAAACAGACAACCGCCTGCAGAAATCCAGACCGGATTGAGGCTTGCAAAATCACCTACTTACGTGAAGCCAGACAATTTCCGGGGCATCGTCGGTAACGTCAGCGGCAGTGATGGCTGTCTGGATGTCAGCGTTCGCGGTTACGCTCCCACGCCCAATCTGAACGATGTTTTGCGAGTCGGCACCGCCGACCTCCACAGTTCAGGTTTCGTCTCTGTCCATCCGTCAGGTCACAACGACGTCAACCTGCGGTTCCACAACCCGGTTCGATCGCTTGAAGGAAACGATAGTAACTGTTAACGCGAACGAACTGATACTGGACGACACCATTGTGGTCGTCGGGTCGCCGGCATTACCGCTTATACACAGTCTCTCCCCAAATACAAGGAGCCAACCTACCTCATTCGCCGCTGAAACTGGGACGCCTACGTTCCAGCACCGACGACAACCCCTCCAGCGCATCCTTGGTTGAGAAAATCTGCTTGAGATATTTGAGGTCAAGTTTGAGCGCATCAGGAAGCGGCATTTTTGCGCCTTCGTCCATGATTTTAGCGGCAAGTTTAAGCGCAAGCGGCGCTTTTTGGGAGACGACTGCGGCGATCTTGCGCGCGGTCTCGCTGTCGGCAGGCGGTGCACCCTCAAGCAACGCCGCAACACCCTTGTCGTCAAACAGCGCTTCTATCTCCGCCCATCTCTGCGGCAGTTGCCCCACGCGCTCCTCGCGAGGCTTCTCCTTCGTCTTCGCATCAGGTGAAAGCGCTACTTCGGCTGCCTTATCCAGCAGGTCCGCAGGGTCAACAACATAGTCCACAAGCCCGATTGCCTCCGCATCCGACGCGGAGAGCATGCCGCCTGTGAAGACAAGCCATCGGGCAAGATTCAAGCCGAGGCGACGGGTTGCGCGGTGCATGCCGCCGAGTCCCGGATAGATCCCGATGCCGGTTTCGGGTAGACCCAGTGTGGAACGGGAAGTGGCGACGATGGTGTGGCAGGCAAGGGCGATTTCAAGCCCACCACCGAGGGCGAAGCCGTCAACGGCGGCGACGAACCGCTTCGGCGCCGTCTCAATGCGCGAAAGGAGCGCATGACCACGCTCTGTCAGCGCATAAATCGCCGCGAAGTTGTCTGATTTTATGTTGTCAACGAAGAAGTTGATGTCAGCGCCGGCGATGAAGGCTTTGCCGCCCGTGCCGTAGACGACAACCGCCCGCGCGTTGTCGTCAGCCAACGCACGGTCCACCGCCGCCTCAAACTGCCCTATCACCTCCTCGTTCAACGCGTTCATCGCCTCCGGTCGCCTGAAAACAACATAGCCCACCTCCCCACGACGCTCATACTCAACATAGCGCATCTCCCATTGGCGATAATGGAGATAGCGCTCCGTTATGGACTGCGGAATCGCAAGACCATAGCGGCGATGCGTATCAAAGACCAGCCAGTAGGAGTCGGATATACCCCGCTCATTCATCATCTCAAACGGACCCTTACGCCAGCGAAGCCCAACCCGTGCTCCGATGTCTATGTCGCGGATTGTGGCAACGCCCTCATCTAACATCTTGCTGACGACATAGAAGACAACAGCAAGAAGGCGGCGTGAGATTGCGCCGAACTTGCCCTCATCCACCTCACCTGTAAGGTCCCAATCCCGCTTCGCCTCAAACTGCTTCTTGAGAGCATCTGAAGGCGCGTAAAACGGTCCCAGTTTATCGGCAAGTGAGCAGCAGGAATGATAGGCAATCGGAATGCCTGTGACATTCATGAGTTGGAAGGGACCCATTGGGATGCCGAAGGTGTGCTTGGCGGCGGCGTCAATGGTGGCGGCGTTCGCAACTCCCTCCTCCATAATGCGTGTCGCCTCGTTCAGCCAAGGAACAAAGAAACGATTGACGGCAAAGCCCGGCGCATCCTTAACGGTGATGTGGGTCTTGGCGTGAAGCGTGGCAAACTTCTCGGCAGCCGCAACAACATCAGACGCTGTCTGCTCCGTGGGAATCACCTCAAGAAGACGGTTCTTGGCTGGATGGTAGAAATAGTGAAGTCCGATGAAGCGCTGAGGACGATTCGTGGCGGAAGCAAGGTCGGAAACAAGCAGACTGGATGTGTTTGTGGCAAATATGCATTCAGGCTTGCAGATTCGATCAAGTTCGGCAAAAAGGTTGCGTTTGACATTAAGATCTTCAAAGACGGCTTCAATAACAATGTCGCAGTCAGCAAGGCGTCCCTTGTCGGTGGTGGGCTTGATGCGTGCAAGAATCTGCTCCACCTGCTGCGGCGTGAAAATCTTGCGCTCAACAGCCTCCTTCAGCATCGTCTTCACACGCTCAAGTCCCTTCTGCACCAACTCATCCGTAACATCCACAAGCACTACTTCAAAACCCTCCTGGGCTATCTTCTGAGCAATGCCCGATCCCATCGTTCCGGCACCCACAACCCCCACACGAACGATGCGCATCTTTCCTCCTCCACTCCACAAACAACTGCGAAGTTTATGAGAGAACGCCGCGGGCTTCAAGCAGGATACCGCTTTTTAAATTAACAATACTCTTTGTTCTTGACATTCAAACGAGATCCTTGTATCTGTATATTGCGTGTTTGTGAGGAGGAATAAATGACCGAAGAGGTGACTCAAATAGGTGAGTATCAGATAGAAAGGAAGTTGGCAAGCGGCATATCCAGCGAACTCTACCTTGCGAAAGTGGAAAACGTGTTCCGCGTAATAAAGGTTCTGAAACCTGGGGTGGCGAAGAAGTTGGACGAAGCGGCGCGTTTTGAGGACGAGATAGTTCACAACAACATCGTGCGCTATGAAGCAATAAAGTTTGACCCGCGTTATCAGTTCTTCTTCGTAACCCACTACTACCCCAACCGCCCATTCGGACCGCGTGTCTTCAGCACCATATCGTTTAACGAGACAATAGACCTTTTCCTCAAGGTAGCAGAAGCGCTGCGACACGTGCACTCATTCGGAACCATCCACGGAAACCTGAAACCGAGCAATATCCTGCTTGTGCGGGTGAACGCCCATTATGAGGTGATGCTGAACGACTTCGGCATAGCCTATATCTACGATGAGGAGTACTTCAAAGGAACAGTTCTGCAGAAGACATTCGGTTATATGGCGCCGGAGTTGATAAGTTACTGGGTGAAGGAGAAAGACACAACAACACTGCCGGAGAACGCACATCCCACATCTGATGTCTACAGTTTCGGCATATGTCTGATTGAGGCGCTGACGGGGAAGTTTCTGTTTGAAGAAGACGAGACGCGCGACTTAGACGCGCTGATGTCGGCAAAGTACAGAAAACGAGTTCGCTTAACGGCTGTCAACTCCCCATACGGCGTGACCAAGATCCGTGAACTGAACGACCTGCTGACCCGCTGCATAGCATACGACCCCGCAAACCGCCCCTCAAGCATGGACGAGGTCATTGAGCCTCTCAGAGAATGCAAAACAGAAGTTTTGGAGGCATAAATTATGCGCGAAAAGACAAGGTTCATCCAGATGGCTGATACCCTCAATTTGGAGGGTGAGATGAAGTCACTGCATGAGGTGTTGTGCAAACTTTACGATATGGTGGTCAACGACCATAAAGACGAGATAGTCTGCACAGGCTACACCAACTTTATGAACACATCGCCGAAAGCGCGTCTTGATGAGGTGGCTAAGAAACTCCGTCGTCAGGTATACAATGTGGGATTCGCAGGAATATTTTCCGTCGGCAAATCCACACTCATCAACGCGTTGCTTGACGAGCCGGAGTTTCTGCCAGAAGCGCTTGAACCGTGCACAATGTCCATCACCCTGATAGGCAATCCCGATCCCGGAACACCTGAGCGCGTAGAAGTGAAGTACTACACCAAGGAGCAGGCGCTGCGCAATATATTTGACAACTTCCGTTACCGCGATGTGGCAGAGAAGGTGAAACAACAGGTGTTGCAGTCCTTCAGTGTGGAAGCAGCCGAAAACGCCATAAAGGAGATGATTCGCGACCTGAAAGAGAACCAAGGGGAATATCAGAACGCCCTCCAACGAGCAGAGGAACTGGAAGAATTTCTGCAATATCTGCACGACCCCGATATATCGCGTCGCCTCGGAACAGTTTGGGTGGACAACATTGAGAACGCGCCCACCTACCTGACAAGAGACAAGAACCTGAAAGGAATGGGACACCTTCTTCTGATTGAGCAGGTGACGGTCTTCAAGGACAATCCGCTGTTCACAAGACACGGAGTGCGCATAATAGACCTTCCCGGAACAGACGATGTCAATGAGCGTCAAAGACAACTGACCTATCAGTACCTGAGCGAGGCGGACGCGGTGGTTCTGATGATCCAGCCCCGCGGATTTGAGGCAGAAGCAGTGCGCATAAGGGACGAGTTGAACAAATACAACAAAGAAGTACGTGATAAGATGTTTACCGTCATAAACATGTTTGACCAGGTAACATTAGAACAACTGGAACCAGAAGCGTTCAAACGCTTCTCAAGAGAAATAATCAACACGATGGTAGGACATCTCGGACTTGACATAGAGAAGTTCTATGTAACGAGTGCGCTGTACTACAAACTGCTCCAGAAGGAACGGCAAGGAACGCTGACACCGGAGGAGAAGGAGCAACTTGAGAACATGCGTGCCGATATGAACAGGAAACTGGAGGCGGTGACTCGCAGACCACTGGAACCAATGTTCCAGACACGCGTGCGCAACTGCTTCACCGACGGTGGTGTTCCCGCGCTGCGGCAGGCTCTTATGAACTACCTTGAAAAAGACATCCGCATCGCCCGCCTGAAAGAGGTCTACTTCTTCCTCAAAGATGTCTACGACGCCTTCAAACTGATGCTTGAACCCGAATTCAAACGCATAGAGGACTTCATCTCCTCCGCCCGCGATAGAAAGATGATGATTCACGAGTTCATGGAGAAACTCCGCGACATATTCTACGATGCCATAAGCCCCGTATCGGAAGAACTGAAGAATGTGATGACACGCACTATAACCAAGATCGGCGAAAAGTTCGTTCCAGGAGTCGCACGGTTTATAGATGGCATGGCGGTGGCGCGAATCAAGATGCAACTGTCAGACGAATTGGGAGGTCAGCCTTCCGCTTTTGACATCAAAGTTCGGATGATAAAGACCTGTCAACGCCAGTTGCCGAAGATCTTCGTTGATGTGATGGAGGAACACACCGCAAAACTGCTTGTGCAGCGGGTCAGAGAGGTGCTGGAGAAGACGCCCATAGCGGAGGTCTTCAAACACCTGAGCAGAGGAATGGACAAGAACTATCTTGAGATCTGGGAAAATGCGCTGAAACGATTTGAGGACGATGTAAGGCGTCTGACAAGGATGCGCGCTATGGAAGAGATGTGGAAACTGCAAGCCAAACAGATAAAACCCGCCCCAGGTGGAGGAGAGTTTGACCGCGCCGAACAGAAGAAGTTCAAAGAGCAACTTAAACAGGTCTTCGTCAACGCCTTCGGACAGCACAGCGAAAATCTTAAAGACGTGATATGGCGCTATCACGACGCATCACTGCGCGACTTCGTCAAATCCTTTGAGAACATCGTTGAACAACTGGAAGAAGACGTAACACTGGAACAGGACAAGGTCTCCCTGCCGATGAACCTCGTTACAGGCGAAGCGGAAAAACAAGAGCGTGAGTACAAAATCTTCGGCTACTGGCAGTTGTTTGAAACCGCCAAAAAACATTACGAGAAAATAGAGAAGCACTTTGAGGAATTCATTCAAGAAAAATGAGAAATCGGAGTATGTAAAGATTGGAGGATGAAATATGATAATAAAGGCAACTCCGATAGTGGTGAAGAAGATAGTCAGAGGCAAGGAGACCTTGAGCCGACTTTTCTTCTTGCAGAACACTTATGAGCAGCAGATATCTTTGACGGTGAAGGATGTGGACAAGCCTGGATGGATAAACATTGACGGAGTATATGAGGGAGCGTTTCTGTCGGTGCCCGGCGCAAAACCAGAACGTCCCGGCAAGCAGCGGCTCATCGCCTCAATAGACGCAACAAACCCTCATTTCCCTCACAAGAACTATGAAGGCACCGTAACGATCCTCTTCACCGACGAAAACGGCGAGGAGGTCAAGGTTGACCTGCCGGTGATAATTGAGGAGATAGTTGAGGAGATGCCGCTGTTTCTGGGAACATTCTCTCTTGATTTTGGCACAACAAACTCCTGTTACGCTTATAAACACAAAGTTCCGAGCAAGGGCTTGGCGTTTGACCGCGCTGTTGCCTCGCCGGAAATGCCCTCACTCATCTTCTTTGAGAATGTTGAGAATCAGGTCAATCCAGAGTACCGAATCGGCACAGAAGCCGCCCATCTTATGCGCGAGCACTCATCTATGGTTAACTCCTATTTCATAAGTGTCAAGCGACTTCTTGGAGAAGACATTCGCTTTGTGGTGGTTGACCGCTACGCCAATCTGAAACGGTGGCATGTTGAGGAGATAGCGGCGTTCATCATCCGCTCACTCATTCAGAAGGCTCAGGACGAAATAGGTGAGCGCATAACACGGGTTGTGGCTACATATCCCACACTTTTCAGTCTGGACAGGAAGGAGGCGATACGGCGTGCTTTTATGCTTGCGCTGCGCAACTTGGGTGTGCAGAATCTGACGGAGAAATCGGTCGTGATGGATGTGGACGAGACAAGCGCGGCTGCTTTCAATCATGTCTATTCACGAATGCTGCAGGAGTTCCGCATCAATCCTGCGCTTGAGAAGCGGGAAGAACAGTTGCTCGTCTTTGACTTCGGCGGCGGCACAATAGACATATGCCTTGTTGACGCAAAAATAACGCGGGAATCGGGTAGTGAGCGTCGTATCAGAATCCAGACCGAACTCAAAGGTCTTTCTGGAGAAGCGTTCTACGGCGGCGACAATGTCACACTTGAGGTCTTCCGCATCCTCAAAAAACGACTTGCAATAAAGATAGCGCAGGAGCACAAACATCTGCTTGAAGAACCCGCCGCTCAAAAAGAGGAACAAGAAGAGGAAGGTTTCGGTTTCAAAATGGAGTGGGGCACAGGCAAGAAGAAAGCAGAAGAGGAAATGGCAAAGTCAATCTTTGACCTTGGCGACGAGGAAGAAGAAAAGCAAGCAGTGCAGGTCGTGCATCTTGAGGGTGAAGGGCTTGACCAGATAGTCAACCGTGCTGAACTTCCAGTATGGAAGGACGCGGTCAAAACGGTTCTTGACTATCAGGATGTCATTGAGAAAACGATTGAAACGACAAAACCGCTTCTTGATCTGGTGGTGGAGAAGGAGAAAGCGGACGGTACCTATGTTGACGAGCGCCAGAGCAAAGACATCGCCAAAAAGATTGAAGACGCGATTGAAACTCTTGTTCCGACGAAATGGGCAAAGTACGAGGGGAAAGACGAGGAGATGATGCTGACAGCACGGATGATATTCTACGAACTCTGGCATGAAGCGGACCGTCTTAAGATCAACCTGAGCAAGACGAAAGCGGAGAAACGCAATGTCCAGTCAACGCTTACTCGTCTGGCTAAGTACACAGGCTCCATTCCGCGTCCTCCAGACTGGGGCAAAAAGGAGAAAGAGGAAAGTGAGTTCACATTTGAGGAAGGAGAGAAGGAGGAGAAGGAGGAACCGGTTCTTTCGGAGTTGACGATTGATCCTGTGAAGTTCACCGAGGTTTATGTATCAATGAAGGAGATGAACACTCATATAGAGGAGCCGATAGTTGCGGCGATAAAGAAAGCGCACACCTTGTGGAAGAAGCAGCATGAGAAGTTGACGGCAGAAAGCGGTCTGATTGTGGTGGGCGGCGATGAGGAGGAACGAGCAAAGCCGTTGAAGGTGGTGCTGGCGGGCAATTCAAGCAATCTGCCACTTGTGCAGGAGAAGATTCGCGAGATATTTAATGAGGTACCCGACGAAGACATTGTAATAGATCCAAAGGAGTTGAAGACAGCGGTTGCGATAGGAGCCTGCGAGGAGTATGTGCTGCGCACCACATTCGGCAAGGAAGGCGCCATTTCGTACTCCGCCACAGGCTTCCTAACTCGTGTGCCGTATTCCATCGGCTTGCTGGACAAGCAGTTAGAGTTAATTGATCCTGTGAAGTTTCCCAACGGCTTCTACACGATATTTGAACGTGGAACGGAGATTAAGATTCCCGAAAACGGTGGCGGGGCTGAGGACTACACATACAAAGATGTTTCCGAAGACGTCTTTCTTATTCACAAGGACATGGAGCAGTTGGTCATCTTTGCCGACTATCACGACGGCTCGCCTCCCAAATATCTCGGCTTTATTGACTTCACCCAAGCGGAGGACCGTTTTCCGAATTGGGAGCCGCCTCCCCACGCAAAGGACAAACTTGTGATAAGGTTTCAGTTGCTGGAGAATCGCGAACTGCGTGCCATAAATCTTCAGACAGGCGAGATTTTCGCGTTCACGCCGCATAAGGAAAAGTGGGACGAGCGATATCCGTTTAGTGGCTTCCACTAGTCGGAGAAAGGCATGGAAAAGTTAGAAAAACTGCTTGCACAGATAGAGACCCATCTTAAGGAGGTGATGCAACTCTTATCCGTTCTTCGGAGGGAACTTCGCAATGTTGAGTCCCAAACGACGGTTCCTTCTCCGGCGGAGCCGTCAATGCAGACGTCTGCGAGGTCGTCAACTGACGAGACGCTGATAGTGGTTGATGAAGATGCACGCCAACCAGAAGCAGGCGGAGAATCAGAAGAGCAGGTGAGCAGAGGTGAACTGCTTCTACCGATTGTTGAGTTGATGAAGAGAACACCTGGGCTGTTTGGTCCGAAAGAGGCAAAGGAGTTGTTACGGACGTCTCAGAGGGAGTGGACAGGAAGTGATGAGGAGACACTTGAGTATGTGAAGGTTGTATGGCTTTGCGCTGCTGTGCGATGTCGTTTCGCTCTCGCTTCTTCCGAGCCTCTTCAGCGGCTGGAGAGGCTGCTTACCGCAGCCGAATCTGCGCTCGCCGAGGAATACGCCATTCTTTGGAAGAAGGAGCAGGTGAAGAAAGAGTACTTCCAACCTGTGCCGGTCTACTCCAGCGAGCCGGAAGGCACCACTGTTGCGGTCGTGGAACCTGCGGTGAAGAAGAACGAGCATGCGCTGAAGGTTGGTCGCGTGGCGCTTTCGGTCGGGAAGAACCACAGGGTATCGGAGGTTGTCACTGCTGCGATCAAGGCACTCTCTTCCACACCGCCACCGAACGCGGACGCATGTCGTGACATTTACTCGTTTCTGCGTCAGTTTCACACATGGTGGCTTGGAATGCCCCGAACTCTGAAGCCCGAGCATGAACAGGCGCGACTGCGTGATGTCCTCAACGCTCTTGACCTTCTAACCTGGCGTTACAAGATCAAGTCGCCCGCCATCACTGCATGTGTTCAGAATATTCTGTCCATCCTGAAGGAGATGGGATTCAAGGAGATATATGTTCCCAGTGGGCGTAAGTTTGACGAGACACTCTCGCCGAGCAAATTTGAACGCGAATTTGTCAAAAGCGACGCGCCTCCTGGAACGATAGTTGGGGTGATAAGAAGGGGGTTTGTGGACGCCTCCGGAACTGCGGTTCAGAAAGTGCTCGTCGCAGTTAGCCGTTAGCAAGGAGAAAGACCATGCGGGCTTCACTTCTGATTATTGCTCTCTTCTGCGCAGGTTGTGCGTTCAAGGAGACGCCGATACCTGGTGCAGAGGAAGGGCATCTTGTGGTTGCCGTTGACCGCACAAAGAGTGCGTGCCATCACGACCCGAAAAACCGCGGTCCAGATGTGGTGGGCTGGATCTCCGCCCTTCTGCCTCCGTACTGGAAGGTTTCGGAACTTGTGCTGACGGACGACGCTGATTGGGTTTACGAAGAACGCGTGGTGAAGAAGAACTCCGACCGACGGGCAATTTACGAAGCGGCGAAGGAAGAGCCCGACGGCACGGGCAGTATTCTGAAATACTTAAACGGTGTTATCAGGCGTGCCGCATCCATCTCTTCTTCTCAGAAGCATCTTGTTGTCGTCACAGATTCAAATCCTTCCGCAGAACAGGTTGAGAAACTGACGGAGAGTGCTCGCAAGTCCAAGGTTGTGCTCACATCAATCCCTGCGACTCCGCGTACGGAGAATCTCGGTCTTGAGAGTCTTGCCGCAAGAACAAACGGATTTTGCATAAACGCTTATGAGCCGCAGCGTTTGAGCGTTTACGAAAGCATGGTTTGGCGTTTTTGGCCTCATGATCGTCTTTTCAGGCTTCTGACCTCCCCAAACAAGCCGTTCATTCTTCCTCCGTTCTGTTACCGACTACTGCTTTTGACGGAAGGCGCGCTTGTTGATTCTTTCTCTATCATAACATCGTCTGGCGAGGAGTACTCGTTAGAACGCGACAGTGGCAGTGTCTTCGCTTATCCTGCTGAACCTGATCGGGAAAGCCCATCTCTTGATGTGACAAGTGTGAAGTCGCCAGATGGAGGCGTATGGCAGGTAATATACACAAGGAAGCCGACGGCGAGCCGTGTGTTCGCCGTTATGCCTTTCCGCGTTATGGTGACATGGCGTCTGCTGAAGAAAGGAGCAGAGGAGGTTGTCCTTGACGAGAAAAAAACTGTCAGCGCAAACGAAGGCGACACGGTCCTTCTTGGTGTTCGTGTCGTTCCGGACGAGAACAGCGAAGAGATGCGCAAGTTTTTGGGCAATGTTACGATAGAGCGGATAGTGGTGACGCCTGTTGGCGGTGGTGCCGAAACCGAGATTCCCTTCACATCTTCCCCAAGAGAGCGATCAACCTCCCACATGACCGCCAGCAAGGGAGCGAAACAAAAAAAGTCTGCGAAAAAGCAGTCTGCGGGTCCAAGCGTCAGTGTAGAGTGGCCGATATTCGTGCGTGAGCGTGAGAAGGAACTCTTTGACGTTGTCGTCTACACACGGATGCGTCTTAAGGCAACCACATGGGAAAACATACGCCGTTTCAGGATGAGGCTGAAGCACATAGAAGGAGCGCAGTCCTGGGTTCTGATAGAGAGGGGAATCCCGGAGAAGGTGAAGGAGAAGGTGAAAGTCAAAGGCAAGGTGACGGAGAAGGTGAAGACGGTGTGGCGCTGGGAGCCGCTGCCACCTGGTTCTGTGCTTGAGTTTGGGGCGGTATGGCGTGGCGAGACAGCCGGTCCTGTTCGTCTCAGGTTGACGAACAGAACGGTGCTACCGCTCCAGTTACGGTGCGCGGAGCAAATAACTGGCATTCCTTTCGGGCTTGCTCCCGGTCAGCAGGTGGTCTGCGACATAACGCTGCCCACATATAAAGAGCCGCCGAAAAGCATGAAACTCGCCATCTTTGCCGGTCCAAGCAAGAGGGGGCAAAAGACACGGCATTTGGCGGATTACGTTCTCAAGTTACAGGTTCCTGTAGCCGATGTGAAGTTACCGCCTCAGCCGATTGAGATTGTCTGGCCTTCCGCAAGGCATGCCGCAAGCGACGGCGCAAACGGCAAACTGAACTACACTGTTAAGCGCGTCCTTGAAGACAGTCTAATGAAGCCATCGTCCATTGAATGTCGTGTGGAGAAGGTGGTAAGCAATCTTAAAGGACTGACCTCGGTCAGGTTCTATCCTGCGGACGGTAAGGCGGCGATCAGCGCTGTGCTGCCGCAGGAAGTGGAGGATGGTGAGTATGACCTGACACTGACGGTTGGGTTCGGCGGTATTTGGAGCGCGCTGGGCAAGAAGACGGTCACCTTCAAACTGGTGGTCAGACGCGTTCCGGCGGTAAAGATTGATGCGCCGGTCAGATTGGTAACAGGCGCTGACGAACCACTGGTGTTCGGCGCCGCGCTCTCCCCGTTGACGCTGCCAACGCCTTACCCAAAAATCAGAGTAAGCGCTGAACTGGTAAGCGAGGCTGCCGGTGGAGAGAGAACTCTTCTGGGAACAACGATCGCGAAAGAAGCCGACCTTTCGCAGCCACTGAAATTGCGCATTGTGGGATTCCCGACGGAGGGGCTGAAACCCGGAGCAAACAAGGCGAAACTGATAATCCGTTTTCACTATCTTGACCAGACGACCACGATAGAGTATCCGATGGAGATAATTTGTGAATAAGGGGATATGGTATGAGGCAATTTGTGGCGGCGCTTGCCGTTGCGTGGTGCGTCGGCAT
>Ga0180302_10001113_pt1 | contig 12588 bp, 10 predicted proteins | sample GuaBasSediGuay17_FD_121794 | JGI IMG/M metagenome (GOLD analysis project Ga0180302, IMG submission 121794) | Subseafloor sediment microbial communities from Guaymas Basin, Gulf of California, Mexico - Guay17, Core 4571-4, 12-15 cm | ecosystem: Environmental > Aquatic > Marine > Hydrothermal... | reverse complement strand
TCCTCAACACGTCGTCTATCTTATAGCACGGCAAGACCCTGCAGTCGAAGTACGTCACGTCCTTACCAGGTATAGTGTTCACGTTGCCTACGTTCTCCTCCTTCCTAGTAGGCTCGAACGTGGAGGTAGGGGGCGTAAAGAGCGGATCCACCCTGTTAAACTCCTCGTGGAGCAGCGAGTCTATGGTCAGGCATAACCTCATCCCTATCCTATGGGCGTTCAGGGCCTCCTCTGGCAGGCTGGCGTGCCCCTGTTTGCCTATGACCGTTAACTTAAGCCATAGGATGCTCTTTTCGGCCACCTCTATGAAGTCACCCTCGGGCTCTCCAGCGTCCGGCACCACTATCAGATCCCCCTTCCTAACGGGGTTCGCCTCCTCCAACACCCTCTCAACGCCGTACTCACTACCCGCCTCCTCGTCGGAGGCGATGAGCAGGCCCAGGCCTAGCTTGGGCTTAATTCCAACCTCAACCAGGGCCTTGGCCACGAGGATCGAGGACACTATGGCCTGGCAGTTGTCCTCGGCCCCCCTACCGTAGATCTTGTCGCCCTCCACTAAGGCCGTGTAAGGATCGCTCCTCCAGAGCGACCTGTCTCCCTCAGGGACTGTGTCGAGATGCGATATTATCCACAACTTCCTCTCCTCCTCGCCTTCTAAGAGAGCTATGATGTTAGGCCTCACTCCCCCCTCCGCCCTCTCGTCCCTTACGTCGTACCTCCTCACGCTCAATCCCAGCTCCTTAAGCAACTTCTCCAAGTACTCTCCCCTCTTGTACTCGCCTTCGCCTCCGAAACTGGGGTTAACGGCCTTGAGCCTAATGAGTTCCTTCATTAAGTCCACGGCGTAAGCCCTTAACGAGTCTATGCGTTCAAGAACCTTCTCTAACGCCGTCACGGGGATCCCCCTCCTATCCGCCTAATGGCCTCCTGCGAGCTCAAGATCTCGGCTCCGTAGACCTCGCGCATGTACTCTAGGAAGCGCCTCTGCCTCTCCGGCCTAGTCGCCGAGGTGGCGTCCTCCACCACGGCTATCTTATATCCTCTAAAGAAGGCGCCCGCCGCCGTGTGGAGGATGCATATGTCTGTGGCCACCCCAGTGAGTATCACCTCATCCACCCCCAGCTCTCTTAGGAGGATGTCGAGATCCGTCCCAAAGAAACCATCGTACCTCCTCTTCTCAATTACGTAGTCGCCCTCCTCAGGTGAAAGACCATTCACGATCCTGCTCCCCTCCTCGCCTTTTAGGGCGTGGGGGCCCCACAGCTTGAGTTCAAAATCCACGTCCTTAAGGTGCGAGTCGCACACATATATCACTGGCACTCCCGCCTCTCTGGCCTTCCTGGCCAGAGAGGCTATCCTACCCACCAATTCCTCCGACCCTTGAAGCGCTAACCTCCCTCTAACGAACTCGTTGAGCATATCAATTATCAACAGCGCGCGCCTCATGAACTCAACCCTCCTCAATTAAACATTTAATTACTTTATAAGGTTATTTGATTTTAGGTGGCCGCATGGTCCATATAATTAAGAATTACGAGGAGCTATCGTCGAGGGGCGGCGAGGAGAGGAGGGTCGCACTCGACCTGCTGGAGGAGGGGCTCAGGGCGGCGGATCCGGAGTCCGCGGTTAAGTCGAACGTCCACCTGAGGAACGGGCTTTTAAGGATAGGAGGGGCCGAGATCGATCTGAGCTCCGTTCAAAGGGTCGTAGTGGTGGGGGCAGGCAAGGCCTCGGGCTCCATGGCTAAGGCCGTGGAGGACGTGTTGGGCGACCTCATAGAGGACGGGCTGGTGATAGTCCCTAGGGGGTCTCCTCTCTTCAAGTTGAAGAGGATAAGGCTCTGGGAGGGAGATCACCCGATACCCTCCGAAAGGGGGATGGAGGGCGCCCGAAGGATACTTGAGCTCCTGAAGGAGAGCTCCGGGAAGGACACCTTGGTCATAGCCCTGATATCGGGCGGAGGATCGGCCCTGATGCCGTTGCCGGCAAAGGGCATCTCACTCGACGATAAGAAGGAGCTGACGAGGCTACTACTTAGATGCGGGGCGTCCATAGATGAGATAAACGTGGTGAGGAAGCACATCTCAGCGATAAAGGGCGGATGGCTGGCGAAGGCGGCTTACCCCTCGAGGATTATCAGCCTTATAATTTCCGATGTCGTGGGAGACAGGCTTGACCTTATAGCCTCCGGCCCAACGGTTCCCGATCCCTCCACCTTTGAGGAGGCCTACAACATTTTGAAGAGGTACAGGCTGGAGGAGGCCGCACCTAGGTCAGTTGTAGATTACATAAAGGAGGGGATAAGAGGGAGTAGGCCAGAGACCCCAAAGCCCGGGGATCCCGTTTTCGATAAAGTTCTTAACTTAATCGTGGCGAGCAACAGGCTCTCGTTGCTGGCCATGAAGGCCAAGGCGGAGGCCATGGGTTTCACCTCGCTGCTGTTAACGTCTTACATGGAGGGGGAGGCTAGGCACGTAGGTAGGTTCCTCGCCTCCATATGTAAGGAAGTCTTCTATCATGGTTCCCCCGTGGGCCGGCCAGCAGTCATACTGGCAGGCGGGGAGACCACGGTAACCGTGGTAGGTAAGGGTAAGGGGGGAAGGAACCAGGAGCTGGTGCTTGGCGCCCTCAAGGGACTAAGGGGGGTTCGGGGGGTCGCTTTAGCCTCCATAGGGAGCGATGGGATAGACGGCGTGACCGACGCCGCTGGCGCTGTGTTGGACGAGCATTTTATAAGGAGAGTCGAGGAGAGGGGCCTGGAGGCCGACGAATTCCTCTCCGAGAACGACAGTTACGGGTTTTTTAAGGAGGTAGGCGATGGGTTGATATATACGGGCTACACGGGCACGAACGTTAACGACCTCACCGTAGCGGTCGTAAGGTAGTGAAGGCCAATTACTATCGCTGGACCTTAATAGTACCACGTGTTAAAGAGCCTGTGCTCTCTAAGAGATCTAGTGTGCTCGTCGTATCGACCCTTGCATACATTTTTGAGGGGGCAACCCTCTCTATGCAGGTCGGCGCACTCTTCACAAAGAGGGCGCTCCCACCTACAGCACCGCCTGCCTACTGCCCAGACTATGTCGTCCAGATAGGTAGGCCTCAAGCCGGAGAGGTTAGAGAGGACCTTATAAGCCCTCCTTATTAACGATCTTATAGCAACGTCCTCCTCCACAGAAGCCTCCCTCTCGGGTAGAGAGGCGCAAGGCTCGACCATCCCTGTCCTAAGGGCCAATCTCACTAGGTGATTATCAACCGGTACGTGCAAATTATGGGGGTCCTTGACTTCTAATAATCCCCTCCTTTCTAGGAACTTCACGAGCAGGAACGCCTTCTTCTCGACGGGGTCGTTGTATGCCACGAAGGCCTTGAGGAGGGCCAACAAGCCCTCCCTCCCATCACCCACTAACCCCTCACTCTCCCTTAAGAGGAGCACGACACTCCCCCCGTAAAACCTCTCCAGCTTACGTCCGGCGTCCCTCAACAGCGACCACCTTAACTCTAAGCCTGCCGGTTCCTTCAGACGACCCCGATGAGTTAGCCACTCCTTCACTTCTTCTAAGGTGATGGTTGACATGTGTTCAGGCGAGAAGAAGGACCGATCCTCGAGGTACTTTAATGAGCCCAACCTGTAGAGGAGGTCGGAGCCCCTGTAGAGCCGTCCCTTAACCTCCCCCTCCCAAGGCACTTCTGGCGGATGGGTTCGATGGTCTATCGAGACCATGAAGAAGAAGTACCTGGCCACGCTCTCTTCGTCCTCGTTGCGAGGGGGATAATATTCAGGTGAGGTGAAGCTTTCCCACTCAAAGCCCTCGGCTAACCTTCTGACCTCGCCGGCCAAGGCCTTGATTCTTTCCAGGTCGAGCTTAAGCAACGCCTTCCCCTCCTCCTAGCTCTTCCCTATTGGGCAATCCCTCGGTCAGAAGCCTCCTAACGCCGAAGAGTAGGGAGACGCTGCCGGTGAAGACGGCTTCGAAGACCACCGTAGTCAACCTCGTGAGCAGAGTTACCCCCACCGCTACCTCCTTCCTAACGCCTAAGAGCATGAAGGTAGCCGACATGGCTATGTCCAAGAGCCCTGCATTAACAGGTATCCCCAGCGGTATGTTGTCCACGGCCCCATAGATAGGATAGGCGAGAGACAATAGCCAGAAGCTCATAGGGCTTCTGAGGGCCTTGAAGTAACAGTATGGTATCATGATCCCGGCGCTCCAATGGATAAGGAGGAAGGCGAAGGCGGCTAATATGTAGCCTCTCCTCATCCTTATGAGGGCCATGGATTTCTTTAACGAAACGGCCCCCTCGCTTAATGAGGCCGTATACTTCTTGAGCCTAGTCCTAGAGAGGAGGACAAGCAACTTGTCCGCCACGAAGTCCACCAGCCTGTTAAATATCTCTATCCTGATTATGGCCAGGAAGCCAAGCGCTACTAGGCTTAACGAGATGAGGCTGAAGGCCAAGACCTCATGGTACAGGCTCCTAGAGACCGTTAAACCCTTGAACCATATGTAGGTTAACCCCATAAGCAGGTATGATGCGAAAGCCAAGGAGCCTAGCAGCCTCTGTACTACCACTGCGGCTAAGGATTTGCTATATTCCAGGTCGTAGACCTTCTTGAGGTAGTAAAGCCTTATCGCCTCCCCCGTCGTGAAGGCGGCGGGAACTATCATATCCCCAAGCCAACCCATGATCACCGCTATTAGCGAATCCCTCAACCTAAACCTCTCCAGGATTACCCTGACGAGGAAGTACCAGGAGACCGCGTAAAGCAGTATGAAGGTTACGTCGAAGGTTATCGCCAAGTACACGTACTTCATGTCGAGGACGTTCATTAGACCCACGAGCTTCCTCACGTCTACCCCTATGATTATCGTAAATGCGATGAAGGAGAGAAGGCCTAGGGCGAGCAACGTCAGGACTATCCTTCTATCCAACTTCATAAGCCTGCTTTACCTCCTCATCGATGGCAGTAAATACTTTATAGATCCTTCAGATATTTTTATCCCCCTCCACCTTAATAAATGGAGGCGGACCGTTTTGGAGGACTCCCACCCTTGGATCCCGAACTCCCCGAAGGGGATCGTGAGGGAGATGCTTAAGGTCATCGGGGTAGACGATGTGGAGGAGCTCTACTCTGACATTCCTAAGGACCTCATGTTAAATAGGCCTCTGAGGGTGGGAAGGGGGAGGCCCCTCTCCGAGCTAGAGGTGTTAAGGGAGGTTAATAAGTTGCTGGAGAGGAACAGGGGGACAGATAATGTCCTCAGCTTCCTAGGCGCCGGCTGCTGGCCGCACTATGTGCCTTCGGTCGTAAAGGAGGTCATTAGAAGGGGGGAATTCTACACGTCCTACACCCCTTATCAACCTGAGATATCACAGGGGCTCTGCCAGGCGATGTTCGAGTATCAAAGCATGATTGCCTCTTTAACGGGCATGGATGTAGTAAACGCCTCCATGTACGATGGCTCCACGGCTCTAGCAGAGGCCGTGCTGATGGCTGTCAGGGTTACTGGAAGACGGGAGGTCTTGGTCCCATCCACATCTAACCCGGAGTACAGGGAGGTCCTGAGGACCCTGATCTCGCCTAAAGGGATTAAGGTCTATGAGGTGCCCTACGAGAAGGAGAGGGGGCTTATGGACTTGGAGGCACTAAAGGGGCTCCTAAGCGACAAGGTGGCCGCGGTGTACCTCGAGAACCCCTCCTACCTCGGCTTCGTAGAGGAGAAGGCCGAGGAGATAGTCGAGATGGCTCACGAGGTCGGGGCGTTAGCGATCGTGGGAGTAGACCCCTTAAGTTTAGGCGTATTCAGGCCCCCAGGCGACTATGGGGCGGACATAGTCGTGGGGGAGGGGCAGCCCTTAGGTTTAGGCCTTAACTTCGGGGGCCCCCTCTTAGGGATCTTCGCCGTCAAGTGGGATTCAAAGCTGATCAGGCAGATGCCCGGGAGGATCTTCGGAGCCACGACCACCCTGAGGGGTGGCGAAGTGGGCTACTCGATGGTGCTACAGACGAGGGAGCAGCACATAAGGAGGGAAAGGGCCACCTCTAACATCTGCACTAACGAGGCCCTCTCGGCGCTCGCCGCCGCCGTATATCTAGCGCTATTAGGACCGAAGGGGTTAAGGAGGTTAGGCGAGACCATACTTTATTATTCCCATTACGCCACGAAGAGACTAAACGAAGTAGAGGGGGTTAAGGCGCCACTCTTCAAAGCCGCTCACTTCAAGGAGTTCGTGGTTTCCTTCGAGAAGGCAGGGGTGAGCGTGGAGGAGGTAGATGAGCGCCTGGCTAAGAGGGGAATTCAGGGAGGGAAACCCCTAAAGAAGGAGTTCCCTGAGCTTGGAGAGGCCGCGCTGTACTGCGTGACCGAGGTCCATAGGAAGGCCGATATAGATAGGTTGGTAGCGACCTTGAAGGAGGTGTTAGAAGTAGGTGGGTGAGTTCAGGCAAGCTAAGTGGGAGGAGCCGCCCATCTTCGAGCTGGGCGCAAAAGGGAGGATAGGATGCGAAGTGCCAGAAGTAGAGGAGGAGGTGAGAGAGGAGGTAGGAGACATATATTCGTTGCTACCGCCTCGCATGATCAGGGATAAGCCACCCAACCTTCCGGAGGTCTCAGAGGTCGAAGTGATAAGGCACTACTTAAGGCTCTCCCAGATGAGCTACGGGGTCGACTTAGGACCACAGCCCTTGGGTTCATGTACCATGAAATATAACCCTAAAGTCGCCGAGGAGGTGGCTTGGGACAGAAGGGTGACCAACCTCCACCCTCTTCAGAGGGAGGAGTTCGTCCAAGGTATCCTGAAAGCGTTATACGAGCTGGGACTGTGGCTCTGCGAGATCATGGGGCTCCATAAGGTGAGTTTCCAGCCAGCGGCCGGGGCCCACGGGGAGCTCACGGGAGCCTTGATCATAAGGGCGTACCATAGGGATAAGGGCGAGGAGAGAGATGAGATGATAATACCTGACTCAGCGCACGGCACCAACCCGGCCAGCGCCGCGATGGCTGGGTTTAAGGTAGTGAGGGTGCCTACCGACGAAGAGGGCCAAGTGGACATCGAGGCATTAAAGGCGGCAGTGTCCTCCAGGACGGCGGGCATGATGCTCACCAACCCCAATACGTTGGGGGTCTTCGAGCGCAGGATCCTAAAGATAACCGCCATAGTGCATGAGGTCGGGGGCCTAATGTATTACGACGGGGCCAACATAAACGGGATTTTAGGGCTTGTGAGGCCGGGGGACATGGGATTCGATATAGTACATCTTAACATACACAAAACGTTCTCCTCCCCCCACGGAGGCGGTGGACCCGGGGCATGCGCGCTCTGCGTGAGGAGGGAGCTAGCCGACTACCTACCTATTCCCGTGGTCGAATACGATAAATTAAGGGGTAGCTACTTCCTGAACTACTCCATCCCAAAGAGCATAGGGAGGGTTAGGGCGTTCCACGGGAACGTAGTCCCCCTCCTAAGAGCGTACGTGTACCTCCTGTCCTTAGGGCCCCAAGGCTTAGTTAAGGTGGCCAAGCTCTCAGTACTCAACACTAACTACTTCATGGCTAAGGTAAAAAGGATTAAAGGGCTGGAGGTTCCTTATGGCCCGCAAATCCCAAGGAAGCACGAGGTAGTAATCTCAGCCGGGAAGCTCAAGAGGGAGACCGGAGTGACCGCGGAGGACCTCGCCAAGTACTTACTGGATAGAGGACTTCACTCCCCGACGATATATTTCCCCGGCATAGTCGAGGAGGCCATGATGTTTGAGTTCACGGAGACCGAGACAAAAGAGAACATCGATAAATACGTCAAGGCCCTAGAGGAGGCCGTAAGGCTAGCCTATCGAGACCCCTCAGCCCTGAAGAGTGCCCCCTCGAACACCGCCATCAGAAGGCTAGACCTAGTCAGGGCCAACAAGTGGGACACCTTCGCTCCTAACTACCGGAAGTATCTAGAAAGAGTTAAGAGGAGGGCTTAAAAATGTCCTACTTGGAGTTCTTCCTTAAGTCCCTGATATACCTCTTCGTCATAGTGGATCCGATAGGCAATATACCGCTCTACATAACCTTCACAGAACACCTTAAGGAGGAGGAGAGGGAGGCCGTCTCGAAGAGGGCATGCTTAGTGGCGTCCTCCATCCTGATATTCATATCGCTGACGGGCAAGCCGGTGCTTGACTTCTTCCACGTGACCGTGGACAGCATAAGAATAGCCGGAGGGATTCTCCTCTTCATAGTCTCCATAGATATCCTATTCGGCAGGCTGGGCAGGGAGAGGTACTTGAGCGCCTTAGGCGATGACGGGGACAGCGAGTCCTTAGCGATCTTCCCGATAGCGTTACCGTTATATACTGGCCCCGGGGCCATAACGGCGGTGCTCGCCTTAGTTTCGGAGACTGATGACCCGTTAGCCAAGTTGATAGTGGTGTTCACCATAGCGCTGATTTACCTCATTGTGAGGCTCACGCACATTTACAGCGAGACCTTAATCAAGTTCTTAGGCAGGGTGGGCGCTAACATAGTGGCTAGGGTCATGGCCATATTCCTCGCTGCCATGGCCGTGGAGTTCGCGTGGAACGGGATGGAGGGAAAGCTCAGGTCCCTCAAGCCGGAGGGCTGACCCGCTAGCATCGTTTAGCTAAATCGTAGACGTCGTTAACCTCCTCGAGAATTGACCTCAAGGCCTCGACGACGTTGAAGTAGCTAGGGGACTTACCGGTCAAGAGTCTGTCCAGCCGCGACGAGATCCTCAAGAAGGACCTCTCGATATCCTCCATCGTAAGTTGACCTCCATCTATGAACGACTTCACTAGCCTCTTCTGCAACTCCGCCATCTCCTTGGACGCCGTGAGCAGGGCGTCGTATACGTGGTCGTAGACCTTTAGGCCGTTGAGGACCTCCTTAGCTATGGACTCCCCCCTATCCCCTATCCCCTCCAGCGACTTGGCGACCAGCCTGCAGTCGAGGAGCCTTAAGAGCTCCTCCCTGCTCCTGAGCCCCTCCTTGAAGGCCCTCCTTATAAGCCTAACGGCGAAGAAGTACAACCTATCGACCTTATCGTCCCTCTCCACCACGGCACTGGCTAGCTCTCCCCCCTCGACAAGGGCCTTCACTGCGTCCAAATACATCGACCTGGAGAGGTAATCAAGTCTCTTTATGATAGAATAAACGTTGTAATCGCTGCTGGTGAAGCACTGCAGCAACACCCTGTTCGAGTCCTCCTCTACGACCTCCAGGCCCACTAACAACTTTAAGGCCCTCTCTATGGCGTTGGAGACCCTCTCTCTATCCCCCTTAATCACGAGCTCTATCTCGTCGTAACCGTTTAAGTAGGCAGAGATCATCCTCTTCTCCACATACTCGTCACTAACGAGGGTAGCTCTCTCCTTACTCCTATCCTTAAGGGCGGTGAGGGGGTAAAGCTTGGCATCGCTACCCCTGTACTCTATCGCCACGAGTGAGCCCACTGTGAGGCCCCAATTGTTTACCAACTCTTTCGGTAAGGAGATATAATAGGAATTGCCCACCTTCACCAATTTCCTTGGCTTCACACCCTTAGTTTAAACAGTTTAATAATATAAGAATTATGTTTAAATCAGATAAATGAAACATGTTGCGAACGAAGGGGGATTGCGGTCCAAACCGACAGCAGCGTAAGAGAGATGTCTCTACCTGGTTAAATTATTAGACTTAATTTACACGTAACTCCAAGTGAGGTTTAAACGGTCTTTCTTTTTACTTTCTCATAAAGTGTACCTAACGGTTTAACTTAGATGCCAAGAATGGTGAAGTTTCACAAGATATCTTTAGAGGCGAACGCTTTCCCCCTTAAGGTGATGAAGGGGAAGTCCCTTAACACACACTTACGCCTCCTTCCCCTGATCTCCACCTCTAGCTCCAGCCCTGGCAACAGATGACTGACAGAGATGTAGGCCTGGGCCACGGGACATCCCAAAGTGGGTGAGTAGGTGCCGCTTGTCACGCGCCCTACCTCGTTCCCGCCCGCATAGAGCTTCGCGTCCCGTCTAGGTATGGGACCCCTCCCCTTCAACACCAGCCCCATCCTCGCCTCTCTCACCCCTTCGACATATCTCCTCCAGAGCGCCTCCTTACCCACGTACCCCTCCTTCCTTAAGCTGTACACCTTGTACCTGGCCTCAATGGGTGTCACTCCCTCGTCTATCTCGGACCCGTAGAGGCAATAGCCCATCTCGACCCTTAGGGAGTCCCTGGCCCCTAGCCCACAGGGGGTTCCGCCGTGCCTTATCAAGAGCTCCCAAGCCCTGGCTATCTCGCTCGGGAACCCTATTATTTCCGCACCCTCCTCTCCTGTCCACCCGCTCCTGCTGATCAAGAACACGCCCACCCCCCTTAACTCGAGGTTTGCAGCGAAGCTTAGGGACCTGAGGGAGGCCAAGTCGAAGCCCAGCGACCTGCGTATCAACACGCGCGCTCTCGGCCCCTGTACGGCCACCATGGCGGTCTCCTCGGTGAGGTCCTTCACCTCCACACCCCTACCCTCGGCATGCTCCTCCAACCATGCGCGATCCTTCTCCCTATTAATCGCGTTACCCACCACGAGGAACTCGGCTGGACCCATCTTATAAAGCATGATGTCGTCCTTGAAACCCCCCTCCTCGTTCAGGAAGGCCGTCGGGCCTATCATGGATCCTACGGGCTTGTTTGCCACTTTCTTGGCCACGAGCTTCTCTAATAGGGGCGTGGACCCCACCCCCTTTACCAAGATCCTGGCCATGTGCGATAGGTCGAAGACCCCCACCCCCTCCCTGACAGCCAGGTGCTCTCGCGTCACGCTTGAGTAGAATATGGGCATCCTCCAGCCAGCGAACTCGCCCAATGAGGCGCCCAGCTCTACGTGCTTGTGGATGAGCGGGGTCTCCCGGAGTCTCAAACCATCCACCAGTTTTATTAGTCCCTTCACCTTATTAATTTCCCTTAAGGTGGGCTGAGCGTGGCCAAGCCCTTCGGGAAGGTATTGATAGCCGACAGAGGGGAGATAGCGGTCAGGGCGATAAGGAGCCTTAAGGAGATGGGCTTGCGCACCGTGGCTATATACTCTTCAGCAGATGAGAGAGCCCTCCACAGGTACCTCGCGGACGAGTCCTACCTCGTCGGGGGGCCGAGGCCCGAGGAGAGCTACCTCAACGTAGAGGGTATAATTAAAGTGGCCAAACGATCCGGGGCCGAGGCTATATACCCTGGATACGGCTTCCTATCTCAGAACCCAACCTTCGTTAAGAGATGCGAAGAGGAGGGGCTGACCTTCATAGGGCCTCCCGCGCGGGTCCACGAGCTTGTAAGCAATAAAGTGGAGGCTAAGAGGCTCCTGGCCGAGAACGGGATACCGGTGGTGCCGGGCCCCTTGAGGGAGCTCAGGGACATAGAGGACGCCTTGAGGGAGTCTGAGAGGCTCGGGTATCCCGTGATCCTTAAGCCCGTCTTCGGCGGAGGAGGCATCGGGATGAGGGTATGTAACGACGCCGAGGAGCTCAGAGCATACTTCGAGGGTCTCAGCAAGCTGGCTAAGGCCGCCTTCGGCAAGGGGTCCCTCTTTGTGGAGAAGTTCTATCCTGAGGCGAGGCACCTCGAGGTCCAAGTGTTAGCGGACGGGAGAGGGGACGTGGTGCACCTCTACGAGAGGGAATGTACCATCCAGAGGAGGTTCCAGAAGGTCGTAGAGGAGGCCCCCTCACCCGCGCTGGACGATGAGCTTAGGGAGAAGTTGTTGGCCCTGGGGACGAGGGTTGCGGAGCTCGTGAGGTACGTGAGCGCCGGCACCGCCGAGTTCATATACCTCCCGGAGGAGAGGGTATTCTACTTCATCGAGCTGAACGCAAGGATCCAGGTGGAACATCCCGTGACTGAGGCGATAACCGGTATAGACATAGTTAAGGAGCAGGTGAGGGTGGCCTCCGGCGAGCCGTTAAGCGTAAGCCAGGAGGAGGTAAGGGCCTCCGGTCACGCGTTCGAGGCCAGAATCTACGCTGAAGATCCATTCGAGGGGTTTAAACCCTCCCCAGGCCTCGTGGAAGCATATCTACCCCCAGGGGGACCGGGGGTGAGGGTGGATAGCGGGGTGTATCCTGGCTATGAAATACCTCCCTTTTACGACCCGTTGATAGCCAAAGTAATAACTTGGGGCAAGGACAGGCCTGACGCCTTAAGGAGGATGCTAAGGGCCCTCGAGGAGTTCGTCGTGGAGGGGGTCAAAACTAACATACCCTTCCATAAGGCGCTCTTCTCACATCGAGACTTCGTGAGAGGGGAGCTCAGCAGGGGGCTGGTAGACGAGGCGACTAAGGCCATGGTCTCGGGGGATGGGCCGAAGATACCCCCTCCTAAGGTGGCCGAGAGGCCGACAGTACATAGCGGGTGGAAGGTGGCAGGGAGGCTCATGGAGGCTGGGGCCTAACCTCCCCCCTTCACTATCTTAGACAATAAGGCCCTCGTCCCCTCGGTCAAGGGGAGCTTTAACGCCTCCTCAGCTGTGAACCACCCGGCCTCGAGGGCATCGCCGCCGGGCCTGAGCCTCACATCCACAGGCCGAGCCTCGAAATCGAGTATCACGTAATGGTAC
>Ga0180302_10001112_pt1 | contig 12591 bp, 9 predicted proteins | sample GuaBasSediGuay17_FD_121794 | JGI IMG/M metagenome (GOLD analysis project Ga0180302, IMG submission 121794) | Subseafloor sediment microbial communities from Guaymas Basin, Gulf of California, Mexico - Guay17, Core 4571-4, 12-15 cm | ecosystem: Environmental > Aquatic > Marine > Hydrothermal... | reverse complement strand
GGCAGAAAACGCTTCCATTTGCGCATTCTTTCCAGCAGTTCCTGCGGGGCTCTGCGCAGCCAGTGCTGCATGCGTTTGCGCGCATCCTCAGAAAGCATCCTCTCAAGATGCTCAAACCGCCTGCGCATCTCCCTATGCCAGCGCTCTGTGCGCTCTTTCAACTCTCTTGGAGTAGACGGCAGACGCTCCAACTGCTCTTTCACCTCACCGAAGATTCTCTGAAGTGAGCGCCGCAACCCTTCAGGAAGTTGCTCATAGTGCTTGCGAAGGAGCGTCTTAAGGCGCTCAAGCAGCATGAACTGGCGATGCCGGGCGGGTGGAGGGGGCACCTTCACCTCCCTGCCGTTCACATACACCTTGCCGTCCACAACCACTATCGTGACGGCTCCTTTGCCCGAAAGACGCGCCACACGCTTGCCGTTTATCACCACCCAGCCAGCATTCGTCTCCACCGCAACGTCTCTGCTGCTGTTCCCTTCATCAGACATGTTAGAACGCATCACACCCTGTGCGAACAGCACTCCCGTCAGCAAAACCGTCGCAGCCAAAAACCATCTCATAGCCAACCCTCCGCGAACTCCTCAAAACTCACCAGCCTTCTGCTTGTTCTGCTGTTTCTCCCGTAACTTCTTTTTCTCATTCAGTTGCTCCAATTGCTTCTGAATCTGCTCAAGCATTTTCTGCACATCTTTGCCCAACTTAACCCGCAGCATTTCCTCGGCGTCTTTTGGTATCTGGTGCGTATTTTCTGACATTTTGGGCACTTTTGGTGGTCTGTAGTCAGGATTGTCTTTGTTTTCATTCCACCAGTTCTGCCACGCTTTTTGCTGCTCATTCAAGCCCTGCTTATCTGTAAAGGCAACACCTGTAAGGCGCTTGAGAGCGTCAATGGCAGTCGAGAGGACCGCCTGCGGCACGTCTTTTCTGTTGAGGAGTGGCGCGATTGCACCCACAGCACGCTTATCTCCCAGTTGCGCCAGCGCATCCAGAGCGCGTCTGACCAGAACCTCATCCTTGGAGCGCAGCGCTTTTATCAGCACCGTCAGCGGCGTCGCAGCCAGGTTCGGTCCTTCATCAGATGTCACCAACTTGCCGTTCTTCCAGACCTTGACATCCTTCTTGCCGCCTGCTCCTACAACAACCACCACCACCTTTGCCCGTGCCACCACTTTACCGCCTTTCGTCCGGAGAGCCATCGTTTCGCCGCTTCCGGATTTGCTCTCCAGAAGTCCCCAGAGCAACTCCGAAACCGCCTTCCTCCGCGTCGTGTCCTGCTCACGACCCGCAAGCCTCACAAACCAGTGCTCTATGTTGCGCAGTTTCCTCAACCTCTCCACAAGCGCTTTGCCCTCCTTGTCCGCCTTCTGCTTGTCCTGACGCAGACTGAGCCACTCCTTGATTATCTTCTCCGCCTCGCCCAGCGCCTCCGGAGAAGGATATTTTGCCTCAGCAAGCGCCTCCTCCAGCGCTTTGCGAACCTCAGGGTCCTTCTCCTGTCCGGCAACCTGAACCAGTTCATCCGCCCACTCCAGAGCGTGCTCCTTCAACACCTTCTTCGCTTCCTGACGCTCCCTCCAGTCATCAGATTTCAACTTGCTGAGTATGCCCTGCAACTCGTTCGCCAGCAGAATTCCAGCAACAAAGACCGGCAGAAACGCACAGAACCAACGCATATTGTCTCCTCCCAACATCACCTGAGATTGACCTCTATTTCCTTTCTCTTTCCCGCGGCGAGCACGCCGAGGCGCACCCTATCCTTCCCTTCAATGGCGTTGGCGAAGTCGTCCTGACTGTGGATGGGTTTTCCGTCAACGGAGAGTATTATATCGCCGCGCTGAAGCCCCGCCTTCTTCAGCACAGAGTCCTCCTCCAGGCTCTCCACAAGCAGACCTTCGCCTTTCCGCAGTTTGAGATGATACCGCAGGAAATCGGGAACAGGAACGAGGTCGGCACCGAGAACGGCAAGCGGTGTTGACAACTCCTTTTCCACCTTCTCCACCAATCTGCCGTTTCTCCACACATAACGGCGTATATGCATCTTTCCGTTGGGGTCAACAATCACGACCATCCGCTCACCGTGTTGCTTGACTCTTGTGTCTGCCTGCCTGTCGGGCTCTGTTGATGGTGCGCGTTTGAGCAGGTCGCGCAGGCGTTTCTCAAACCTCCGCCGCCACTCCTCCATATCCTTAAACTGGCGGTCCATGCGCTTCAGCATCTGCCTTGCCCATTCCTCCCACTTCCCAAAGTCAAGGTCCTCATCGGGGAACGAGGGCAGCGGCTCAGGAAGCACCCTATCAAATCCTCTGGGGAAGCGTTCGAACGGCTCAACGGGATTTTCTTTCTGCCAACTGTGTCTTTTCTTTTTGCCGAGAATGCGGTTGAGCGCCTCCTTTGCGCGCCAGGCAACTTCGGGGTCCTCCGATTCCGCCGCTTTCTTGAGAGCCTCAATCGCCGCATCGCCTATCTTAATCAACTCCTCCATCGCGTCTTCGCGTTTCTGGAAATCCTCATCCCCCAACTGCTTCACCAACCGCTCAATCCTTGCCTGAAGGTCCTCGGGGTGTGCCTGCTTCTGCTGCGACAGAGCCACTCCACAAAGCAGCACAGCCACAGCAAGCAGCCACATCCTCATAGCAGACCCTCCAGAAGAGCCCGCTAATTTATACGCAGTCGGGGGCGGAGTTGTTGGCGATGCGTGGTTTTGAACTGCTGCTTGCCTATTTTGCGAACCGATGGTAGAATTTTGCGCTATGGGGAGGGCTGCTTATGGGAACAGCGGAGAAAAGACTGCGTCAGGTAAGGTGTCTGAACTGCTTTAAGCGCATAGAGATACCTGCTGGAGTGGAGCGGTATAGGTGTCCGCACTGCGGCTATCTGTGGCGCATATCGTGGCATCCAAGCGGAATGGCAAAGATTCGGGGACCGGTATGGGAGGACTTCAAGAGGCGGGTGAAGGAGGAGGTGGGTGGGGAGAGTTGATTATGATGAAGCGCGCGACATAGCGGCGGATGTGATGCGGCGTTGCAGGATGTGTCCTGTAGCCTGCGGCGCCCACAGACTTGAGGGCAAGGCAGGCGCCTGCCGTGTTGCCGACAAAATCATCGTCGCCTCCGCATTCCTCCATTATGGTGAAGAAAGCGTCCTTGTCGGACGCTTCGGTTCCGGAACGATATTCCTTTCAGGCTGTAATCTCCACTGCGTCTACTGCCAGAACTGGGACATAAGTCAGCAGGTGCGCGGCAGCCAGATGAGTGAGGAGGACCTTGTGGGGCTGATGTTTGCGCTGGAGGCACGAGGCGCGCATAACATAAATTTTGTGAGTCCGACCCACTTTGCGTTGCCTATACTGTGTGCGATAATCCGTGCGCGGCAGAAGGGACTGCGGGTGCCAGTCGTCTGGAACTCCGGCGGCTACGATTCGGTTGAAGTGCTGCACGCACTTGATGGATGGGTGGAAATCTATATGCCAGATGCAAAATACGCCGACAACTCAACTGCCCAGAGACTATCAGGAGTGAAAGACTACTGGGATGTGCTGCGCGCCAACCTTGTGGAGATGCACCGTCAAGTGGGCGACCTGAAGATTGAAGACGGCATTGCGGTAAGAGGGTTGCTTGTGCGCCATCTTGTGTTGCCGCAGGGACTGAGCGGAGCGCAGAAGGTGATAGAGTTTCTGGCGCGGCGCATATCACCCAACACCTTCGTGAATATCATGGGGCAGTATCGTCCTTGCTATCAGGCGAGGCGCCATCGGGAGTTGATGATGGAGATTGACTGGGTGGAGTTTGAGGCGTTGAGGAGACGCGCGCGGGAGTTGGGCTTGCGCCTTGCGAAATGAGGTTCTTCGCCACAAGCAGCAACATCACAAATCCACCACCGAAGATCCCCAACAGTCCGCCAACCAGCGCAAAAAGCCACTTCTGCGGAAACACAGGCTCGTCAGGCGGAACAGGCTTCACCGCTATCCTAACATCTTCCGGCGGCTCCGCAAGCGCAAGTCTCGCCTCCTCAACGCGAGCCTTCAGCATGTTGTAAGGCTTCCTCAAAACCTCAATCTGTCGCTCCAGGTTCGTTCGCCGACGCATCAGTTCGTGAATCTGCGTGCTTATGTTCTCAAGATCCGATGACAGTTTCTTCACCTCTTTGTCCAGCGTTTTCACCTCGTCCTCTTTCTGACGGATTTGCACAAGCAGTTCGCGTCTACGCGCCTGAAGATCCAAAAACTCCTTCCACAAAGAGAAGAACTGCTGCTCAGCGAGTTCCAGCCGATGAGAGAGGGCTTCCTTCTTCCGACGCAGACTGACAAGAAGAGCCTGCTTTTCGGCATATTCGGATGAGAGTTTGCGCAGCCTGTCGCGCAGCCAGGAGAGGCGTCCTTTCAGCCGTGCCACATCCGCTGCCGCAAAAAGTATCTTCAGCAAGACCTCCTTGTGCATTTCAGACTGCTTCTCCGAAACCAGACGCAGTTTTGATATGGTCTCCACTTTGCCGCGGAGAACAGCCTCCCACACCGCCTCCTGCCCAGGCGCCAGGAACTCCTTCTCCGTCTCCGGTATCTCTTTCAATGCTTCCCGAAGCGATCTCAGAAACGCCTCTTTTTCGGCAAGCGTTCCCGCCAGTGTGTCGCTTTCCACACGCAACTGACGCAGCATCTCCGCCAGCGTCGCCACCTGATTCGCCAGCCCCTCTATGTTGTGCTCTCTGCAGAATAAATTATAATCTTTCTTGATCCTCTCATAGCGTCTCCTATTCGCAAGTATCCGACTTCGCAACTCTCCCACAAGACCTGCTTCAGGAGGAATGTCGCCACCTGCTGTTCCTACCCACTTACCGTTAACAAGATGCGCCTTAAGGCGTTCGCTGACCAATCTTTCCTCCTGTAAAAGACGCGTCAACGCGAACTTACTCTCAAGAAGGGCAATCTTTCTGCGTGAGAGAAGTTCCTCTATCTCATCGCGCACCTTCTGGAGCATGGCGATGCTATGCTTTGAGTCAAAGTCGTGGAGTCTTTTTTCGGCATCGGAGAGGCGTTTGCGCGCCAACTCAAACTGTTCGCGGACGAAGCGTTCGGTGCGCTGTGCTATCGCTGTTGTCAAGTGAACAGCCAACTCCTGAAGGGTCTCAAGCCAGATGGAAACCGCCTTGGCTACAAGTTGAGGGTCGCCAAGCCGCATCCTCAAGACTAACGCCGGAGTGTGTTTCTCGCCCATCCCCACCAGATCAACCCTCGCACTCCTCTTCAAGTCCTTCAATCTCAAATTGTTTCCTTTGGGAAGCCGCTTTAAGACCTTCGCAAGAACTCCTCCTGTCAGCAGCATCTGTCGGTAGGTCTCAACAGGCAGAATTGAGGGCTTCATAGGAGAGCGGAACTTGGGCGGCGTTATCACCGCTATGCCTGTTGCCTCATACTTCTTCGGCAGAACCAGTGCAATGGCGACTCCTACCAATGCCGCCACGACTCCTATCAGTACTATCTTCCACCAGCATCTGACCAGCCCAAGGAAGAGGTCAACAAGATAGACATCACTCTGCGACGCATTGTTCTGCATCATTTTGTCTCCTCAAGTGTCTTGGCAATCGCGATGGGGAGTTCCGCCAAATCCTGTTCGGTATGCAGACAGGAAACGGATATTCTCAGGCACGCGGCGCCTCTGGGAACGGTCGGATAGCGCAGAGCAGCGACAAGAAAACCGCGTTCAAAAAGCGCTTCCCTCACAGCAACGGTCCGACGCTCTTCACCCACCTCCACCGGGATTATCGGCGTTCGCGCCTCCTCTTTTATCAGCCCGCGCTCAAGAAGACCGGCAGAAAGAAGTTTAATGTTGTTCTGCAGTTTTGCAACAATGGTTTCGCCATTGCGGAGGAGGAGATTTGCGGCTTCGGCTGCTGCGGCGGCAATGGGTGGCGGCAGTGCAGTGCTGTATATGCCTGGGCGTCCGTAATTTATCAGCGTATTCACAAGCGCGGGAGACCCGCAGATAAAACCGCCATGCGCTCCCAATGCCTTGCCCAAAGTCCCCATCCCTACATCAACGCAGCCCACAAGATTGTAGAACTCCTCAATGCCGCGACCGCGAGGAGGCAGTGTGCCAGTGGAGTGCGCCTCATCCACCATCAGAACAGCATTATGACGCCGCACAACCGCCACTATATCCTCAAGCGCGCATATATCGCCGCTTGTGCTGAAGACACCCTCCGTCACCACAAGACGCAGCGAGCCAGAGTCCGTCTGCGAAAGCAGTTGATCAAGGTGGTGCGCGTCGTTATGGCGGAAGATAAGGGTGGTGGCGCGCGACAGGCGGCATGCGTCTATGATGGATGCGTGGTTGTCCTGATCAGACAGGATAAAATCGCCCTGTCTGGTAAGAGATGTGATTGCGGCGATGTTTGCGTGGTAGCCTGACGGAAACACAAGCGCAGCAGGACGATGCTTTAAAGCGGCAAGGCTCTCCTCAAGAGAACGCAACTGGGCAGAGTCGCCACAGATAAGGCGGCTGGCGGTGGACGATGCGCCCTCCTCAATCGCCGCTTCCCTCATCGCCTTTATCACTCGCTCATCAGACGCCAGCCCCAGATAATCGTTTGACGCGAAGTTGACCACCTCTCTGCCGTCCACACGGATGAGCCGACCTCGTCCCTCAACCGCCAACACCCTCCTTAAAAGCCCCTCTTCTTTGGCAGCCTCAAGCATTGACAAGAGCCTTGCCTCAAGCATCACTCATTCCGTCCCATAAAGTCGGCAAGCATCTCCGCGATAGAGGCAGGAGCAAGACGGATGAGCACTCTTTTGCGCTTTGAGCGCAGCCCATCCACTATCTTGATGCCGTCTTCAGACAGTCCGAATGTCTTGGCAAGCAGACGTATGAGAGCGCTGTTGGCGCGTCCGCCTTCAGCCTTTTCGCGCACCTCCACCAGCAGACGACCGTTCTTTTCGCCAACAACGCGTGTTTTGCGACCGCCAGCACGCACAAGAAGCGGCACTATCGCCGCCCCATCAGATGTTCTCTCTATTTCAACCACCTGACGAACTCCTTGAAGCGATTAATCGTTGAAGTGAGTGACTGGTCGTTGATGGATTTAAGTTTTCTTTCGGCATCAGATTCCAAACCGCGTAGTATCAGAAACGCCGCTTTGCCCAACTCTATCTGCGCACTGCTTCCCATCGCTTCATAAAGCCTGATCAAGTCCTTGATACCCAGATCATACCATTTGCCGGATGTTTGAGGGGAACCCGGAGTGTCTCCAAGGCTGATGAAGACTCTCCGCTCGTCTGCCGCCACAACAGGACCTTCTGAACGCCCAATCTTAAGGCGCACAGGTTTGCGAAGAGCACCACTGTTTATGGCGGCGATGAGGGCTCTATGAAGGTCGCGCCAGGTAGCGACAATAAGGGCAGCGATTCTGGCGAGGCGGCGGTACTGCGGCGTCTCAATGCGGAGTTCAGCACGACGCAGCGCATCAATGGCATCGTCAGCACGAAACCTGGCGCACAGGCTCCGTGCGTCCTCCCAGACGCCTGCCAGAGTTTCCGAATCGCGTTGCAACAACCTTTGGCGTTCCCGCTCTTTCTGTGCTCTCCTTGCCTCATCAAGACGACGGCGCAGCAGCGCAAACACACGCGCCGCCTCCTCCAGTCCAAAGTCGGACTCCCGCTCTTCTATAATCTGTTCTGCTTCTTCCAACTTTCCCGATCGCAACAGGCGCAGAACACGCTCCTTCAACCTGTCCAGCGCCTCTCGTTCCTTCAGCACCAAGGACGCCATCTCCGCCCTGATCCGCGCCATCGCCGGCGTGTCGCCGTACTCTTTGGGGAACATAGCAAGTGTTGTTCTCGCCTTCCGGAAGTCGCCTTTTCTTATGTGCTTGCGCGCCTCTTTTATCAAACCATCCGCGCAACTCTGCGCCTCTTCAAGCCGCCTCTTATGTGCCTTGCGCGCGCGCAACACCGCCTCCACCATACTCCTGGCAACTTTCGCCGCCTCGCTCCCCGCATACTCCCTCATCACCGAGCAAAACAGCCTCTCCGCCTCGTCAAAACTCCTTCTATGCTTCTCCCAGAAATGCTGCGCCTCCTGCAACCTCGCCATCCCTTCCTCTTCGAACCTTCTCACCTCCTCTGACAGCCGCTTCATCAGAATGCGCTTTGTCTTCTCCACCTGCTGCTTCGCATCGGGAACATCTGCAAATTTTCCAAGCAGTGTTCTGAGCGATTTAACGACGGTTTGGTACGTTGTGCGCAGCGCTTTTATGCGCGCCGCAGGAGTCGGATAGTCCGCCGCAAGACCAGCATCCCACCTGTGCTGCTCCTTCATGAGTGCCGAAACAAACTCCTTCCGCCGCTTCTCCATTCGTCTCCTCTGCGCACGAATCATTGCGCTCAGTAAGAACGCAACCAGAACAGTCACAACAACAGCCGTGGCAACTCCGCCCAGCACAAGCAGCAATCGTCTGTGCACCTGCTTATGCATTGGAGACGGACGCGCCACCCTAACCCGTTTCTTCAACTCCTCAAGCGCTTCCACCACCTCACTCGCTGACTGAAAGCGCCTGTCAGGGTCCTTCTCAAGCATCTTCTCCACTATCTGGCAGAGGGGCTCCGGCACACCTGGTGCCGCCTCCTTAAGCGGCTTGGGTTTCTCTTTGATCTGCTTCTGGATTATCTCCGAGAGCGTTTTGCCGCTGAAGGGCGGGTGTCCCGCCAGCATATGATACAGCGTGGCGCCAAGTGCGTATATGTCGGCACGGTGGTCTACTCTGTCGCAACGCGCCTGCTCCGGCGCCATATACAGAGGGCTACCCCACAAACGCTCCTCCTTTATCGCCCCGCCAGGCGGCACACGCCGCGCTATCCCCAAATCGCCTATCTTCACCACCCCCTCCTCCGTCAGCATCAGATTCGCGGGTTTTATGTCACGGTGAACTATGCCGCGCTGCTCCGCATACTCCAGTCCACGCGCCGCGTCTATCGCCATCGCTATCACATGCCCCGCCTTCAGCCGCTTTTCCCTCGCTATCAGGTCCGCCACAGAACCACCCGCCATAAACTCCATTGACAGATAGTAAATGTCCCGCCACTTGCCCACATCATACACATGCACTATGTTGGGATGGTTCAGTTGTCCCGCGCTCCGCGCCTCCCTCATAAACATCTCCACAAATCTCGTGTTCTTGCACAACTCCGGCGAAAGGATCTTCAACGCTACCGTTCTGTCAAGGCTCAACTGCAGCGCCTTATAAACCGTTCCCATGCCGCCGCGCCCCACACGCTCTGTTATCAGGTAACCCGCCACCGTCTGACCCGTCACCGTGTCCTGCTTCCGCCAGCGCTCATGCGGAATGAACGTCAGAAGACAGTCGCCTACCTCTATTCTGTCCCCTACCTGCAACTCCCGCTCACCGCTCACCTTCTCGCCATTCAGATATGTGCCGTTGGTTGAGCCCGGGTCGCGTATGTAGAACGCGCCGTTTCGTCCTTCCACTTCAAAGTGATGGCGCGACACAAGCGGGTCGGTCAAAACAAGATCACAGTCCGCTGCACGCCCAACACGCACCACACGCCCCTGCTCCACTCTTACCGCCTTCCCCTTCTGGGGTCCTCTTTCCACAAGCAACAGCGCCATCACAACCCCCCAACTATCGCCGTCCCTATCCGCACATCCGTCGCGCCTTCCTCCACCGCCACCTCATAATCCGCCGTCATCCCCATGCTCAATCTGCAGACGACTCCGAACTCCCGCCTTAGACGTTCCGACAACTCTCTCAGGCGCGCAAAGTAGGGACGCGCCTTCTCGCTGTCCTCAAAAAACGGCGCCATCGTCATCAACCCCTCAAAGCGTAACCCCTTCACCCCCAGTATATGCTCCACCAACCTCGGCGCCTCCTCCTCTGATATTCCAAACTTCGTAGCCTCCTCGCTCGTCTTCACCTCAACAAAGACCGGCATAACCTTGCCCGCTGCCAGCGACCGCTTCCCCAACTCATCAGCAAGACGAACACTGTCCACAGAATGCACGCAGTCAAACAGTTGCACCGCCTTCTTCGCCTTGTTGCGCTGCAGATGCCCTATCATATGCCATCTCACTTTATCCGCCACATCCTGCAGGCTTTCTTTCTTCGCCATCGCCTGCTGCACATAATTCTCCCCAATATCGCCAACCCCACACCGCAGAAGTGCCCGTATCACATCCACCCCCACCGTCTTGGTCACCACAATAAGCCGAATGTCATCAGCGCTGCGACCAGCCCTTCTTGCCGCATCCCTTATCCTGCCCCTCACATCCTCCAAACGCCTCCTTAACAGATCCTCCATAGTCCTAACTCCTCTCTTGCCATAACGATTATAGCGCAAACACACATCTCTATCAACCAAGACCATAATCGGTTCAAAAGTCATCTGTCACATCCGCCAACTCCGTCTTTTCGCGCTCCCACTTACGTGCCCATCTCGCCCTTGACGCCCGCAAAAAGCCTTACTATAATCAGATAGAAAACGCATGGAAGATGTTATTGTTTGTAACGCGCTCTGTCACAGGCAGCGTTGACGGCGTGTCGTAACCCGTGTATGAACGACAAACGGCTTTTGGAGGATGCAAGATGACCAGATCGCTGAAGGCGGTTGCTGCAGCGCTTGTTATGATATTGGCTGTGGCAGGCTGTTCGTCAAGAAGCAAGAAGAAGCCGAGCGGAGGACCTGTGACGGCAGATTTTGTGGCGAACCCGACATACGGTGTCGCACCACTCACCGTCTCCTTCACCAACAAATCTACGGGCAACCCAACATCGTGGGAGTGGGACTTCAACAACGACGGAATAGTTGACTCAACAGACCGAAATCCACGATGGACATACAACAACCCTGGCGTTTACACTGTCAGACTGAAGGTGACAGGATCAGGAGGTTCGGATGTCTGTATAAGGTGGAATTACATATGTGTCAGACCAAGCGGAGGTGCTCTCAAGGCTGACTTCGCCGCCTCGCCTCCTTTCATAAGACTCGGACAGACTGTGCAGTTTCACGATCTGTCAGGCGGCAGTCCGACATCCTGGGAGTGGGATTTTGACAACGACGGAACGGTTGACTCCACATCGCAGGACCCGCAATGGACGCCAACACAAGCCGGCTGGTATACTGTGAAATTGACGGTGTCTGACGGAACAAACACCGACACATGCGTTAAGATGATGTGTGTTCTGGTTGCCAACAACATCTACTATGTGGACTCGGCAGCCGGCGACGACGCAAACACCGGAGAAGACTGGAGCAACGCCTGGAAGACACTGGAGTTTGCGCTCTCACAAACGAACGATTATGATTTGGTTCTGGTGGCGGATGCCACATACAAAGAGACAAACCTGAACTTCAACGGTAAGAAGGTTTACTTAAAGGGTGTTGACCGCAACACAGCGGGACGGCGACCTGTCATTGACTGTCAGAGCGGCGGCAGAGCCTTCATCTTCAACTCAGGCGAAGCGAAGGAGTCAGTTATAGACAACTTAACGATAAGGAACGGCAAGGTTGTGGACGACGAGGGCGGCGCTATGGTATGCGAAAACGGCTCCTCACCGACCATAATCAACTGTGTTTTTGAGAACAACACAGCGGTTGACTCCAACAACAGTTGGAACGACCATGGTGGCGCGCTGTTCTGCAATGATAGCAGTCCCACGATTATGAACTGCGTTTTCAGCAACAATCACGCGGACATCTACGGCGGCGCGATTCACTGTTCGGGCGGCAACTGTGCGGCGACGATAATCAACTGTGTGTTTGACGGCAACAGTGGCTACCAGGGCGGCGCGTTCTCCTGCTCCGGCGCCGCACCGCAGTTGCACAACTGCACATTTTGCAACAACAGCAGTGTCAACTACGGTGGCGGCGGCGCCGTCTTCGTCGTCGGAGGAGGTGCCGTCACAATCCTCAACTCCATTCTATGGGGAAACATAGGACCCGTTCATGAAATTGCCGTCTACGACGACAAAAGTTCCTGCACACTGATGAACTGCTGTATTGACGCAAGCGGCGTGTACAGCAATGCGCCGAGTGCCAGTTGCATAGTGGAAGATTCCTGCATTTACAGCGATCCGCTATTTGTGGACGCCGCAGGCGGTGACTATCATCTACAGGATGCCTCACCGTGCATAGACGCAGGCGACAGCAGTTTTGTGCCAAACGGTGTGGACAGTGACTTGGACGGTAATGCGCGGATAGTGGACGGCGACAATGACGGCACCGCAAACGTTGACATCGGTGCTTACGAATTTCAATCGTCTGCTCAACCGCTGCAGATAATCACAACCACATTACTGGATGCAACTGAAGGAGTTTCCTACAGTGAGATGATAAAGGCAGCCGGTGGCACACCCCCATACACATGGACTGTCAGTGGACTGCCGTCCGGCTTGAGTTGGTCGCAGGTCGGCGATATTGTGGAGATAAGCGGCACACCTGATTCAGGTACTGCAGGCACCTACAGCGTTGATGTCACAGTAACCGACTCATCCTCGCCGAATCAGAGCGCCAGCGTAACACTGCAGTTGGTGGTCAATTCAGGCGGAGCAGCAGGTGACTGGTATGTGGACGCTCTCAACGGC
>Ga0180302_10001110_pt1 | contig 12598 bp, 11 predicted proteins | sample GuaBasSediGuay17_FD_121794 | JGI IMG/M metagenome (GOLD analysis project Ga0180302, IMG submission 121794) | Subseafloor sediment microbial communities from Guaymas Basin, Gulf of California, Mexico - Guay17, Core 4571-4, 12-15 cm | ecosystem: Environmental > Aquatic > Marine > Hydrothermal... | reverse complement strand
TTTGGAGAGGAAACGTTTTTGGGGTTTTCATGGTTAGATTTCCTTTGAGGAGGAGTTCTTTGGGAGGCTGGCTTAGGAGGAGGCTTGGAAGGCCTGGGAGTCCGCTATCTATTCCTGATCGCTAGACGAATACTTTTTAAGCGTAAAACCAGTGCCCTTACGGCTTCCATGGCTGTGGCAGCCACCATCTTCCTCATAACCTTTAATGGTGTGGTTCTCAGCGGAGTTATTAACGCTGTGGAGAGGGATCTCGCAACCCTCCAATATGGGAACCTGGAAATCCTGAATGAGGGGGAGGGCTACCTGGATAGGCCCGACTACCAGGTGGTGGCCACGGTGATGAGGCACCCCCTCGTGGAGGCTGCAAGCCCAAGGATTACCGCCTTAGCCTCAGAGGTATCCCACGCAAGCCCAAAGGGAACCTGGAAAGTCTACAATGTCATGGTTATAGGGGTTAACCCAGCCCTTGAAGCTAAAACCTCCAAGGTTTTCCAGTCTATCATAGCAGGTAGGGCGGAGCTTTTCAAGGGAGATGCGCTGGTGGGTAGGGACCTAGCCAGAGACCTAGGGCTAGAAGGAGCTAAAGGGCTTCTGAAAATAAAGGTTAGAAGCCCTCTTGGCGAAAACTCGAAGTATGTTAGGGTTTCAGGTATTATGCTCTCCTCTGCAGCGGGAGGCCTAAACCACATCCTCGTGGTTCACATAGACCTTTTAAGGGAGCTCCTAGGCTGGAAGCATAAGTATGCAACCTCCATTGTGGTGAAGCTCAGCCAGCCTGAGAGGGCTGGGGAGGTTGCAGCCTGGATTGAAAGCCAGTACCCGGACTACCAGGTTAAAACGCCTAGGGAGGCGGCGAAAGCCTGGTTTAACGCTATCGTGGAGGGGGTTTCCTTCATCAACCTTGTGGGCTACGCTGGGATGATTGCTTCAGCCCTAGCCGTCATAACCGTGCTAACCATGATGGTGAGCGGTAAAACCAGGGATATCGGGGTGCTTAGAGCACTGGGAGTTTCGAGGAGAGGCATAATCCTCCTCTTCATCTTCGACGGCATGCTAATAGGGCTGATAGGAGCAGGCCTAGGAGGCCTCATAAGCAGTATTGTAACGCTCTGGCTGGAAAACTATCCCGTAGCCTTCTTCGGAAACCTCGTTTTAGACGTGAAGTTTAACCCGTTAAGCCTCCTCCTACCTATGCTGGTAGGCTTCGCCATCAGTGTGGCTGCCTCCATCTACCCAGCCTGGAAGGCTTCCACCTACCAGCCTGCGGAGGCGATGAGATATTTCTAACCGTAAAATCAAGCTTTCCGTGGAGGATGTCTGGAAGGTTTACCGTGGGGAAGGCTTCGAGGTTGAAGCCCTAAGGGGTGTAAGCTTCCAGGTCTATGAGGGCGAGTTCTGCGCTGTTATGGGGCCTTCAGGCTCGGGGAAGTCCACCCTACTAAACCTCATAGGAGCGCTGGATACACCCACGAGGGGGAGAATCATCGTGGACGGGGTTGACCTAACCCAGCTCTCCGAAGGCGAAAAGGATGAGTTTAGAAATCGAAGGATGGGCTTCGTCTTCCAGTTCTTCAACCTCCTAAACGAACTCACGGTTTTGGAGAATGTTATGCTTCCAGCCCTCATCCGTGGGGTGGGCTTTGAGGAGGCGAGGGCTGAAGCCTTAAACCTGCTTAGGGCTGTGGGCTTAGAGGGTAAGGCAGGCCATCTTGCAGCCAGGCTTTCAGGAGGGGAAATGCAGAGGGTTTCCATTGCCAGGGCGCTCATAAACAGGCCTGCTCTCGTACTAGCCGATGAGCCCACTGGAAACCTTGACAGTCAAACCTCAGCCGAAATCATCAAGCTTATGGGGGAGTTAAACAAGCGGAACAGGCAAACCTTCATCCTCGTAACCCACGACCCAACCATAGCCCAGGCTGCAACCAAAGTCATTAAAATCCTGGATGGGAGGGTGGTTGGGGTAGAAGTGAAAAAGCATGGTTAACCATGCTGGGGAGTGCTGAAGGGGCGGGGTAAGGCTGAATTTTTTAGCCCTTTAGGGCTTTAAGCTTCCCCTGGTGCGTCCACCATTTCAGGGGTAGGTAGACTGTGGACTGGCGGGCGTAGGCTTCCACCTTTAGGCTTCCGCAGAGGGGACACTTAGCCTTCAGACCCTGGAAGGTTTTACCGCAGATGGGACAGTAGGTTAGGGGCTGATCGTAGGTGAAGCATCGAAGCTTGAGGTTTCTGGTCTGCCTTTCAAGAGCCTTCCCAGGCCTGCCATCCACGGGTATAAGTGTTAAATGGCCTCCGTTTAGGAGGGGTTGAAGCCTAGCCTCCACCTCCACCCTAACCTTAAGGTCTGAGGTGGTGGAGGCTAGGGGCACATAACTGTAGTATGGGGTTTCCCTCCCACCTTGAACTACCACCCTAGACCAGCCATACCTTTCCACGTCCATGAGGGCAAGCCTCTGGGAAGCCTCGTCTTCGGCTAGGTGGCTCAGGTTAACCCTTAAGCCGAGTTCTCTCCCTTCCTCCTCAGCCAAGCCCTTAAGGTATTCGAGGATTTCCATGGCGAAGTGTTGGGGCATGAGTTCCTCCTCAAGCCAGTATCCGAGGTGAGCCTTCACCGCTTCGTTTAGGCCGAGGAGGCAGAGGGTGCAGGCTGAACTCTCAAGCCTAAAGTATGGTTCACCATTTTTCAGCTGGGCTAGGTTTGGAAGCACCCCCTCACTCAGCCTCAGCTTTAAACCCTCCATTTTCACGTGGAAGGCTTGGAGGGCGTGCTTGAGGGCTGAGGCTAGGAGCTCCTTCAGCCTCTCCTTACTCCCCCTCGCCTCATACGCTGCCCTTGGAAGGTTTAGGGCAGCCATGCCAAGACAGCCGCACCTAACCAAGTCGACCTCCCAGTCTTCAGACCAGTCTGCGAGGAGGCATCCCTCAGGCTGGTAGGAGGCTTCCACAGCTGGGCTTACAAAGAGTACTGGAACGCCTTTAGAGGCTAGGTTGTGAGCCTTCTCGAAGGCCTGCTGCGCCTTTGGGGAAAGCCTCTCAGACCTAAGCTTTAAGGCTAGGTGAAGGTTTAGGGGAGGCTTCCCCTCCGAAACCATGGCTAAGCCGTCCAGTAGCAGGTTTAAGAAGCGTACGGCTTCCTCCTCATAGTCTCCATAGGTTCCCCTGCCACCCACAGCTGAAGCCTCCCTCAGATGGTCGGGGATGGTTAGCTCTAAGCCTAGGGTTACCGGTGAATCCGCAGTGAAGCTTAGGGTTTGAAGGAAGGGTTCGAGTAGGCCTAGAACACGCTCTGAGGAGGAGCCTCTAAGGAGGGGGGCTAAGAAAACGTTGAAGTATTCGAGGGTTTGGCCTCCTGAAACCTCGCCGGAGAAGGCTTTAAGGAGGCTTATAGTTAAGGTTAAGGCGCCACTCAGGCTTTCAGGCGGAGCAGCCTGGAGGGCTAGGGAGCTACGAGGCTTAAAGGCTCCTGATAGGAAGCCTCTCAAATCGTGGTGGATGCTTTGAGGCTTAAGAACCCAGTCTTCAACGTTTGAAAGGTGGATTAGTCCTGAAAGGTGGCTGTCAGCAACCTCTCTGGGGAAAACGTTTAGCAGGGCGTATTCTGTTAGAACCCTGCTTCCAGCAGCCCTTTTAACGTGGAGGATGGTTAGCCCCTTCTCCGCAGTCATCCTCATCGTTCTAGTCACGTCGTGAACGGGCATTCCAAGCCTCGTAAGCTTATGCCTATACTCTTCGAGGCCCTGCTCTAGAAGGATGGCGTTCACTAGCTCCCTTATCAGGGGGGCTGTTAGATAGCGTATGGGGAGTTTTAGAAGCCTCTCCTCAGCCTCCGCTGAAATCTTATCTGCAACCTCGGGGGGAACTCCTGCCTCCTCTATGAGGCTTGAGGTTATCCGGCTTCGGTCAAACTCCTCAATACTGTACTTGGAGGTTCGAACAAGCATTTTCCCAGCCTTTTTCAGCGAGTATTCAGCGAGCTCCTGGGAGAAGCTGTTAACCATTCCTCCAAGAGCTGTTATGCGGTATCGTCTGGACTCCTTATCCAGCGTGATGAGGCCTGCAGCTAGCAGGTTTTTCAGGTGGTAGACGAATTTCCCAGCATCCCTACTCGGCTTTAGGTTTAAATGCTCCATGATTTCGCTGTAGGTTAGGGGGCCTCTAGCCGAGAGAAGCCTTAAAATCTGAAGTCTAACCGGCGAGGAGATGGCGTTGAAAATCTCAACGGGCTCCCTTAAAACCCTGTGCATACACCCTCACAAAATAGTTTCCCACTCTAACTTTTTAAACATGATTCTAGGCCCTATCTCCGGTAAAAATTTAAACATGATGGCTGAAACCCTTTAGGAGGTGTGAAAAGGCTTGGAGAAGACCTCGTTGATCTCAGGCTTCTACAGGCTCCCCCTCGAGGAGAGGCTGAGAATTGTGGGGGAGTTTGCAGGCCTTACAGGCGAGGAAATGGCTTTGCTGAGGGCTGAGGGAGCCCTACCCATCCAGCAGGCTGAAAGAATGATTGAAAACGTGGTTGGCTTCATGCCCCTACCCCTAGGGATAGCAGTAAACTTCCTGGTCAACGGCAAACCCTACATGGTTCCCATGGCGTTGGAGGAGCCCTCCGTGGTGGCTGCGGCAAGCCACGCTGCAAAGCTGGCTGCAGTTAGAGGGGGATTCCAGGCTGAAGCCTCCGAACCCATCATGATAGGGCAGATCCAAGTGGTTGGGGTTAGGGAACCCCTCGAAGCCTCCAAGCGTATAATGGCTGAGAGGGAGGCCATCCTAAGCCTCGCCAACAGCGTAGACCCCGTGCTAGTAAGGCTTGGAGGGGGAGCTAAAGGATTAAACGTTAAGGTTCTGCCAAGCTTTCGGGGCCCCATGCTTATAGTTGAACTCCACGTGGACTGCAGGGACGCTATGGGTGCAAACGCCGTTAACAGCATGTGTGAGGCTGTCGCCCCCCTCGTGGAGAAACTCGCAGAGGGGAGGGTTAGACTCAGAATCCTCTCAAACCTGGCTGATAGGAGGCTGGCGAGGGCGAGGGTGGTAATGGATAGGAAGACTGTTGGCGAGGATGTGGTGGAGGGCGTCCTAGACGCCTACGCCTTCGCCGCCGCCGACCCCTACCGGGCTGCAACCCATAATAAGGGTATAATGAATGGGATAGTAGCCGTGGCCCTGGCTACTGGAAACGATACTAGGGCGCTGGAGGCTGGAGCCCACGCCTATGCGGCTAGGACGGGACGCTACCAGCCCCTAACCCGCTGGGAGAAGGATGAGGAGGGAAACCTTGTTGGAAGCATTGAACTCCCCTTAGCCGTTGGGATTATTGGAGGCGCTACAGCCAGCCATCCCATCGCCAAGATATGCAGGAAAATCTTAGGTGTAAACTCTGCGAGGGAACTGGCTGAGGTCATGGCAGCCGTGGGTTTAGCCCAAAACTTTGCAGCCTTGAGGGCTCTGGCTACTGAGGGCATCCAGCGAGGCCACATGGAACTCCACGCTAGGAATATAGCCATCATGGCTGGAGCCAAAGGCGAACTCGTCGACCTCGTAGCTGAAAGAATGGTGGAGGAAAGGAAAATACGCTTGGATAGAGCGCAGGAAATCCTAAAAGAAATAACACGGGGAAGCCAGTAGTCTTTGAATTCTACGAGCATTTTTGCCACGTTATCGTAGGCGGAGAATTTCCGTTGGGGATACTTTAACGTTTGAGCCGTCTGGAAGTTTCAGTGTGAGGGAGCCATCTTCACCTAGGCTTTCAGCTACCCCCTCAACTGTTCTTCCGTCCTCAAATTCAACTCGAACCTTTCTGCCCAGCGTTTCCGAAAGCCTACTCCAAGCCTCCAAAATAGGCTTGCAGCCCTTTGAAAGGAAGACTTGATACCAAGTATCAAACTTTTTAAGGAAAACTCTAACAAACCTAAGCTTTGAATGGCCTTTCCCAGTTAGCTCCATGATGGAGCATGCGTTGCTCCTAACCTCCTCCGGTAAGGCGGAAACCTTCACATTCAGGTTAAATCCGACACCTAGGATGACATGGTAAACTCTTTCCCCTTCAATCCTCGACTCTAAGAGGATTCCAGCGAGCTTTCTCCCCTGGTAGACGAGGTCATTAGGCCATTTAAGCTTACAGTTAACTCCGTAAAGGCTTCGCACAGTCTCAGCCGTAGCTAGCCCAGCCGTGAAGGTTAGGCAGGAAAGCCTGGAGGGGTGAACCTCCGGTTTAAGTAGAATTGAGAGGTATACGCCCCCCTCTGGGGAGTGCCAAGCTCTCCCAAACCTACCTCTTCCACGGGTTTGCCTTTCGGCTAGGATAACCAGTCCTTCACCCTCGCTTTCAGCATACTTCCTAGCCGCCTCCATGGTGCTTTCGAGCTCTTTAAAGCGTAGGATTTTCCTGCCTATTCCTGTTTTTGGCAAGTCTTCCCTCAATACCTATATATCCGGCTTTTAAAGTAGGCTTTAGGCTTTGGGAGGATGCTAAAGGCTTACGAAACATCTTTAGCATCGGTTTTTGCAGCTTTAACAGCGCTAGGAGCTTACGTTTACATCCCCTTACCCTTAACACCCATACCAGTAACACTTCAAACCTTCTTCATCTACCTTTCAGCCTTAATTCTCGGGGGGAGGCTTGCAGCCCTAAGCCAGGCCTTATACGTTTTGCTTGGCTGCCTTGGGCTACCCGTCTTCGCTGGGGGGAAGGCAGGAATAGGCGTGCTGTTTGGGCCCACCGGAGGCTACCTTGCAGCCTTCATTCCCGCCGCCTACGTGGCTGGGAGAGTCTGCAAGGCTGGTAGGCCCCTCCGAACTCTCACAGGTTTAACCACAGCCACAATCATCATTTATGCTGGGGGAACACTCCAGCTTTGGATTTTAATGAACACAATTTATGGTGAAGGGCTAGGCTTTATGGAGGCTTTAACCCTAGGCGTGCTCCCCTTCATTCCGGGGGATACCCTAAAAATTTTCCTGGCTTTTTTAGCCTCAAAGTCCCGCTCCATAGAGAGTCTGAGGGTTAGGCTGTCAAACCTTCAAGGGTAAGCTTATAGCCTTCAACATAATCTTTCTAGCATAGCCAAGGGGTGTGTAGAAAATTTGAAGAGAAACTTTAGTGCAGAGCAAAGAATGGTTTCCATCGTCCGCTGTAATGGTAATGTTGAAGATGCTGTGGTTAAGGCTGTAAAACTGCTTGGCGGGATGGATAGGGTGGTCAAACCTGGAGAAAAGGTTTTGCTAAAGCCTAACCTAGGCCATCCAAAGCATTATACAACGGGGGCTACAACGAATCCTGAGGTTACTAAGGCTCTGGTGAAGCTCTGCTATGAGGCTGGAGCTAAAAAAGTGTACGTAGCTGAAAGCCCTTCATGGGGATACGATGTCAAAGAAGTTTTCCAGATAACGGAAATTGAAAGCGTTAGGGAGGCTGGAGGAGAACTTGTAAGCCTTGATGAAACTCCATTCCAAGAGGTTGAAATACCGGGAGCAAGATATCTGAGAAAGGTGAGGGTTGCCAGGCTTCCCTTCGAATGCGACAAGGTCATAAACATACCTGTAATGAAAACCCACATGCAAACCACGGTATCCTTATCCCTCAAGAACCTTAAAGGCCTGCTTCCCGGGAAGGAGAAGGTTAAACTTCACATGGTAAGGACGGATGACCCGAGCATGCCCGGCCTCGACATAGCCATAGCTGAATATAACACGGTGGTTCCCTGCCACTTTAACGTTATGGATGGAACCGTGGGTATGGAGGGGCCTGGACCTGCTGATGGAGAACCCGTAAACATGGGTTTAATTCTGGCAGGCTTTAATCGTGTAGCCGTTGACGCCGTAACCTCAGCTGTTATGGGCTTCAACCCTCAGGAAATAAACCATATAAGGTTTGCCTCAGAACTCGGCGTAGGCCCCCTCCACCTTGAAGAGCTTGAGGTTAGAGGCCTCAGAGTTGAAGAGGTTCTTAGAAGGTTTAAGCCTGCTCCAACCGTTCCGGAAGTAGGACCAAACATTAAGATTCTAAAGGGTAAAGCCTGCTCAGGCTGTCTTGGAACCCTTTCAACAGCCGTATACAGGATGGCTAAAGCCTCGGAAATAAGTAAGGTACCTGAACTCTACATTTTGGTAGGCTTGGATGTGAAGCCCCCCGAGGGTGCTGAAAGGGTTCTAACTATTGGCAACTGTGCCTTTAAGAAGGGGTATCCTCACGTTGAGGGCTGCCCACCCACAGGCTGGGAAATAGTTAAAGGGATAAGGCAGTTCATAGCCGAGAAGAAACCGTCAACCTACAAGAGTAGGGTGGTGGATCAGGACTCCTGAACCAGTTCAATCCGTATTCCCATGGTAGACTCCGGGTCTAGGAAGGCGATTAAGGTTCCCCTAGAACCCTTTCTTGGCTCCTCATCCTGAAGCTTTATCCCAGCCTCCTTCAGCCTCGAAAGCATTTCACGAATATTTTCAACCTTGAAGGCTATGTGGTGGAAGCCTTCTCCCTCCCTTTCAAGGAACTCTCCTATTTCCCCGTCGGTGGGCTCCAGCAGTTCAATCATTACCTCGCCTACCGGTAGGAAGGCAAGCTTAACCTTAGCCTCTTCCATAACCTCAACGTGGGAAACCTTCAGCCCTAAGACATCCCTGTAAACTTTTAGGGCCTCCTCAATATCCCGCACCACTACACCTATATGGTCTATTTTCAGGATCATTTTCCTCTCCCACATTAAGCGTAAAATTTACATTTAAGTGTTGTTTTAAGAGATTCCCCTCCAACCACAACTGCTAATAGCTGCTTTAGCCCTTTAGGATTTAGTTGAAAATTGGGGGTGAGCAGGCTGAAAATAATAGACTTGTCCCAGCCCATTTTTACGGGTATGACTGTGTGGCCAGGCCACCTTAAAACCTACATATTCCCATATACTACCCATGAAGAGACTAAGAGACGCTATAAGCTTTCCTTTGAAACCCGGGGGATAATCCTCTGCGACCATGGTACAACCCATGTGGACGCTCCGTTACACCTAGACCCTAATGGGAAATCGGTGGACCAGCTGCCGCTGGAACTATTCTACCGGGAAGCAGTGTGCATTGATGCGAGGCATGTGCCGCCGGGGGAAGCCATCACCGTGAAGGATATTGAAGAGTACTGCAGGAAAACAGGGCTTGAAATCAGGGAGGGAGACATCGTGCTTTTCTGCATTGGACACTATGACAGGCATACCAACGCCAAGCTGGAATACGTGCTTGAACCCTTCCAAGGCATCAACGCTGAAACAGCAAGGTGGCTGGCGGAGAAAGGAGTGGTTGGAGTGGGCTTCGACGGTCCAGCCGCAGACTGCTCGAAAAACATAGCCAGGGGAGAATTCCCCGCCGACGAGGTTTTAAAGGAAAAGAAGATTCTCTGCTTCGAAAATCTCTGCAACTTGGATAAGCTTGTGGGCAAGCGTTTCAGGTTTATAGCCTTCCCATTAAAACTAGTTGGTGCAACAGCCTCGCCCATAAGGCCTGTGGCAATCTTAGAGTAGGCCACCCCTATATTTTTCTCCCGACCATTTCTCCCTCATAGATTGCCATTTCTATCCTTCGGGGGGCAACGCAGCTTCCAACAGCGTAAACCTCCCTAAATAGGCCTTTCAGGCTTTTGAAAAGCTGGTCGTTAGCTTTACCTCCAGCTGCAGCCACTATAGTGTCGATGCCTTCGATGGTTTTCTCCCTCCCAGAATAAACGTCTGCGCATATCACGGTTTCGCCTTTAACCTCCTTAACCATGGTGTTCGGCAACATGTTTACACCCTTCTCATAAAATTTCCGATATAAGGGAATTAGGCTTGGGAAATCTATGTCGACGCCAACATACATTAGGGGTGTGACTATGGTTACCTCTTTCCCCCTCTCCACAAGGTATTCAGCTGTGCCAGCTGCAGCCCAGTGGCCGTCTAGGTCGAGGAGGAGAACCTTATCCCCAACCTTTGCTTCACCTCTGAGAACGCTTGCAACGTCTACAAGGTTTTCAGCTCCAGGTATCTGGGGAACCGTTGGGGTAGAGCCTGTGGCTACGACTACGACGTCTGGCTCCTCCCCCTTGATGACTTCAACATCTGCCTCCACGTTCAACCTAACATCCACGCCGAGCTTTTCTAGGCGATAGGTCAGATATCTCACTATTCCGCTAAGCTCCTCCCTGCTTGGAATCCTCGATGCTATATTTACCTGGCCTCCAAGCTCCCCAAGCCTTTCGAAGAGGGTTACCCTGTGGCCTCTAAGTGCGGCTATTTCAGCCGTTTTCAGGCCTCCAGGCCCCCCACCCACCACCACGACCCTCTTCTTCACGGCTGCAGGCTTCAGGCTGCCTATTCCAAGCTCCCTTTCCCTGCCCGCCGCAGGATTCTGAATGCACGTTATAGGAAGCCTGGCAAAAACCCTCCACACGCAGCCCTGATTACAGGCCACGCAAGCCCTTATGTCCTCAAGCCTCCCCTCCCTCGCCTTAACCGGAAGCTCAGGATCGGCAATCAGGGCTCTAGCCATTCCAATAAGATCCGCCTTCCCCTCCTCCAAGATGCTTTCAGCCTGAACAGGATCGTTTATTCTCCCGAAGGCTATTACTGGAAGCTTCACTTCGCTTTTCACGTTGGCTATGAATTCAAGGGCGTAGCCTGGAGGTATGGAGCTTGGGGGAAGATTCATGTGGAGGATGTCTGCGGCGCCCAGATCCGTGCTAATATAGTCTATTTTCCCTGTTGCCTCTAGCCTCCTCGCTATTTCTATTCCCTCTTTAATCGTGTACCCGCCCTCCATGAGCTCGTCGAGTCAGAGCCTAACTCCCACCACGAAGTCTTCGCCAACGGCTTCCCTAACCGCCTCGATGGTTTCAATTCCAAACCTTAAACGGTTTTCCAGGCTTCCACCATACTCGTCCGTGCGCCTGTTATAGTATGGGGAGTTGAAAACCCTATGGATGCCCACATGGTTAAAACTTGAAATTTCAACTCCATCGAAGCCTCCATCCTTGAGGTTTCTGGCCGCCTCAGCAAACCTCCTGCTTACAGCCTTAATTTCCTCAACATCCATCTCTTTAGGAATTTCACGGATGAGCATGTCTGGGATTGGGGAGGCTGAAAGAGTTGGAAGCCAAGTTAGGGCCCCCCAGGAAAGATTACCCCAATGGTGGATCTGACCGAAGATTTTGGCATCATACTGGTGAACCATGTCTGCGATTTTCCTCCAACCCTCAACAGCCCTCCTATCGTAGGCGTGAACAGCAGGGAAGCCCTTACCCTCAGGGCTTACAGCTTGAACCTCCATGACGATTAAGGCTGCACCACCCTTAGCCCTCTCAGCGAAATAGTAGGCATGCCTTTCGCTGGGCAGCCCATCCTCTGTGGCATATAAGGTTAGGTGGGGGAGAAAAACAATCCTATTCTTTAGAATAACATTTCTAATCTTTAAAGGCGAAAAAAGGTATTTAAACCGGCCTGACATTTAAACCCCTTTATTCCCCGAGGATTATTCTGTCGATGTCTATTCCGCTAATCACACTAGGCTTATCTAGGAGCAAAGCATCCTCCGAATGCCATCCGATAAGTATTCTTTCACCAGGCTGAATTCTGAGGTTTGGAGCCTCTCCCCCCTTCTTTACCACCTTAAACTCGCTTCCATCCTTAAGCTGGACAAGGTATAAAATGTCGGAACCCCTATGTAGTTCACCTATGAATTCCGCTTCAACGTGGTTGCTGCACTCCTTAGCCTCCTCCCCAATGAACATTTTCTCAGGTCTAACAGCATAGGCAATGTGCTTACCCTTTAGCTCCCTACCCCTGAGGGTTCCCTCAAATTCCCCTATATCCGTTTTAACCTTTGCATATTCTCCCTTAACGCCAACAACATCCCCCCTAAGCATGTTGATCTCACCAATAAACTTAGCAACAAAAACTGAGGCTGGATTCTCGTAAATCTCGGTTGGAGGACCTATCTGCTCGATTACGCCCAGGTTCATCACCATGATCTTCGTGGCAAGGGTCATAGCCTGCTCCTGACTATGCGTAACATATATGAAGGTTAGTCCGAGCTTCCTATGGAGTTCCTTAAGCTCCATCATCACCTTCTGCTGGAGCCTGTAGTGAAGGTTTCCTAGGGGTTCATCGAAAAGCAGAATGTCAGGCTTAATAACCAGGGAGCGGGCGAGGGCAACTCTCTGAAGCTGACCTACGCTCAACTCGTCAGGCCTACGGTTTAAAATGTCTTCAATGCCAAGTATCCGAGCGATTTCAACAACCTCACTCTTGATTTGATCCCTCTTATAGCCCTTCATCCTCAAGCCGAAAGCAATATTTTCACCTACAGTTTTATGGGGGAAGATGGCGAAGTTCTGAAACACCATGGAAAGCCCCCTTCTATGAGGGGGTAAATCAACCACGTTTACGCCGTTGATGTAGATTTTTCCTGCATCCGGCTTCTCTAAGCCACTGATACACCTTAAAGTTGTTGTCTTACCGCAGCCGCTTGGTCCTACGATTACGAAGAATTCTCCTTTGTTTACTTGGAAGGTTATGTTGTTTACGGCTGTGGTGTTTCCGAATTTTTTTGTTAGTCCTTCTACTTGGACGGCAGCCTTCTCCACAGG
>Ga0180302_10001109_pt1 | contig 12599 bp, 14 predicted proteins | sample GuaBasSediGuay17_FD_121794 | JGI IMG/M metagenome (GOLD analysis project Ga0180302, IMG submission 121794) | Subseafloor sediment microbial communities from Guaymas Basin, Gulf of California, Mexico - Guay17, Core 4571-4, 12-15 cm | ecosystem: Environmental > Aquatic > Marine > Hydrothermal... | reverse complement strand
TGCTTGGTCTTGTAAACCGCGATAAAATCGTAAATTGCGAGCCCAACCATGAATATTATTGAGGGAATTATTGCAAGGGAAACACCAAGTACGGCTATTATCCCACCTCCTACTATAATTGCTACACCATCCATAAGATACCAGGTAGGCCTTCTAAATGTGAAATACATAAAAAATACCGTGATCAGCACTGAGGAAATGAAGGCTATCGTATCACTCAAAACAGTGATAAGAAGAAGATAAACTATGTAGAAAAAGGTGTAAATTATCGCTCCCATGAACACATATCTTATTGCTCTCTCCCCAAACAATCGCACAATGAGCAAAATTATCGCTGTAACAACAAGGAAAAGTGCGAGGTAAAGGATGGAGTTTACAGGGTTTTCGGGGTTTTCAAATGCGGAGACTCCCATGCTTTTAAACGGGACAACGAGTATAAGGGCTAAGAATTGGGCATTAAGAAATAGAAAGGCCGATATGAGAACAGTGGTCAGATGAGATGAATACTCAACATCATGGGTTGGTAACTCGCACACCTTTCAATCCTCCATTGTATACATTCCGTAGGACTCGATCAATTTTTCTTGTTGCGCCCAAAATTCTCACACCCTCTTTAAGTTCTTCGCTCTGCATCATAAAGTATTCGTGCTCAAAAATTATAAAAATCACCTGACAACTCTCCCATGTGCGATCTTGCCTGATATCCTCTCAATTTTCACCCTTACCCTGCTCCCCCTGGAAACCCCAGGTATGAAAATTGTGTAATCACCGATATAGGCAATCCCGTCCCCCTTTCCCCCAACACCCTCAACCAAGACATCATACTCATGCCCAACCCTCACATCAATCCGTGGCTGAATCTTAGCTACCCTTTTTCCACTAATCGCCCTCTTTGCTCCACATGCCATGCACTCTATCATGAGTATTCTTCCCTCTTTCACCAAGACTGTATCAGGCCTTCCACATTCTGGGCAAAGAACGTAAATTCTTGCGTATTCGTCTATTTTTTCGTCAATTTCCTCTCCCGTGAGTTTCCTCTTGAATATAGCCCTCCTACCATCAACCACCCCAGCAGTTCCGAGTTCTCTGAGCAAATACTGTAGTATGTGATTCTGGTCTCTGTTAAGCTTTGATACAATATCTGCAAAATTTCTCAAAATGGTGTTTCTTCCCTCCACAATAACGTCCGCCTTTGGAATTTCAAATCTCTCCCTCCTAATAACCCTCTCGGGAAGTTTGCTCCTAGCCCGTTCAAGCAGTTTGAAATAATCGTATTTGTCTCCCATTGGGGAGGGATAAAAGTCAGGAAACTAAAAAGATTTTCCCCAACGAGATGGCACAGGGCAACTATTCCTTTTCTTCCTCAGTCTTTTCCTCCTCCTTCGCCACACCGCCCTTCCCATAACCAGTGCGTATGTATCTTGGGAAATAGCGAAGCACTACAATATCTCCTATAGATGCAACCCACCTGTATGGTATGGCAATATTTATCCCACCCTCCACGAGCAAAGGGTTGGGCTTTTCCACATACAGGGCATACACTTGGTTCTTATCTATGTCTATGATCACATCCTTAACCATGCCGACAAGTATGGCTTTATCAGTGTACACCTCAAGCCCTATGATATCGGATATATCCATCAGCATGGTAATCCCTCTGTAACGTAAAAGGCAAAACCATTTATTAGTTTTTGGATGATAGCACAGCAATGATTGATTTAACATAAAATTCCCCCATAAACTAAATATATGCAAAAATAATATAGGGCTGAGGGGAGGAGCATTGGCAAAAAAACTGGTAGTGTGCGTAGATAGGGATGACGATTTGGGGGAGAAGGCAAAAATTTCGGGCCCAATCATAGGAAGGGAAAATGTGTTAAGGGCTGCTGTAGCCTTAGGATTAAAAGATCCTGAAGACTCGGATTCTAACGCTCTCTTCTACGCAATCAAACTTTACGATGATCTTGTAGCCGAGGAGGACGCCGAGGTTGCAGTAATCACGGGGAGTATCAAACTGGGCAAAGAAGCTGACAGAAAAATATCAGAGCAATTGGATGATGTTTTGCAGAAAACAGGAGCAAATGAAGTATTGCTCGTCAGCGATGGGGCGGAGGATGAAGCAATATATCCGCTAATAGCATCAAGGGTTAAAATAGGTGGTGTAAGAACGGTTTACATAAAGCAAAGTCCCAATGTTGAGAAATTCATACACACTGTTCTCCGCACACTAAAGGAGGAGAAGATTCAAAGAAAGGTTTACGTGCCTTTAGGAATTGCCCTTCTTATATACAGTCTCGCCTCTCTTGTGGGTCATCCATCTGCAGGGCTCGGAATAATAGGGCTCTCTCTGGGTATATACTTTATGATACTGGCTTACAACTTGGAGGACAAATTTTTGGTAATATATGAGGATATGAAAGAGAGTATAACAAGGGGTGGAATACTGGCGCCTTTCGCCATGGTGGCAATGACTCTTAGCATTGTTGGAATAATGCTTGGATCTACTCAATTTTTTATGCTCCAAAACCTACCAATAGGGTATAGAATAGTCGAAGCCGTATCCATAGCTCTTCTATGGCTCATGCCCGCCCTTATAATATACGTTAGTGGTAAAATAGCAGATTGGTGGGTAAGGGAAAGGGTATTTCACACCACAGCATTTACAATCATGATAACACTAATAGCGCTCAATTTTCTAATAATGGGTTCCATGGAAATGATTAAAATGATTGTGGAGTTCATGTACTATGGTGCAATAAGTTCGTCACACATCACACCACTAATAATTGACTATATAATTGGGATAATGATAGGAATAGCCGGCGGATACATATACCGATACATTAAAAAGAGGGAGAGCGTTAGCCCCAGTGCGGCAGAGTGAGGGAAGGCTATGGACTTTGAATATGTAGCACGAAAATTGTATCGTTCAGGGGCTAAAATGAACGAAATTGTGCAAACTTTGAAGAATATGGGCGCAGATGAAGAATTTTCAAGGGCGCTTCTTGAAGAGATTTCGAATTCTGAGAATATTAATGATAGTTTTGTTGGATATGTATGTAATTATCCAAAAAGTGAAGTAAGCGCTACAGAGGCTGGTGTTGGGTGTAGGGGGATGGGAGATTTCTATGTGCATAGAAAAATAGCGGAGATAATTGGCAGAACAAGTGCAATCATTGACCCATCATCAATGGATGATGGTGGCGCAGTTATTTCACAGGCTGGGGACGATAAGAAAATAGTGGTTGCGGTAGATGGCATGCATTCCCGCCTTGGGAATTTTCCATTTCTTGGTGGCTTCCACGCGGCAAGAGCAGCACTCAGGGATATTGTTGTCATGGGTGCAGAACCGTTAGCACTATTCGCAGATGTGCATCTCGGTACAGAGGGTGATGTTGGAAAAATATTCGACTATACCGCTGGAATAAGTGCCGTCGCTGACGTGCTTAATGTTCCGTTGGTGTCGGGAAGCACGCTGAGGATAGGTGGCGATCTCGTGGTAAGCGATAGGCTTATGGGCTCTGTTGGTGCTGTTGGGTTAGCGTCCAAAATCGTTCCAAGGAATTATGCGAGGGAGGGCGATGTTATTTTAATGAGCCTAGGATGCGGCGGTGGGACGATAACCACAGCAGCAATATTTCACGGTTGGCACGAGGTGGTAAAGATCACGCTGAACTTGGACTTCTTCAAGGGCGCTATACCCCTAGTCAGGAGTGATTTTATAACAAAACTGCACTCAATGACAGATGTCACAAATGGTGGGATAAGGGGTGACGCCCATGAAATATCTGAATATTCTGGGAAGAAGATAGTGCTAGACTATGAGGCTCTCAGAATGACCGTACACCCTAAAGTGCTTGAGATGCTTGACGCCCTAGATATAGACTTTATGGGAGTGTCAACGGATTCCCTACTCATAATCGTGAATAAAAAATTGGCAAAGGATGTTGCCTCATTTGTTGAAGAACATGGTCTTCCTATGTTTTTTGTGGGCGAGGTTAGGGAAGGACATGGGGTTTACCTTAAAAAGGACGGAAAAGAAGTAAAGATGATGCCTGAGTTCAGAGAGGCTCCCTATACTCCCGTGAAAAGGGTTGTTGGAACTGCCGTGCCTAAAAACTGGGAGAGGGCGAAGAGAGCGATAGATGACGCCGCTATAAAAGCCGTAGAAAAGAGGAAAAAAATTAAAGAACTCTTGTTTGGCAAGTAGTTGTCAGTGAGCGTCCCCGAACAAAAAGAGTTAAATACATTTACATATTTACATATGAAAATATGTGTGAGATAAAAGATTTAGCGCGCATATTTAGGGCGCTGGGGAACGAAACAAGACTGAGAATACTGATGATGATAAAAGACGGCGAGAGGTGCGTGTGCGAGATTGTGAGCGCTATTGAAAGAGCCCAGCCAACAGTATCCATACATCTAAGAAAACTTGAAGATCTTGGGATAGTGTCTTCAAGAAAAGAGGGAAAAAGCGTCTACTATCGCATAGTCGATGATAGAGTTATTGCTATTATAAAAATGCTGTGCATATAGGAGGAAGAACCATGAAAAGTGCGCACAGAATGAAAGTATGCAAATGTGATATTCTCAAGAATTTTTCGCCTGCATGGTTTGCGTCGGTCATGGGAACAGGTATAGTCGCAGTAACAACCAAGATATACTCTGCATACATCCCCTACATACGCCCACTATCGTCAGTCCTTTTATTTGCAAACACAGTACTATTTTTCATACTACTCATACCTTGGTTGCTTAGGTGGATTTACTTTCCAGACCATGCATTGGCAGACCTGAAACATCCGATAACATCAAACTTCTATGCCACACTTCCTGTGGGGATGCTCGTCTTGTCTGTAGATTACGTTATAATAGGTAGTAATCAGGCACTGGCAAAGGTATTCTGGCTTGCAGGATCTGTGCTCACGTTCTTTTTTGGCGTATTAACCCCCTATATAATGTTTAAAGGCGAGCATGTGAAAATTGATCATATAAACCCAGCATGGTTCATCCCTCCAGTTGGCCTTATAGTCATACCCATATCTGGATCCATGCTCCTCAACGATTTTCATGGAATTATGTACGAGTTTGCTCTTCTTTTGAACTACATTGGCTGGGGAGCGGGTTTCTTCATATACCTTTCTCTCCTATCACTTTGTATATATAGATTCATATTACACACCCCTCTACCGAACATTTTGGCACCCACAGTATGGATAAATCTTGGCCCAATAGGTGCGGGCACTGTAGCGCTCATAAATTTGGTAAAGTATAGCGGGTTTATACAAATTAAAGAGCCTCTCTTTGTCTTTTCCCTCATTTTCTGGGGCTTTGGAATATGGTGGGTGATAATTGCAATTTTACTCACCATTCACTACATCAGAAAGTTATCTCTCCCCTATGCGCTATCTTGGTGGGCATTCACATTCCCACTAGGTGCTTATGTTTCAGCATCCCACGCCGTAAGCACAATCCTCAACATCCATGTTATTGACTATATAGGATTCTCCCTATACATACTGCTCCTATTTCTATGGGCTATAACGTCTGCCACCACATTGAGACACCTTATTAATGGTGATTTATTTGTGTAAGTTGCTTTATAATTGGCAAACCTTGCACACTACATAAATACTTTTATAGAACGTAACCTTTGCCACGCACGGTGATGACTCATGAGCGCTGAAAATCTAAAATCAATAGAAAATGCCATTGTTGAGGCACTAAAGATCGCCGAGACCAGGTTGCCAGCAGATGTGTTGGCTGCCCTTAAGAAGGCGTATGAGGAAGAAGATAGCGCCCTTGCAAAAACTCAGCTCAGGGCTATACTCAAGAATGTGGAATTATCTGAGAAGCATTCCCTACCTATGTGTCAAGATACGGGCTTGCACACTTTTTTTGTGGAAGTTGGTGTGAGCAGCGATATAAATCCAATCACAATGATACAAATAATAAAGAACGCCGTGGTCAGAGCGACAAAGGAAATACCCCTGCGACCAAACACTGTAAACCCTTTCACAGGAGAAAATCCCGGAGACAACACGGGCAGGTACGTTCCTTATATATCCTTTGACTTTGTGGAGGATAGTAAGACGAGAATAATGATTATGCCAAAAGGCGGGGGGAGCGAAAACGCCGCAGCCCTAGGAATGCTGAGCCCTGGTCTTGGACTAAAAGGGGTGAGAAATTTTGTTCTCGAGCATCTGGCCAAGGTTGCAGATAAGGCGTGCCCGCCCATCACGGTAGGGATAGGCATAGGCGGTGGAGCAGACCTGTGCATGAAGTTGGCAAAAAAATCTCTTCTTAGACCCATAGGTGTGAGACATTCCGATAACGCAATAGCAAAATTTGAGGAAGAGATGCTTGACGCAATAAACAACCTAGGCATAGGCGCAATGGGGGTCGGAGGAAAAATAACAGCCTTGGATGTGCACGTTGAGTGGGCTCATCGTCATCCTGCATCCCTGCCTGTGGGTGTTGTTGTGCAGTGCTGGGCTGCTAGAAGGGCAACAGTCATAATAGATGAGAGCATGAATGTAAAAATTGAGGGTTTATGATGGAGGGAGATGCATGCAATATAGGATGAGAACACCAATAAGGGATGTTAGAATGCTGAAAGTCGGCGATGAGGTGTACGTAGATGGCGAAATATTCACAGCAAGGGATGAGGCGCATAAGAAGATGATGGAATCTAAGGAAATACCCTTTGATCCATCAGCCATGCCTCTTTTTCACTGCGGACCCGTTGTTAAAAGAGTTGATGGGCGTTGGGAAGTGATAGCAGCAGGACCGACAACGAGTGCTAGGATGGAAATATTTGAGGATAAGTTTATAGAGAAATTCAAAATAAAAATGATAATTGGAAAGGGAGGCATGGGGGAGAGGACATTGAAAGCGCTCAGAGAGCACGGTGCAGTATACGCGATGTTTACAGGAGGCGCTGGTGTTCTGGCAGCGAGGAGTATAAAGAGGGTAAAAGAGGTGTACTGGCTTGAAGAACTAGGCATGCCGGAGGCTGTTTGGATATTCGAGGTTGAAAACTTTGGCCCATTGGTTATAACAATGGATTCTCATGGGAATTCATTGCACCGTGATGTTAGGAATAGAGTTATGGATAGGTTGAAAGGGATGGTAGCCGAGCATGAGGGTTGAAATAATAAAAAAGTATGATGGTAGGGAATTGAAAGAAATAATGGAAATAATGGCGAAAAAGTACGATAAGATAGAGAACTTGATGCAAAGAGTTGAAACTAACAAGTGCAGAAACCCAAGGGAAGTTGATGACTATATGGTATGGGATTCCCTGCTTAATGGTGCTGAGTATGAGAGAAAAACGATTATCAGTATGTACGAGTTTTTTAAGTATATAAGTCCAAAAAGGATGGAATTGCTCTCGTACCTCATCCAAAGTGGATGCCCACAATCAATAAGAGCATTAAGCGAAAAACTTCGAAGAAATTACAAGAACGTATACGATGATTTGATAGCCCTAGAGCGATTCGGCTTAATACGCATGGAAAGGGTTGGAAGGAGGCGGATACCAAGGGCGCTTGCCGACACAATAGTTATAAGTTTAAAGTGACAGCAATCGAGCACTGCCACATCTTGTTTACATTTTATACCATAATTATATTTATGGTATACTGGCAATCAATTTTACGTTTTATACCATAATAGCGAATAGCAACGAATTTTACTTAGATTGAGCGAAACATATATAAATAGTGTGGGCATTTGGTGATTAATGATGAAGGTGCTCGCGAGCAAAGTGGATGATGTTGCATTTGAAATAGGGCGAAAGTATGACGGCATTATATGGGTGTTAAGGGATGGAGAGATGTATCTGGCGCACAAAGACCTTTATTTCACTGATGGGCAGAAATGGTACTGCGTCCCAATAGATGCTCTTGAAAGCATAAGTGTGGTGAGTGAGAACCCATTGAAGGTCAAGTTTTCCCTGCCAAATGTAAATGTTATAGTTACGGGAAAAAACGCCTCCCGCCTCCTTGCTCTTCGCCATCTTCTTCTCCCATATATACATGATAGGGAGATTAGAGAAATAAAAACCGTACTCAAACTTTGGTATCTTGGCATAAGGAGTACAGAAGGAATAGCCACGGTGCTTGAGTCTGAGTTAGAAAAGGTGAAAGCTATTGTGTCAAGAGCCATGGGTGAGGGGTACATAGATAAAAACGGAGATTTGACGGAAAAAGGCTTATCGGTTTTCAGTGAGGAAGAGGTCAAACTGTTAAAGGAGGTTCGAAATGGTTGAGAAGGAGGCTGTGCCAAGAACTTTTGGAAGCTTTGCCAAAACGTTGGCGATATATCAGAAGTTGACCAAGATGGAGACTGCTTTGACAACAATGATTGAGCGGTCAAAAGTTCCCGCCTCCGAGACGAGAAAGTTACTGCGGTGCACTACCGTAGAGCAGGCTGAGAATGTGCCCCTATACCAATATATGAGAGATATGTTCAATGAAATAGGTTTTGGTGACCTTCGCATATCTTCAATAGATAAGTTCATTATAAGATTTTACGTTGAGGATTCGCCAGTAGCCAAACTATACGATATAAAGGGCAAAAAAACGTGCTATATAACGGCAGATGCGCTTGCCCAATTCTTCACAAAAGACCTTGGAATATCAAGCAATGTTGAGGAAATTAAGTGCGTGAATGCTGGTGATGATTTTTGCGAGTTTGAAGTTAGGATGCAGCCATTGCCCGTGTATCAGATAGCACTTGACGATGCTGATAAGAGCATACTCGCCCTTATAGTTAAAGGAAAAAGGAAGAGTGCCGAGATTGCTGATATGCTGGGAATGGACGAGGTTGAGGTTGATTACAGGCTGAACATACTGAAAAATTATCACCTGATTGATGATGATTATAACCCAACAGAGATTGGAATAACGTATTACCAGTTCGGTGGTAAAATATTGGCTGAAATTGAGGAAGAATTTTCTCCCCCTTGGGAGGAAAGGGCAAAGATTACCCAGGCTATATCCGATGCTTTATCCTTTGCCGAGGCTGTAAATGAAGCCCTAGGCACGGAGACTCAGGAGGTCTTGAAGGAAAATGTGATAAATCTTGCCGAAGAGGCGAAGAAAAGCAAAAGTTTTGCCGAATTGCTCTCAAAGTATATGAAGAAGGATGAAGAAGGAGGTGAATGATTTTATGGAGCTAGAAGGCAGGATCAGCACGGGTATATATGGACTGGACAAACTAATTGAAGGTGGCTTTATAGACAAGAGCGCAATTGTTATCGTTGGGTCTAGCGGTACTGGTAAGACTACTTTTGTTATGCAATTTATAATGCATGGGATAGAGAATGGGGAGCAGGGATTGTACGTAACTATGGAAGAGGCACCGAAGCAGATAATGAAGATGGCCAAGAGGATGGGCTGGGATATGGAAAAGCACTATGAAAAAGAACTATTCTTCATACATCTAAAGGGAAAGAATTTCAAGAAAATGATAGAGGAGCAATTGCCCCAACTCGTAAAGGCAAGGGCAGACTATGAAATTAAAACAAGGGTTGTAATAGATCCAATGACCCCAGTAATTTGGGCTACCCCAGACAAACTCGCACAGCGCGAACTCATTGGAAAGTTATTCTACACGCTAAAAGAGCTTGGTGTTGTTGTGGCAACTGTAGAAGAGCATGCAAAGCCTGGAGAAACAGTTGGTGAGGATGTGCTTATACCTGTGTATTTATCCGACGGCGCGATACATCTTGAGTACTACCCAGTTGGTGGTGCATTCAACAGAACGCTAAAAATAATAAAGATGAGGGGAACTGCTCACGGTGAGGGTGTATACCCGTACATGTTTATTAGAGGGGCTGGCATGGTTGTTAGGACAACTCCGATGGAGAGGGCAGTGGTTGAAAAGCGTAAGTATGATGAGATATTTGATGAAGCAATTAAGACCGCAGAGCATCTTAAGGCGCCTCCAACAATGATAGAGAAACTCAAAATTATGAAGGAAAACTGGACGTATGATTCCTCCCCGGAAGAGGCTCTTGAGATAATATTAGAATCTTACGGGCTTGTCGGGAAGTAAGGGGTGCAGATAATGCCACTGATGGCGGAGAAAAAGATGGACAAAACGCTTGCAAGGGCTGAAAGTATAGTTCTCCTACGCCACCTCATGGACATGGAACTTGAGAGGATAAAGAATGATGTAAAGGCTGATATAGTATTTTTCATGGGTGTGGATGGCAGAATATTTGGCTCAAAAATACCCGAGATGCTTACAACACCCCAGTACTTCTTGCTTAATTTGGTGAAGGCAAACGTGTACCACATATGCGACCAGTTGAAGAGCAAAAACCTAGAAATCTCCGTGCAAAAGTATGGGGAGGGTAGCATAGTTATTGCTGGTGTTGGCGATAAGGCTTTCATTGTCCTAATATTTGCCAAACCAATGGAAATTCAGGAAATGACCTCAATACTTAGCAGGGTAAAGAGCGCAACACTTGTGCTTAAGCACATACTTGAGCAAAGAGCTCTCACAGATGATGAACTTAAGGGATACCCTGCAGATGTTGCAAATGAACTTAAGGCGCTGAGCAGGCAGCTATTCGTTGAGAAGTTTGAGACTACAAGAAAATACAAGAAAAACATGGAAGTTTTGGAAATAATACGAAAGAACCTGGCTCAGATTGTTGGGGTTGGGGCGGTTGATGAAATTGTAACATTAACCTTCAATGAACTTGGCACCACGGCCCCGTACATGAGCGATAGGCTTTGGATGATGTTTCTTGACAAGGTCATATCAAGAGTGAGAACGATGAGGGGCGATATTGTTGCAGAGGAGTGTAAGAAACTACTTGTTCCAGTTGTTGAGCAAAAACTCAAATCTTTTGTGTGATGCTATATGGAGGATGAAATAAAAGCAAGAGAGGTTGAAGCGGAAGAGGAAGGAGAGGGAGAGGTTGAAGAGGGAGGAGAGGCGATAGAAGTAGGGGATGAAGGGGGAGGGGACGAAGTGGAGGGAGGTGAGGATGACAATATCAAAAAATTACTGGAGGAAGTGAAACTTTATAGGGAGAAGGTAGAGGAAATAGAGAAAAGTGTGGAGGCATTAGCGAGTGTTGGCATGCTCAAAGACTTGGAAAGGAGGATTGAGGAAGAGACTGCAAACATAAGGGATTTAATAGCATCGGTGGACAATCGCATAGACTTTGTTGAGAAAGTGCTTAATGAGAAGATTGAGGGCATAATGGAGGGGTTAAAGGGTGTGAAGACAGAACTCGGCAAGAAGATTGGCACGGAGGACTTAGAGATTGTCGGCAAGAGCCTGGAAAAGGTGTCCTCAAAGGTTGATGTTCTAATGGAGGAGGTTGGGGCTGAGGAGAGTTTGGATGTTGGCAAAATACCCCCCAATATACTTGAGATTGTCTACCAGACAACAATTGATGACGTTGTGAACGCCATTTGGACAAACTTGGGAACGCATGATGCGGAAAGGGCAATTTTGAGCGCCCTTGAAGATATTAGACTGAAAACGAGCGGTAGCGAGTTGTTCAGGTTTGATGGTAGGAGAATTATTGCAAAGGACGTTGCTAAGTCCATAGAGAGAAAACTGGTGTCTGCTAGGCAAATACACCAGACATATACTGAACTGCTCAGAAAACTGCTGGAGTACGTGCCGAGACACAAAGCAAAGAACTTTAAAGCAATGATAAAGATAAAAAGCCAGGAGTATGCCGTTGATAGAGTAACGTATTTGCTAAATGAGATTGAGATTATAAAAGAAAATCTAGCAAACATGAATAGGATGATTGCTGCACTGTCCTCATCTTTTACCTCTAGGCTAAAATTGGTGGAAGAGACTATCAGAGAAGAGACTTTAAAGAGGTTTGAGGAGGCAATGAAAAAAGTGGCTGAGGCTGAAAAAAAGATTGAGGATATGAGAGAAGAATTTTTAGGGCATTTGGAGGATAGACTTTCGGAAATCGTTGCCCGTATTCAAAAATTGGAGGAAATTGCTGAAAAGGCGAGAGAGGGCGTGGCTGAAGCCCCAGCAGAGGCTGTAGGTGAGGAATTGGCTGCCGAGGAGTATATAGGCGATGAAGAGCTAAGAGTTCTAACGGCGCTTGAGGGAAAAGAGAAAGGTGCGGGTTTTGTTGCGCTGAGTAAGGAACTGGGCTGGGAGCGAGAGTATTTGGACGGTGCGCTTAGCAAATTGGTTTCCGAGGGGTTTGTTGAGATGAAAAAGAGGGGCAGGGCAAGGGTGTATTTTGTGACGGATAAAGGACTAAAGGTGTTATCTGGTAAAGAAACGATAGAGGAAGTAGGTGAGGGTGTGAGGGGTGAGGAAGTAGGCGAGGAGGAAAAATTGGTTGAGGTTAGCGAGGAAGTAGGTAAGGGTGTTAAAGAGGAAAAGAAGCGCGCAATATCGATAATGCCCGGTACTATAGTGCTAGGAGAGGAGGAGGAAATTGAGGAAGGTAAGGAAGAAGGTGAGGGGGGAGAGGAGGTTGGTGTTATAGAGGAAGAAGGCGAAGATATGGGTGGCGAAGAGGTAGGCGTTGTGGGCGCTGAGGTAGGTATGGCTGGGGTGGTTGGCGAGGAAGAGGTAGAAAAAGAAATGGG
>Ga0180302_10001108_pt1 | contig 12599 bp, 4 predicted proteins | sample GuaBasSediGuay17_FD_121794 | JGI IMG/M metagenome (GOLD analysis project Ga0180302, IMG submission 121794) | Subseafloor sediment microbial communities from Guaymas Basin, Gulf of California, Mexico - Guay17, Core 4571-4, 12-15 cm | ecosystem: Environmental > Aquatic > Marine > Hydrothermal... | reverse complement strand
GTCCTTCCAGTCAGACTTGGTGCCGTCGTCCTTGATTATGTATGCATCTATGGTGTAGGAGGTCTTGGGTGCGCTTGCACTTATGTGCAACTTTTCGGTCTCCCAACTTCCATCGGAGCCCACTGAGGTTTGAGAGCCGATTTCACTTCCATCCAGACTCCAGTCCAGCTGTATGTCCGCTGCATCGTTATCGATCAGTTTAATAGCGAGTGTTTCGCACATCGCAACGCTTAGTAGCAGCAGGAGTGTGGAAATATAGGGTACAAATCTTGCTTTCTTCATATTGTCGAATTCTTTAATTTATTTTTTAAAAGTTTTGCGAATTTACCTGATTTGAGTAAAATAAAGTTTTTAATTATAAATTTTCAAAAAATGAAAATTAAAAATTTAAAAATTTAAAGCTTATAAAAAAGTTCTACAACATCACCGAAGTTAACCGATCCGTCTTTGTTGAAGTCGTAGTATTGAGAATAATTTTGTATTTCTGGTCTATCGAAGTTCTTAAAGAAGAACACTATATCTCCGAAGTTGAATGAGTTATCTCCGTTTACGTCTTCGTATAGACCATCTTTGTCCAAGTCTTGTGGTTGGTGTCCATCTATCGGTGGTGGAACCTTACCAACTTTCTCTCCAATTCCAATAATACCTTTAAAAGCCTCTAGGAATTCAGGAAATGTGCCATTTTCAATGTACTCTTTGAAATCGTCTCTCATTAGTTTATTTGGTGGAGGTAGAACTTCTGCATGTTTTGTCGGTATTCTCACTAAGAAAGAGTAGTGCTCTGAGCAGCCGGTCATCACCCATAGATATTCTCCATCGAAGTAAATTCCCCATGGGTCAAGTCTATAGTTTACACAGCTTATGTTAACGTAGGTGATAACTTCATCAGCCTCTTTGTTCGTGTCAGGCAGCCCATGGTAGATATGTATTCCCGAGCCGGCAGAGACAAATAAGTAGTTGCCATCGTAAAATATGTCATGTATTCCCCCTCCAATTTTATCGATGATCAGATCGGGCTCACTGTCATCTGTGAGTTCTGAGATATTGTAATAAATCAGAACCCTCGATCCTATGTGCTCAGCTACAAAAAGCGTATCATTGTAAATGAAAACGTTGTACGGTTCAGTGATATTCTTTCCTGCAGCCATTGTTAAACAAACATCTGGTTCCTGATCGTTTTTAGTGGGCATACTCTTCCAAACTAAGACCTTACTGTCGGTGGGATGCGATGAAACCGCTGCAAGTACACAATTCCTACATGCTATGCCAGATGCAGCTCCACCACTTATCATTCCATACTTTCCGATTTCTTTGATTGTTATATCCGGATCCTTTGGTTCATTGGGTATTTCGTTGTATATCCCAATGGTTCCGCCTTTCTCTATTATACAGAGATGCTGCCCATCACTGCTTACTCCAGTACCACCCATTCCTCCACCAAATGGGCCTCCGAGGTACAAATCGGGATATTGATAATTCTCAGTTGGTGTTTTGTTGAACACTCCAACGTATTCCTGACCAGCTACAAACAGTTTGCCATTGGCAACGTCAATGTCGTACTTTGGATTTCTCGGCCAAGAAATGCCCAAAATGTAGTCAGCTTCCATCCCATTCTCAAGCTTTGAGAGGTTAAAAACAAGCACAGCTGGGTAGTAAAAATTCTTGTCCGCTACATAGAGATATTTATCGTCTGCGAAGAGACCTCTTGGAACGGCTAAATCTTTCTTCGTTGGTACCTGCCTTGCAGAGAGATCAGTAAGATTTTCCCTACCTACAACGAACTTTGCCAACATCCCATTAGATAAGTTATCTCTTTCAAAAACGAGAACCCTTCCACGACCGTCGTCAACAAAAATATACTTGCCATTCGATGCTACATCGTAAGTACCAGGTATAATACTGCCTGCTGGATCGTTTACCTTGGCATTGCAATCAAAATCCTCATAGCCTAACACAAAGTTTGCAGGAGCATGATCCGATAAATTGTTCTTGTCCCATATCAGCACCCTGCCATTAAGTCTATCTGCTACATACAAGTACTTATCATCAACAGCCAATCCAACTGGAGAATTCATAAGATACTGCGAGCAACCGGATATGCCTTCTTCGCCTAAAACTATGAAATCTACTTTTTCAGACTCATAGGAGCCATTGATTGCTTCGCTCAACAAGTAGGGTAAATTCTTCAAAATTACGACTATGTTCGCTCCTCCACTTACGGTAGCGTACAACCACTTTCCATCCCATGCAAGATCATCGATTTGAGTGTACGGAAATTCCACTATAGGTACCGAAACATTCGCATTCTCAATATTACCGAGCATTAAAACTGGTTCTAAAGTAGTTAAGTTATAGACAACGATCCTAGAGTTTCCGCCATCTGCTATGAAGAGCCATTTACCATCAGTTGCTATACCTATTGGGCGATACAAACCATACGTATCGTTGTTAGGTATTCTTGAGAACACATCTTTCTGCCCAATAACTCTTATAGCCTTAGCTTGATCAGTTAGATTATTAATATCAAAAATTAGAACCCTATTGTTATTTGTGTCCGAAACGTATACGTACTTACCATCTGATGCAATTCCACCTGGAGCGGTATTGTCAAGATTCAGAACTTTAGGCCCTCCAGATACTGTTGGCCAGAGTGGAGTCATTGCAACTAAGTCAACTGTTGGAATTTCTGAAAAGAGGTTTTCTGGCACAGACTCCAAGTATATGAGTTCTTCATCCAAGATAATCTCATTTGCGTTCTTCACACCCAATGAATTCCCATACATACCCGTTACATTGTACTTTCCAGACAAAACGTCCCCTAGCACTCCAGTACCCCAAGCAACAATTACATCTCTACCTCCAACAGTAAATTTCACAACATTCAAATCTCCCAAGCTTACAATTGCAGCAGATTCAAATCCATCAATTTCATCAATCAGAGTCTTGTAAGCATAGAACGCTTTTCTTTTATTTCCATTCTCATCTATTAGGCAAGACCACTTAAGCCCTTCAGGGTAGTTCTCGTGAGCCTCCCACTCTGAAGGTTCAACCTTATCAATCCCCTTTGCCAAAGCATAAACATAGCTTTTAACCATTGCGTATGCAACTTCTTCTTCGCTCCTGTTTAGCTTTTCTTCCATTCCACCAAACTGAGACTCTGTCAGCCATATAGATTTATTCTCAAATCCAAGTTCTTTTAGCACTCCCACCAGCTCATCGACATGCAAATAATCTGTGTAGGAGTGGTAGCTCAGGAAATCAAATCCTATTTCCCTCTCCTTTAAGAATTTTAGGAATTCGTAATTCACATCTACGAAGGATGAAGGGGCTACTTGACAGTCGCTGCAAGCTTCTTTTATGCTCTGATACGCTGCTCTATAGTATTTTTCGTAATTGTCGTAACTCCAGTTTGTCCATGGAGTAGTATTTGGCTCGAACTCGTTGAAGATCTCGTAATGTTTAACCGGGTATTTTAATCCCGGCATGTCATTAACGCCATCTCCGTCGTAACGCTCGACGATTTGAGAGACCTTTTCGGCAAATTGATCTAAATCGATTTTACTACTAACATCCAAAATTGCGTGTAGAATCATACCAGCCTTTTCTGCAGCTTTAATGAAGAGATCTATCTCCGATTGGTTGTAATTCTCGATGGATATCGTTATTCTCTTCCACGTAACTCCTGCTTCGACCATTGTGGCAAAATCTATACTTCCTGTTCCACCAGCCCCAAATCTTCCAGCTAATGCTTCTCCGTAACTCCTGTTTACTTCCGGAACTTTTGATAGATCTACTTCAATTTTTTCTTTAGTTGAGATATAAACGAGTTCGTCTACAAAATCGTCATCAATTTTAATAAAGTTCCCATAAATATCCACAGCAACCATATTATCTAGATTTGTTTTTATTTCCTCCGGCAAGCTTGAATTCCAGATTACATAAGTTATTTTACTGTCTTTGACGAACTTATAGCAGTTATCACTGATTTTTTCCATATACTCAAAGTAATTGAGTTTCTCCACCATAGTTTTAAATGCATAACATATTGGCATACCTAAATAGCATTCTTCTACTGGAACACCTATCCCAGTAATTTTCTCAGCACCAATTTCAAAACATCTTATCACATCTATAACAGCTTCTTCTGGACTCTTCATTACGCCCCCAGCTGTACAATTGTATACAAAATCGGCTTCAGTTATCCATATTGGTTTGGTGACGTTGTGACTAGCTAAAAACTTTTTAAACTCCTCCAAATTGTACATCCAGTGTATGTTAGCTATGTCAAAGTAATTTGCCCCTCCAAGCTCAAAAACTTTCGAATAAAAGTCCTTACATTCAATCACTCCAGACTCATTTCCGATAGTCATGTCAGCAATTCCAGCGTTTAGCACCTTAGCTTCGGGATCCGCTTCTTTAATAGCCTCATAAGTTATTTTGAGAATTGTAAAGTATTCTTCTGCCGTCCCGTTGAAGAAACCCAAAACTTGTCCGCCCCAATGCCTAGGAGTAACTTCGTTCATTACTTCCCAGTACTTAATTGGATAGACTAGTCCTGGCATGTCGTCAACACCATCTCCATCATATCGTTCAACTAGTTTTTTCACAAACTCTTTATAAGCGGTTAAATTGCACGGAATCTTTTCATAGTAACCGCCGTAACATGAGATTTGATCCCATTCGGCGTAAGGAAAAATCATCGCAATAGGTATTTTTTTGTTTTCATTGCACCATTTAACGTATTCATCAACCTCGTTCCAATCGTATTCGCCAGGCACCTTCTCTATTCTTCCCCACTTGAATGGGGTGTCGCCCGGTCCAGCGCTACGATCCCAAACCAGTTCCAGATCACTAAGAGCTTCGACTGTGATAGGATTCGGATACTGTTGAAGTGTTCCAAATCTTGCTTTTTCGAGTTCTTCGAATTCGCAAGCCTCTACGGGAGTTAATATTGGTGTTATAATAAGTACTGCCAACAGAAGCAGGTGTACTATATACAGCTGGTTCCGTTTAGCCATACTTAAAATATGCTTGTGATTATTTATGACTTTCTATTTCCCAAACTTAATTCAGCGGGGAAACTTGCTCGTAACTTTGACGTGTTACACCACAAAAATTTATGGTTTTGAGCAAAACTATTTATACTAAAACAAAACAAACAAAATAACAAACAAAATTACATGGGCAGAAAGCGAATCTACGAACTTGTAAGGCATTTATCAACGGAAGTAACTCGATAAAAGGATTAAAAAGCTCGAAAAAGATACAGAGTTCTCAAAAGATCTTCATAAGACACCTTTACAGAGGAATGAGTGTTGAGGAAGCTGCCGAATTGATAGGAGTTACGAAAGCAACAAGCTACGCATGGCTTAAAAGGTGAACTCCAATGGTTACGAGGGCTTAATTCCAGAATTCGGTGGAGGAAGACCATCCAAGCTAACGGAAGAGCAGAAAGAGAAACTGAAGGAAATGCTAAAGAAAAAGAATTCCTGGACGACGAAGGAAGTTCAGGAGCTCATTGAAGAGGAGTTTGGAGTTAGCTATTCTTCTTTAGCAGGAGAATTCTTTGCCACTTATGTCAAAGCCAAGGTTTCAGGATTCTACAGCTTGAACGGAGCTAGAGTTTTTAGAGTAACAGAGCTGAAGATTTCGTATCTTTTCTCAGAAAGATCAGAAACGCCAATCCTGAAAAAAGAATTGTGGTAATTTTGGATAATTTCAGAATGCATCATGCAAGGTAAGAGAGGAGGCTGAGAAACATTTCGCTGGTTTATCTACCTCCTTACTCTCCAGACTTGAATCCGCTTGAAAACGTCTAGAAGAGCGTTAAAAGAGTTATTTCAGAAATCTCCGCTAAATGTTGAGGAATTGAAGGAAACAATTGCTAAAGCTTTCAAAAAGCTAACGGGGTTATCATCATTTGCAAAAAGCTGGATTGAGAAGTTCTTGGGTGATAAGTTTAAGATGTTACTTAACCATAAAATTTAGAGCATAAAGAACAACCCTATAACGTCTCCAAAGTTCACTTTTCCATCTCCGTTGAAGTCGTAGAATTCTGGATAGTTTTTGATCTCGTCTTTGTCGAAGTTCTTAAAGAAAAAGACTATATCTCCGAAGTTGAAGTACCCGTCGCCATTTACATCTTCGAATAATCCATCACCATCCAAGTCCTTAGGTTGATGTCCATCTATCGGTGGTGGTCCCGCTACCACAGCAGTCTTAATCTGAATTATCAATGGTGCCTCATCGTTAACCCATTCAACATCGGATGCACCCTTTATCTTTATATCAAAGTTTCCATCCCCTATCTCTACAAAGTCAGCTCCAACTGACTTCTTATCCCAAGTCGTCGGATCCGATGTATTCAAGATGTTACCAGCATTTATCACCTTCATATAATAGTTCCCAAGTTCCAACCCTGTAATGTCTAAGCTCCCAGTTCCAGATATTGTCTCAGAAAATACTGTTTCACCAGTTGTCTCACTAACAACCTGAATTATCGTATCCTCCCCAGATTCAGGAACACTGATTACCTCTACCTTAACTATAGCTCCATAGTCGAATTTTATGATGTTTTTTGCTGCCGGCGGTGGGGTAACGGCAGTAGAAACATTTATAGTTCCAGATATTGTCGATATCTGATCCTTGATTTCGTTATAGTTATCATCCGTAAATGAATTTACTGTTATTGTTATATCCGATGTTCCCTCTGCAAGTCCTTTAATTGTTAAAGTTGCAAGTACAACGTTTGTATCTCCAGCTTTAACCTGATCATTTAAATCGCCAGCTTTGAACCAGACATTTGATGCTGGAAGAGTTGAATTATCTGTTAACGTAGCCCATGTTGGGAATTCTATATCAATTATTTCTGCAACAGTGGAATTACTTATGCTCACACTCAAGTTCGCATAATCTAATCCAGTTGGAACTTTATCAAGAACTATGTCGATTGTTGAACTTGAGTCTGGTGATATGACTGCAGTTTGAGGAGATGTCGTTACATTTGCAAGGTTGAAGTCACCCTTTATCGTGACTGTTACAGCCTTCGTAACACTGTCCGCCTCAAAGTCATCCTCGACGACTATCAGCGTAACGTTGTGTACACCACCGATTCTGTATTTATGTACGGGGTTGATATCGTTCGAGATAGCTCCATCGTCGAAGAACCACAACCTTGCAACGATACTTCCACTCGATTTATTGTTGAATTGAACTGTCGAATCCGCAACTTCGAAGTCGAAATCCGCCTTAGGCGGTGAAATAACCTTACCTATGTTGCTGTATGAAAGCGACTCAAATCCCTCCCCCACCTTCTCAACCGTTCCGTCCGTCTTAACCGTGTATATTTCAAATTTTTCTGGTGTTATAGGATCTATCCATGTAACCTTCACGAATTCTATCGTGTCTTCATCTATGAAGGTCGGTGATACTATGGTTGGAGGAATGTATTGACTCGCATAAGAATCTACAACATCTTCATACACGACATCACCGGGAGAGTTGCTACCGTCCGGGTTTACGAGTCTTATCTGAGTCCTGTACTTGGCAGAGTAATCCGAATACACTTCCACAATTTGTAGCACGTAAGCTATCTTTTCACCCGAAGGTGAAACGGCCAAGTCTCTAAAGTGATAACTGTAGAACACGGTCATCAGATCGTCACTTATCGGAAAGTCTTCGGGGTTTTGAACAACTATGCCAAACTTACAACTTCCATTGGGATAGATAGAGTATATTCCCGCAGGATAGCCCTGAGTTCCGTAACCATCAACCACATTAAGGACACTGTAAACTATCTTACCGTTTGGCAACCAGTCCACATCGAACGGGAAGTTTATCTGCCAAGGGTTTGTATTCGGAACCTCAAAGCCGAGTGGGTTGTTTTCCAAGTCCAAACTTTTTAAATCAACGCAGTAGAGGTGATAAATCGTTTGACCAGTTTCCTGCTGCATAAATGTGTAGGATTCAACATAGGCTATGTACCTTCCATCCGGAGATATGCTCGGATTTTCACAGGATGTCCACTCCGTAACTATTCCGTTTTCAACCTTTATCTCGTTGACAGTAACCTGTAACAAATCTCCAGTCACAGTATTACGTACGTATATGGCGTCACAACCCATCGCGTTTGCAACCACATTCATCTGATCTTTCCAGCTGAACGCAAGCCACATTCCCCTGTAGCTTGGCGAGGAACCGAAACCTAGGACGTAAACTTTGTCGAGGTTTGGTTTGGATAGGAATATCATCGGTACCTTGACACTCTTACCGTTGGAAGTAAGTTCTACGGTCTTGGATATGGCCAAGGGATATGCTATACATCCGGTTAACCATTTCTCCTTCCCCGTAGTATTGTTTACCGCCCTAACTATGAAGTTTGGCGATTCCAATTTAAACTCCTTAGGATTGACCCTGAAAGATTCGGGGGAAATTTCGACGAGCTTCAGACTTTCCGCTCCAAACGTCTGCAACTCCAGTTCTCCATCCGTACTGAATATTGGAGCGTTGCTTGCATACTTAATGGCGTTCTTAGCAATTAAAGTTGGAACTACACCTTTGTCCGATTTAACCTTCGGAAGAAGTTTGAGCGCTGGATCTCCCAACAAAACGAATTCAAATAAGGCCCTTTTAGCGCTGGACTCGTCAAGGGTGTTTATGGACAAGTAATCCTTTATAGCTTCTTTGGTCATGTCTCCCAATACGCTGTGGTTTTCATACTCCTTCACGGTATACGTTATTAGGGCGACCATCTGAGTTACTTTGTAAACATTCAACATTCCGAAGTTTCGTGCAAAAATTGGTGAACCCTGATTTACCCTTGAACCTCCTATATAAGCTATACCCGAACCCTTAAGCAATACACCCTCACCAAAGGAGAGTGACCTAACCTTAGCATACTGGGTGTTGGGATACAGGCTTGTGTCGAAGGCACCGTTCATACAAGCCACCGATATTACTATTGGTTTCCTCCCAACGTTCTGAAGGTCGTTTACAGTTATAGGAGATCCTTCAAGACACCAAGCATCGCCGCTACCGTGTCCGATGTGGAAAAGGAAGCCTTTTCCTTCGAATTCTATGCTTCTGTTGTTGAACTTGCCGTCGGTTCTGTAATACTTTATCACGTTGAAACCGTCGAGGTACTTGTTGATGAGATTGGTATCGATAAGCTCTCCTATATAAAAAGGACTGTTGAAGGGTCTTCCACCGACCACTGCAAAGTTATTGAACCACGAGTAATCCAGATGTTCGTAGTAATCGTTTAGAGTATCTATGAAGTTTTCAGCGTCCTCCACATTTCTTACAGGTATCCTACCGACAGCATAATTCGGAACGAAGTCGTAATCTGGTGAGGAGTAAAATAGGTCTGTTGGAATCCACGAGTTGTAACAGTCCTTTTCGTAATTATAATAGTAGTCTTCGTCAAAGTAGTAGTAGCTAGGAGGGACTTTGCTAGAATCACCAAATATCACCACGTACTTCAGGTTTGGATAAATTTCCCTAGCATCCCTTAAGAAATTAATTATCCTCTTCGCCGTATCGTAATCATAGTTCGTTATGTTTTCCCTACCAGGTTTGTCATCCTTGTAGCCCATGAACGGTGGATCTTGTGCAGGACTGTAGCTACTTCTGATTTCATCCACCGTCATTACCACTGTAGATATGCCGGATTGATTGTGGATATTTGCTAGGAACTTTGCCTGATTTAGAAGGTCATTGGACGTTACTATAATGGCCTCAATATCGCTCGGCGATTGAGATATCCGCACTTTTTCTCTGTAGTACACGTTTATCCTTAGATCATGAATAAGTATAACTTTGCTATCAGATGGTATGTACTGAATGGGATATATCTTCAAGTAGACATAGGTGTACTCGTTGTCCTTTCCAACATCGTAGGAAACTATCTTTCCAGGATAGTAACTTTTCAGTGAGTAAACTTTAGCTTTTGGAATGTACGCTCCTTCATTACTCCAAATGTAGGGCTTTGGGGCTGGAGTTATGTAAAGTTTATCAAGTATCTCCAAGTACCTGCCTTTAATAACCGATACACCGTTAATTATGACATCTCCTTTAAGCTTCAGAACTATCGTTTTAAAGGGTAGCATGGGCTCTCCAGTTACGGTTCTGAGTTCCAACCCATCTATGTGTAACAAGTCGTAGTTGTGCAATTTCAAGAGTTTACATTTGGTCCTATCTATGTGCAGTTCGACGACCTCCACCTTACCCTCCTTAATACCAATGCTTTTCTCTAAGGTTAGAAGTTGTAGATTCTTTTCCTCTCCAAACTTTACATCCATACCAACCGCTGGATGCACCAGAAACAGCAGAATGATTAAAAATACAACCTTCCTCATTTTATCACCTTTCGAATTATTACAAAAGCCTATTTCATCATTTTTAAGTTTACATTCCTAGTTAGCATATAAATTATGTCTTCAGATAACATTCCAACATTAGTAGCTCCGTCTCCGTTGTAGTCGACACCGGGTTTTTTATAGGGTCCTATTTCCCAATACCAAATATATTTGCTCCAAAGGATTTTCGCATTTCCGCTGATTTCAACTGCACTTACGTTAGTTATGCCTATGCAAAGTAGTGATACTATCAAACCAGCAACGATCCATCGGGCATTCATACCAATTCCCCTCATTGTAGCCTAATTTTTACAAAATCAAACTTAAGCTTTTCGTTTTTCTGAGATAGCCAAATTTCAACATTTTCGGCATTGGTAAAATTAATCATTCGAGCATCGTGGATATTGGATTTAACTGGTCTTCAACGAATTTAAAAAACAATCTAAATCAAAAAAGGAGTTGTCAAATTAACACCTCCAGTAGTTATAGAATGCCATAAAACTCTCAATCTAGCTCTGCACAGAGTCAAAAGAACTCTGAACGGAAATCTATTACAAACCTCTTTGTTCTCTCTTTAAACCTGGAAAAGAAACTTTATACAGCACAAGTCTTTGTAGAGCCCACAGATAAACAATTTCCGGCTTGTTTTTACAGTAGGACTTCTTTGAGGAAAACATAAGCATGAGCTCTATCAACATCAGTGTCCATATGAAGACCTGGCTGGGAACTTAAGGAATGAATTTATTTTCTCCTCATCAAGAAGTGTATTGTTTACAACTTTATTATACTTCTCAAAAATTGAGGGACATTTGAGAATTGGAATAACTAAATTTAATTAATTAAAATAGAAATAAAAATATTTACAACATTTTGAACAGAGCTATGACATCACCGAAGTTTACTGATCCATCTCCGTTGAAGTCGTAGAATTCTGGATAGTTTTTGATCTCGTCTTTGTCGAAGTTCTTGAAGAGGAACACTATATCTCCGAAGTTTAAGTAGCCATCTCCGTTCACATCTTCAAATAGGCCATCGTTGTTTAAATCCATTGGTTGATGACCATTTATTGGTGGAGGTCCCGTTATCACTGTTATTGTTCCAGATGTTGTCGCTATTTGATCTTTGATTTCGTTATAGTTATCATCCTGGAATGAATTTACTGTTATTACTATATTAGATGTACCGGGGTCTAACCCTTTAATCTTTAAAGTAGCTAAAACTACATTCGTGTCTCCAGCTTTAACTTGGTTTGCAAGATCTCCAGCTTTGAAACATACCGTTGATGATGGAAGTGTAGAAATCTCCGCTAATATTGCCCAAGAGGGTAATTGAACATCCTCAATTTGAGCTACAGATGAGTTTGTTATGGTTACCGTTATGTTTGCATAGCTTAGGCCCGTAGGTAGTTTGTCGGCCAAAATATTAATTGTAGTTTCTTGACCTACGCCAACGGTGACGGGGTTAACAGTAATGTTCATCGCCGCACCAGTAACGTAAATCTTGCCATCAACGGTTGATGCAAATGCTTCGTTGTAGTAATCGTCTTGCAAATCGTTTATAACTAACTCTATTTTTGCTTCACCTGTATTAGTTCCCTTTATCGTTAAGGTTGCAAGTGTTACATCTGTATCTCCGGTTTTAATCTGATCATTTAAATCTCCTACTTTAAACCATATAGTCGCAGATGATAAAGACGATTTTTGCTTTAATAATACCCACGATGGGAATTGTATTTCAACGATTTCGGCAATTGGTGGATTCACAATTACGCTGATGTTTGCAAAACTGAATCCAGTCGTAGGAACTTTGTCCATTACTATGTCAAACTGTTCGGATGATCCGATTGCAACTGAGATGGGTGACGGTGACACCGTTATATTTGGTAGTACGGCCACACTAAAGAACTCGTATTGGTTTGTTACTCCCTCTGCAGACTGCGGTGGAACATCGAATCGTTTCACACCAACAAAGTATCCAATCATATTCGGTACGGTTTGCTTCGTTACATGGAGCCTAATAGCTTGCGGATAGCTTACACCGGACATCGTACTTGGATCCTTTCCATTGATAACGTAGTCCCCATTTTTGATGTATATGTAGAAGTCTCCTGGATACAACTGATTTGTATCAAAGTCGTAGGTCTTGGATGTTGCTTTAAAGCTATCGCTGAACTTCGCCTCATCCGTGTCCCAGTCCCTGATTTCGAATGTTGTTGTATAGTCTGAATCTAGTCCATAGATGTAC
>Ga0180302_10001107_pt1 | contig 12604 bp, 15 predicted proteins | sample GuaBasSediGuay17_FD_121794 | JGI IMG/M metagenome (GOLD analysis project Ga0180302, IMG submission 121794) | Subseafloor sediment microbial communities from Guaymas Basin, Gulf of California, Mexico - Guay17, Core 4571-4, 12-15 cm | ecosystem: Environmental > Aquatic > Marine > Hydrothermal... | reverse complement strand
CTATATTGAGCACACTTGTATCTGTTGGTACGCTTGCATATTGGTTAGGTAGGAAATTCACTCAAATTGATGAGAGGTTTAAGAGGCTTGATGAAAAGATCGATTCGTTGAGGGTTGAGATAAAAGACATTCTTAAGGATTTCATTGTTACTGTGAAACACGTTCATGAGTTTATGGTAGAGTTCATGAGTTATGAAGGCGTTTTAAGGAGAGATGCAGCTAGTATTTTAAAAAGTGAAGTGGGGAGAATTTATGACTCCTTCTTGCAAAGGGTTGTGTCGAGATTAAATCCTCTTACTAAAGAGGAGTTATTGAAGATTAAGGAGTATATTATGAAGGACGAGTTGACTTATGAGGAGGCTGTTGAATTTAAGGAGCTTGCTGGAAGGCTTGTTGAGGAGTATGGTCGTGAGTTCCCTGAACTTTGGAAGGTTTACTGGTACGCAGTTTTTTGGATTGGAGCGTCTCTAAGGCTCCAGAAGGAGAGGGAGGAAAAATCAATGAAAGGTTAAATTACTCCTAACAGCGTTAGGCTCTTGTGAAATGCAAATTCGCATAATAGGGGAGTTCTGCTTAGTAATATATCACCCCTTCTTCTCTTAGTTTCTTAATTTCACTGTCGCGTAGACCTAGTATCTTTTTTAGTATCTCTCTTGTGTGTTGTCCTAGCAGTGGCGCTGGTCCTTGGACTTTACATGTCGATGGTGCCATTTTTATGGGTGTGCCTACTATTTTGACTTTCCCTACTCTTGGTTGGTTTACTTCGACGACCATTTCTCTGATCTTAGCTATATGTTCGTCTTCGCATACATCCTTCGTGTTATAAATTGGCGCACACGGTATTTCGTGTTTAAGTAGCGTTTCAACTATTTCCTTAACGCTTCTCTTAGAGGTCCATTTCTCAACTATCTCCTTCACTTATCTGTGGTTTTCTACTCTTTTCTTGTTAGTGTTGAATTTCTCGTAATTGATTAGTTCGGATTTACCTATGGCATTACAGAATCTCTTTTACATGTCGTCGCTACCTACGCCCATCCGTCTCTAGCTTTAAAGGAGTCGTAAGGGTATACGAACTCATATCTATTGCCTATTCTTGTGGATATTCTCTTTTCAACGAGCTACATTTCGTTAATGCTTCACAGGCTGCCATGACTGAGTCGACCATGGCGATGTCTATCCTCTGTCCTTCATTTATAATTTCTCTTATCCTTAGGGCAGCAAGTATAGCGATACAACAGTATAGACCAGCTAAAATGTCTGCTATGGCTGTTCCAACTCTCGTAGGTGGTGTTTCAGGCCAACCTGTAATGCTCATGATTCCTCCCATGGCTTGTGCTATCAGGTCATACGCTGGTCTATCCTTGTACGGACCGTATTGACCGAAACCTGAAATAGAGGCATATATTACACGTGGATTGACTTTCCTCAGTATATCGTAGCCTAGTCCTAGTTTTTCCATAGTGCCTGGTTTAAAGTTCTCTACTATGATGTCGGCTTTTTCTAGTCAATTTGAGGGATAGTTCTCTGCCCTTAGGGCTCTTGAGGTTAATGACTATGCTTTTCTTGCCTCTATTAACGTTTATGAAGTATGCGCTTTGATTGTTGATGAATGGTGTGAAGGTCCTAGAGTCGTCGCCTATTCCCGGCTTTTCGACTTTGATTACTTCAGCTCCTAAGTCGGCTAAGATCATTGTGCAAAAGGGTCCAGCTAAAACTCTTGTTAAGTCTAAGACTCTAATTCCATGGAGAGGAGCTTTGACGTTGGTCATTTACATCACTAGGATAAACTTAATTCTTAGAACTTAAAACATTAGAATCCCTAGGGGATTGAGGAGGTTGTTAATGTTGAAGTTTACTCTTTTGGATGCTTCTTAAGTACCTAACGTAAGCTCTTATGAGTATTCCTCTGATTCTAGCTAGTTCTTCTCCATACTTTTCTACGTCATATTTTTCTCTGTTTACTAGGACTTCTATGTTCTCCCTGGCCGTTTTTCTGACTAGGATCCACTCGACTTCACGTTCATGGGCTATAATTTGTGCAATAGCTTCTAAGTCAGCTCTACCTGTGTCCCTAGCTATCCTATATAGAGCAGCGGGTATGATTGAGGGATCATGTATATCTATTCCTTTTACAATGACCGTATTTTCTTGCTCTATAATTTCTTTCTCTTCTTCTGATAGGATTACTAGGCTTAGGTCTTTGTAGGGTATCCATGGATGTTCATTGGATATGTTTATTACTCTTTTACTCAAGCAATCCCACCTCTCTTAGTACTCTAGTAGCTCTCTTAATATAATCTGCTTCTCCTAATGATAGGATGTAATAATGTAGTTTCTCGGTTTTGAGCCTGTTTTTGAGTAATCGGAGTTGTTCATAGTCTAGTCTACGCCCTGCTCTTGCTTTTAAGACAGCTATGGCTTCTGGCTCTAGGGTTTTAACTTCAATCCCTTTCCAATTCACATTTATTGTTTTCTTGAGAATCGAAAGAGGTATGGCAAAGTCTCCTATGGGAGCTATCACTTCAATAGGTATATTATCTTGAGTTAATGCTACAATGCCGTGTGTATGTAGAGAAGGTAAGAGGTCAAGGTTTAATAGGATTTCTTCATAAAACTCATAGTCCTTTAGGGGATCCGGATCCCATGCGTATACGTCAAAGTCCTTCCACTCTATTGGTATATCTAGAAGGAGTTCTAGTGCATAACTTCCAATAACGACGTAGTGTACTCTCAAACGGTTAAACTTGTTTAGTAGATTCACCACTACTTGTTCAAAAGCCACATTTGTATTTATACAAAACATGATTAATATTACTTGTGAGTAACGCTCTTTCCACTTGCTCTTGTTATTGTAAGATGTCATTATGTCAAACGAATTTGTGTTTTCAAGAAATGTTCACCTCTCGAAAACGTGACTACTAGGGAAAAGTTTATAATGTTCAGAACTTATTGAACTAATTGAACTAATATGAAGAGGGTAGTTAAATTAGTTGAGGACATAGCACATGAAGTAGGGTACGAGTTCGGGAATATCTGGAGACCTAAGGACACGTCATTATGCGCAGTGATTCCAATATTGAGAAATGGACCTGTTAGTGAGCCTAAATACTACCTCTTGGACGATGTTAAAGATAGGGTCAGGATTCTTGAGAGTGGGAGTATAGGTGAGTTGGTAGTAGAGCTAGACCCTAGTGTTAATAAGCCTGTCTTTGTGAGGGGAGGTACGCTGTTTAAGGGGAAGGGGACTCAGAGTAGAACGCTTAAGTACAGTGTAGTCCTCATTCCTAGCAAAGTCTCAAGAATTCAGGAGAGAGTGCCTGTTTTGTGCGTTGCTGAGACAGAGCCCATTATAACATGTAGGAAATTGACATATGTTAGGAGTCTCGCGCCACTTAATCTACATACGCACGTGATCAGGGGGGATCAGTACGCTTTGTGGCATGGTATTAGGGATATGGCAAGGACTTGTGGGACAGAGGTTACTACGCTCATCAATGTTATAGAGAATCTCTCTTCACGTTATAAGTTCGTTGAAGAGGTCATTAAGAAGATCCCAGTACTCGATGAGCAGGTTGGGATAGCTCTCTTAGATTTTGAGGGAGTTGTGGGAATCGAGGTGTTTGATAGTCCTATATCGTGGAAGAAGTTAGCGGATAGAGTTAGCAGGACGTTTGTTGAGACGTTAGTGAAGGAAAGCCCACTTTTTGAGTTGAGGAAGGATGTTGCTTACGAGAAGGTGAAGGAGTTTCTGCTTAGAGTGAAGGAGTGTAGTGAGTACAGGGTTTACAGCAATGAGGGTACTGAGACTTATTTCTTAGAAGGCCCTAAGATAGTAGGGGAGTACGTAACACTGAACGACGAGATAATTCACTTAATGGTATTTAGGAGAAGGGGGATTCCTGAAGTGGGAAGGAGAGAAAGAGAAGGTATCAGGACTTTGAGGTTAAGGGAGTTGAGAACGTATGATCTGCGCAGACGAGGTAGACTCTACCGCCTAGGGATGCTTTCTCCAATAATTCCACATAATTACAAGTCTGAGATGGTAATGAGTGCCCTAAAGGAGGGTCCTCTTACGTGGAAGGAACTTTTAAGTAGGGTAATGATGGCTAAGGCTACTTTAAGTGATAGGTTGAAATCTCTTATGAAAAGAGGGTATGTGACGAAGGTATTGAGAGATGATGGGAAGGAGGCTTATACCTTAACGGCAAAGGGACACGAGTTCGTAAGGAGAATAGAGAGAGAACGCCTCTTTTAAGCCTAATCTCTTCAATTAGTAATTTTTCTATCGTAGTTTTACTGAATTTAACTCGGACAATACTCTTACGACATTATTTTCTTTTACTTTTAAGTGAAAAGACCAAGTATTCGTGATAAAATGACTTGCTATTAAAAGATTCAAGAGTACTATTCTAGCGGATAATGAACTAAATAGTGTAAAATAAGAGTTAAGTTTGAGAATTTAAGATGACTGATTTTTACAAAAAGTATCCTTTCTAAAAATATTTAGTCAAATTTTAATAATGTTGTTTCTCCTAAAGCAAAAGCTCTTATTAAGACATCCTCGACTACTCCTCGATTGTTCGCTGGGTCGTACATAGCTTCAATAATTTTGTCATAGTCAAGGTTGTTTATCCTATCGCAAATGACTTTAATCGCATTCATGTTTAAGACTAAGGCCTTATCAACAGGAATTCTTTCTGGGTTAATGTCGATCCCGAAGTACTCTTTATACCCATACATCTTTAAAACGAAGAAGCCTGCATACATCTGTTGCCAGTTTAAAACACCTACATTTAAGTCTTGGTCATAATTACATACGGGATTGCTGTTTAGGTGTAAGTGAGCTAATCTTCCCTCTCTCATCACTGAGGCAAGTGTGTACGGAAAGTCTTCGTATCCCATTAGTGCATGACCAAATTCAACGTTGAGGGTTACCAAAGAGTGTCCCTCACTTAAGATTTCCCTGTTCTCTTCACTCTTAAGTAATGACTCGACTCTCCTAGCCATTATCAATCCGTTTGCTGTATGTCTGTAGATGTTGTTGCCTCTCGGTTCGAAAGGCTTCGGTTCTAAGGCTATTCTAATACCTGGTACTTGATCCATGGCTTCTGCAAGACCCCTTTCAAATAACTCCCACATCCTGTAGAAGTTAACTTCAAATGAATTCTCATAGCCGTCTATTCCAGGCCATATCACTGCAAAGCTCGTATTTAATTCCTTATTCATTTTAAGCGATTCCACTACTCGATTTATGGCCTTTCTCCTTATATCAGGATAAGGATTTGATAGAGAGCCGAATTCGAAGTCTTTGTCGTAAAATAGATTAGGGATTACAGTTAGTACTCTTACACCAGTTTCTTTGGCTAAGCTCTTGTATAGGTCTATGTTCTCCCAATTTATCTCATTTGGATAGTGAGCTTCAAGTCTAAAACTACTGTCTATATAGCCTCTATCGTACATTTCGTAAATTACATCGAGCCTTTCTTCAATAGTCCTCTCAGGTTGATATTTTTCATGGAATCTGCTTGCTGCTGGAGAGAAGTACCATATCCCTGCAGAAAACTTAGGTTTCAACTTAAATTTACGCAAGTGTTCTAATAATTCTTCTTTATCTCTGATCGTTGCTTGATAACGCAAATCCCTTAGCATGGTCTTCACCCCAATGTATTACTGACCCTTCAACATTTAACATTTCGCTCTTGTTTCTCTGTCGTGTGGTTCTGTTTTTACTGTTCTTACCATGTGACAGAGAAATATGGTAAGAAAGGCATAGACAACGGTAAAGAACAAACGAGAATTCATTACTTCGATCATTATTGACTTATAGAAAAATCTTATAAGAACTACTGAGCATGCCTATAAGGGAGTTACATGATAGTGAATGATGTAGAAATAGAGGAGACGTTTGCTGAAGCCTTCCCCATGTACGTTAGTAGACTACTCATCACAGCTGTAAATCGAAAGTGGGCCACAATAGCTGCTAGTAAAACTGTAGGCTTCGCGACTTCAATAATAATGTGTCCAGCAGAAGGAGGAATTGAAGGTTACGTCTCTAAAAACGTGACTCCAGATAGTAGACCTGGAGTTATTGTCCAACTCTATCACCGCACAATACCTGAACTCAAGTTACAGTTGATGAGTAGAGTGGGTCAATGTGTACTCACATGTCCTACTACAGCACTATTTGATGCTCTGCCGAAGACTAAAAGGAGGATAAAGTTAGGCTCTTCTCTCGCGAAATTCGGAGATGGATTTGAGTACAAACGAGAAGAGTTTGGAAGAGTTATGTGGCACATCCCAGTCATGGAGGGAGAGTTCTTAATAGAAGACAGTGTAGGAGTGAAAAAGGGAGTTGCTGGTGGGAACATCATAGTCCTCTCGGAAAACTTAGAGGTGGGCTTGAAGGCTGCAGAAACGGCAGTCAAGGCTATTAGAAAGTACGTTAGAGGAGTCGTAACTCCGTTCCCAGGAGGAATTGTGAGGTCAGGGTCTAAGGTTGGCTCTCTCAAGTACCCGAAGTTAACTGCTACAACGAATCACTTACTCTGTCCTACGCTTAGGGAGAAGTTCCCGGACTCTCAAGTTCCTAAGGGAGTTAAGTGTGTTTACGAGATAGTGATCAACGGCCTTAACCCAGAGTGTGTAATGGAGGCTATGGGAGTAGCAGCCCTTGCAGCTACTAAAGTTAAGGGAGTAAAGAAGATAACTTCAGTGAACTTTGGAGGGAAGCTAGGACCCTATAAAATAGAGTTGTTAAAAGCTGTGGAGAAAGCAAAAGAGATAGTGAAGTCATGAAGTATTTTAACTCTTTACAGCTTATTTGTCTCTTTTACCTTATTTTGACTCAACAATGAACTAGAGCGGTGAGAAGTCGCCATACCAATATCGTTTAACTTTCTCCCTTATGTAATCATAGCACTTAGTCCCCTTATGCTCTATTATTCTCTTTTCATCTATTATGTGAACTACCTTGACTCCAAGTACAGTTAAAACGTCGCTGAGGAAGTTCCTGTGACACCTCCACGGAAAGCGCTCACAGCACATTATACAGCTTACTTTATTTTCTTTTACAAAACTAATGATTTTCTTGATGTAAGACCTTGCTGTGTCACTAGTTATTAAGTAGGTGATATACGACTTATAAGTCGGAGAGTCTATGCAAGTTATGTTATTGAACGGCTTAACGTCCTTCGCAATTCCAAGCGCGCCAAGTTCTCTAAAGCTCACGTACTCAATCCCCTCACTCGGCAAGTTGTTCTGGAAGTACTCTTTATTAAACCACGGAAACTTCCTAGACTTCGGATACCTCCTGATGTCGATTAATATCTCAACCCCATAAATCTTTAATAATTTCACAAACTCTTGAAACGCTCTATTCGAGTGTCCAATACTGAAAACTCTATACTGCGTCACTAGGTCACCCTCCTGTACTCTACTCAGTCGCTTGAACAAAACAAGCTAAGCGTTAAATTCTTTCTCCTAACTCTTAGCGTAGTCGATCAAGGATGTTGAAATACGAGTCGTCCTCGTTGAGCACTTCCTTTAAACTACACTGGATGAGTAGGTAAAAGTTCTTCCTACGGTCGCCTACTGGCTCAGATATAAAGTCTACAATTATGTAGTCTCTGCCTAAATAACCCTCAAATAGTGTACGCGTAGCGTAGCGCCACTTCATGTATAAGTTGAAGTCTACTTTTTTCAACGTGAGGTCGTTGTAGGGAACACGAATTAACACTCCCTTGCTACTCAGCTTGAGATCCGTGTTGACTATCTCTTCGACAAAGACGTCGTCTCTCTTCACTAACTTGACTTCATTAGCTAGCCTTACTCCATTGGCCACTAGTTCGCTCACCTTAGGCGTTTTTAACTTCCCTTTAAGCTTAGCTATGACTCTACGTGAGTTAATCCACCAATCGACTAAGAGTCTATCTGAGGGAACGCCGTAGTTAATGCTGTCTCTTAAAGTTCCGTAGACGTCCTCTATGTAACGCTGAGAGATAACCCCTAACTTGTTAAAGTTGAGCTTAGCGTTAGGACCCCTTAAGGGGTCAAACGTCCATTCAATCAACTTTATACCTTGACTTAACACTCGCTCTCTTTGAGCTAGTTTGAGCTTGTAACCAATGCCCTTGTAACGGAGATCAGGCAGTACTCCCGCCATGTGAGAATGGTGAATTGTCTCTCCCTTTCTAATTCCAGGCATTCCAAACACGAAACCTATTAAATTGTTCTCTTCATCGTAAGCCCCTATTACTAAGCCACCCGACATTATTGTAGCTACCATCATGTGAACTGGGACTACGTCTCTATCTCCCATACCCCATACTTTCTTTTGTAACTCTTCAACCTTGACTAACTCACTAGGATCCGTTATGTCACGTATCTCGATGCTCATTTACTAACCCTTTACTAGAAGATTTTTAAAAAAACTCTTACGCTTTAAAACTCTTCGCTTTTCTCGACTTCTTGTACACTTCATCTACTAAGACCTCTACTCCAATTCCAACTTCCTTGGGAACGCTAATAGTGCCGCGTTTGCTGACTTTAAAGGGAGGTTCTACTATATCTTTCTCGTAATACCTATCGCTTCCTGATATGTCATTAGGGTACTTGATATTGGGTAACGTGGCGAGAGCTACGTTATGAGCTCTCCCAACTCCAGTCTCTAACATTCCGCCTATCCAACAAGGGACATCTTCGCTTGCACACAGATCGTGAATTATCAAGGAGTTGAAGTGACCTCCAACTCTACCCGGCTTTATGTTTATAACTTTACAACTCCCCAACGCTAGCGCACTCCTGACCATTGAAGGACTAGAAATGCTCTCATCTAAACATATTGAAGTCTCGATAGCTCTTTGAAGAGTCGCATGGTCAACTAAGTCGTCGTAGCTAAACGGTTGTTCTATCATGAGTAGTGAGTACTGGTCTAGTTCCTTCAACAACTCTATGTCCTTAATTGTATAAGCCGCATTCGCATCGACTTGGAGTGGTATGTCAGGATACTCTTCCCTAACTCTCCTAACTACATCAACGTCCCAACTGGGCTTTATCTTGATTTTAATCCTCCTATAACCTTGAGTTAAGTAACCGCCTATGAGCTTAAGGAGTTTCTCGACATCTTTTTGAATCCCTATGCTAACTCCGCTCTCTATCTCGTTTTTAACTCCTCCCAAAACCTTGAACAGAGGTTTACCTTCAAGCTTAGCGTAAAGGTCCCATATAGCCATTTCTACGCCAGCCTTAGCCATGTTATGACCGCGTATGGGAGATAGAATTCTATTCACATCCCTCGGACTTTCAATTTCCTTACCTAGAATTAAGGGAATGATGAACTTCGTGATTGTGTGCCATGCTGTATACGTAGTCTCATAAGAGTACCAAGGGCCTCTATTAGCTACTACCTCACCCCACCCTTCCTCGCTCTCCGACTTAACCCTCACCAGTATGCAAGGTCTTTCGTAAGTCATCCCAAAGCTAGTGACGAAGGGTCTAACTAACTTCATGTTCATCAAGTAAAGAGAGAGTTCCTCTACTATCATTTCACTCTACCTTGAACTTGTGTTTAGTGATCAAGTGAATTAGTACGTCAGTTAACCTCCTCGACCTGTAATTACACTTCCTACACACGTAATACTTAACCATGTGCCAACTCCCCTGCTGGTAAGGCTGTTTCGACCTGTACATCCACTCATTAAAGAACTCTGGGTGTCTCTTGTCCATGTGATCTATGAACTTAGAAACAGACTGCTCTACAGACGGACCACTTGGAGTCTCTTGAAGTATTATAGGCAATTCTAACTTCTCACCGCAGTAAGGACATTTTATTTCTCCTACTACCAACTTACGCTTGGTAATAGTGTGCGATAACAATAACAAGTTACCAATTCTACTAAGAGGTCTAACTTTGAGCAAACTCAACTGGTCCTTATATTTCTCTAACTCGCTAGGCCTCACCATCATGCTCTCACTTCACTTAATCGGTGTACCACTATATTCAGCGCTCGAGTTAATAAAAATAGTGGACTTCTTGAAGTCAATACGGTAAACTTCACTCCCACGGCTTCTTATCAATGCTCAACTTGTCGAGTTGCTTTAAGACTAACTCCCTCACTTCGTCAGGGCTTGGAAAGTCGTAGACTATCTCGCCTTTCCTAATGATAGGTACTAACAAGGGCTTCATAGAGGAACCACACTTAGGACACTTAGGAGCGCTCTCACCCTCTAGCCTAACTACGTCTGTTAGACAATTAAGACACCTGTACACTACTTTAACTCCAGAAAACTTACCCCTCTTAGCCGCTGGGATCCACTTCCCCTCCCTCTTCACTGCTACTATGTCCATGGCTATGTCAATTATCTTAGCATTAGCAATTGAAGACCCTATTCCAAAGCCAGTCACACCTGCTCTTATTAGTCCTGGTATGTCATCTTCGTCTATACCGCCTGAGACAACTACCTTTACGTTATCGTAACCCCTAGCCCTTAACTCCCATATGACTTCCCTAACTATATCCTCAAAGTTACCTCTCCTAGAGCTCGGAGTATCTAACCTAACTCCCCAGACTCTATTAACGCCAACCTCCTCAACGGCTTTTAAAGTCTCAGCTACTTCATCCCAATACGTATCCACTAACATTATCCTAGGGACATCAGGAGGCATGACTCTATCAAAAGCCTTCCATGCAAGACCATGGTCACCCTTCATGACTTTGTATATTATCATTAAACTGTGAGGCATAGTTCCCATAGGCTTCTTGCCGAGGAACTTAGCCCCCAAGACACAAGAAACGCCATCACACCCACCCATGTAAGCATAGTAACTTATGAACGGTGAGACGGCTGGATGCATCCTACGGGCTCCAAAAGACAGTATCAGAACGTTTTTACCAGCTACTTTCCTAAGCCTAGCGACCTTAGACATAATTCCAGAGCCAAACGCCAAGAACCCTAAAATCGGAGTTTCGTAGACAGCGAACTCGGCGTAGGGTCCTCTGATAGTCATCACAGGCACTTTCACTCCATAGTAATCTCTATTGTAAATTACATACCCTTCAGGGACAGCGTCAACGTCTATGGGCAACCCCTCTAACAACTTGGCCACGTCCCTAAGTCCTCCGAAGATCCCCCAGGGATACCCTTTAGGTAAGGAGCTTATGGTGAACTCAGCGTACACCTCTGTCTTATCTAGGCTATCACTCTTGAGTATGGACACAGTCCTCAGAAAGTAGACATCTGTCGTAAGTCCCTTCTTGATGTCTTCATCAGAAGCCACGATGAACATCTTTTCATCATCCATGCTAACACCTCTTGCCTAATATTTACTTATCAAGATAAAAACCTTAGTAGGAAGGCAATAAGGAACTCTACTGACGACAGTTACGGCAATTGTTGCCACCTTAATACTACAACTTAAGAGAGATTGCAAGCTGATGTCTGATTACTAGTCGCTAGTTATACCCTTGTTTAGAAGTACTTCGTCATTTATTGAAACGTAAATTCTCTTTTTCACTTTTATAATTCTAATTACACCAACTCTTGATAATATTATTAAGTGGTTTACTAGGTTACTGCTGTTTATCCCCAACATCCTCTTAAGCTCAACAGTTGAAAGGGATCGAAACCTTATTAGGTAATTAACTATTTCACGTCTAACTGGGTTGGCTAAAGCCTCGCTTACTGAGAGGATCTTGCGAGGCATACCTCATCACTAAGCACGCTTACAGATATCACATAGCTTTAGAGTATTTAAGAGTTAACATGAATAGATACAGTCACCCAATCTCCATCGTTAAGTCCTAGTGTAGTTCTAAGATTTAGAGGAGATATTATCTCCAAGACGTCAGGACCATAGTGAGTCCTTTCAATCAAAACTACAGCCCCCATTACTCTGTCATTTATTATAGCCTTGAAACACTTAGCTGACCCGTAACGTCTATTCTCCCTAACGAATCCATCTATCGTTATCCCCTCCATGACTTCTAATCTCTTCCTAAGCTTGACGCTTTCATAGTCAAGTCTTAAGTTGAGAGTTCCAGGGTAGGGATCAAATCCTAACTTGTTTATGAATTGAGTTCTGTACTCAGGCAAGGATACATAGTAGCGACCCTCTCCAAACCCAGTAAAGACTCTACCGCGTAATATGAACAAGGCTTCCTCCTCTTCTTCAAGCACTCTCTTTAAGTCTAGGTATAGGCTTCTCAGCAAATCTACTCCCTTCTCGGTTACAAAAATTATGGAGAAATTCTCATGTCTCTCTCTTCGAATATAACCGAGTCTCTCTAACTCGATGAGCTTTCTAGAAGCGCTTTGTTGCGACATTCCCAAGAACTTTCCTAGCTGAGCTGTAGTGAATCTAACCCCCTTTAGACCTCCTGATTTAGTGATATAGTACACTAAGTATAATATCTCAGACTTCTTCATCCCTCTTTGATCACTTGCTTATGCAATAAATGTGTTTCCACGAGATGTTCTAACTTATTACGCTTAACTATGAGCTAAAGTACAACTTAGCTTGAGAATAAACACCTCGTTAGGAGTTTTAAGGTACACGAACTCTCGTCTAAGTTTAAATTGTAAAGTGATAAATAGTTTAAAGGGAGTG
>Ga0180302_10001106_pt1 | contig 12605 bp, 14 predicted proteins | sample GuaBasSediGuay17_FD_121794 | JGI IMG/M metagenome (GOLD analysis project Ga0180302, IMG submission 121794) | Subseafloor sediment microbial communities from Guaymas Basin, Gulf of California, Mexico - Guay17, Core 4571-4, 12-15 cm | ecosystem: Environmental > Aquatic > Marine > Hydrothermal... | reverse complement strand
TAGAAGTCACTGGAACCACTGCCTGCTTGGCGCTATCACTGTTAAACAGTGGGAAGTGTGTGGCCGGCTGTGAGGGAGACGAGCAGAGCGTGCTTACCATGGCAATTCTCTCGAGGCTAATGGAGGCGCCGGTCTGGATGGCAAACCCGGTCAGGCTCGACTTCGACAGAAGAGAGATTATGCTTGCTCACTGCACCGCCCCCCTCGCCGCGGGCCCGTATAGGTTGAAGACGCACTTCAGGACGGCAAAGGGTGTGGGGGTAGACGTGGTGTACGAAAGGGGCAGCAAAGTACTGCTAGCCAGACTGAGCGGAACACTGGACAGAGTTCTAGTCGCGGAGGGTGTAATCGTGCGGAGTGGCATGGAGGAGGAGCTCCACTGCAGGACGCAGGTAGTCGTGCGCGTGGCGGGCGATCTGAGAAGACTCGTGGAAGAGAGCCTAGGGAACCACCTAGCAATGGCCCCCCGCGTACGCTGGGACGTCTTAAAAAAGTTCTGCAAGACCTACAGGATAAAAATGGTTAGAATTTAAGTTTTGCTTTTTCTCGGCCTCCTAGCCGCAACTACGACTGTTAATGTTGACAGAGCTATGGCTAGCGCCAGCGATGCGCCAAACATCCACAGGTACTCCTCGGTCTTCGGTAGAACTTTGTACGTTAGGCCGTACCAGAGGTTGAATATATTGAAGAATACTACTACAAGTATGAACAGCATTGCGAACCACAGACCCATGTACTGCTTGAACTCCACCAAGATCATCACCAAAAACTAATAATAAAATGAAAAAAGTGATTTTAGGTTGACTCCTCCTTCATTTTAACGCCAGCGTAGGTCACTACAATGCCCGCTATTACAACGAACAATGAGAGGAATATCACTGTACCTGACAGTATCGATATAAGGCTTGTCTTGATGAACGGCAGCGCTTCGATCCTGGCGCAGATCCAGGGGGACGACATCAGCGCCAGGCCGAGTATTATTAGGGCTATTCCCACACCCGTTAACTCCATCTTACTTACCATACACACCCACCCCCACGCGACCCACCGCGCCACCCCCTACCCGGCCAGTCTGGCTAGGAAGTACGCCGCCATACCGACGAATCCTATAGTAACCAGTGCAATGAGGGCTACAGCTAGGCTTAGAGGGAAAGTGTAAGTTCTCAGGTAGTTGAACCAGCCGTGCTGATTGAAGTAGAGAACTGCTGCAGCGGTAGCTGCCACGGTCACAACTACCACCGCGTAGTCAACTCCTCTCATTCTCATCTCTCTTAAACTGGTCTTCTTTCCCGAGGACCCGAAGGCCCTCGCCTCTAGGCTCATGGCCAGTTGCTGGACTCTCTCCATTGAAGAGGCGAAGAGGGGTATCATGCTGGGAATTATTGCCGTCAGGCCGCGAGCTTTCATACCTCTCGACTGCTGGGCCTGGATTATCGTGGATGCCTCGCGCATTAAAATGGGGACTAGCTGCAGCGTGACGAGAGTCATGAAGCCGAGCATGTAAGGCACTCCTATCTTGAGTAGCGACACGAACAGGTCCACAGGGTGCGTGACCTGCACTATCAAGAGGGCAAAAGCTCCCATAGCTAGTATCCTGCCAGCGAATACGAGCCCGTAGTACAGGCCTTCGTGGTAGGCCGTGAGGAGGCCTATGCTCAGTATAGGCCTGTGCGGTGGTGGGATTGCAGGCCAGAACGTCTGGAAGAAGGCCATTGCAAATGCCGCGGGTATCAATATCGACATGCCCTGTACGAAGTCCCTAAAAACGCCAGCTGCGATCGCCAGGAGCACTGCAACCCCCGCTAGTGCGAACAGGATAAAGGGATTCATCAGCGGAAATATTATCACTAACAGCGCTAGCAGTATCACCATTTTCGTCAACGGATTTAGTTTGTGAAGGAACGACTGGCCGGGCGTATACAGGGTGGCGCGGGTGGACAACAGGACCCCCCTTACTTGGCCGTTAGTATGACAAAGCCCGCGGCGAGGGCGACGCCGATGACTATGCCCACAATGGCGTACATCACTACCCTGAGCCTAGGCTGCTTGGCGACCTCGACTTTGTAGCGCAGCATCGGCGGCAGGGCCTCTATGATCAGGACAGCAAGGAACACGGCGAGGATCTTGTCCGCTAGGCTGGACAGTATGTTGCTAGAGAACACGGCAACCCATAGCTGCGCACCCATCTGTAGGTAGACGGCAGTCATTATGTCGGCAAAGTGGCCGGTCGCACCTCCGAACACGAAGACGTATATCGGCACAGCCATGCTTGTGATCACGAAGGCGCTTACTATACCCAGGAACAGCAGCCTTGGGAAGTCCTTGGCGAGGCCTATCCTAGCGCCGTAGCCCCACACTAATGCTCCAATAGCGTTGCACGCAGCGAACGGCAAGTACACAGGGTTAATTAGCAGCGCTATAGCGAAGTTCGTTACAACGCCTGTGAGAACTCCCCACCACGGTCCTAACACCCACGAGACTACGCAGGTCCCAATCATGTCGAGGAACACGGGCAGGTGTAGCACGTTTACTATGTACCCTCCGACGACGTTGATCGCAGCGGCAACGGGTACGAGAACAGCGATGTACGTTGGGGGTATACGCCCGGGAACCTCGCTCATAAGGCTCCCCTTCGGTCTCTTTCACAGTTAAGGGGGCCTAGAGCGGAATAAGTTTTATGGGGCAAGAATATATAGAGCCTAGCGTCACTACCTACTATCTCTTTGACACTTAAAGCTCTGGTGAGAGGAGAAGGACCATGCATAGCTAGGCCCGATTAGTTAAGGCCTTCCTTAAGACGCGGAGGGCGAAAGACCTAAGCTCATCCAGCCTCCGAGGGGAGGAGGCCTCCACGAAGCACCTGAAAACTGGTTCGGTCCCAGAGGGCCTCAGAAGGACCCAGTCGCCGCCCGGGAACACTGCTTTGACACCGTCTATTGTAATCACTTCAACCTCCTCCAGCCTCTCCAACTCCGCTCTAAGTCTCTCCAGGACCGCTTGCTTAGCCTCGTCAGGACAAGGGACGGCTAGCTTCTCTTGGTAGAACTGAGGAAGAGTTTCTGCCAACTCCGAGAGAGGAGATTTCTCGCTTACTATGGAAAGTAGCCTGGCCGAGGCGTATGCGGGGTCGCCGTAGTATATGTTGCCTGGCCAGATGTATTTCCCCGTCTCCTCGAACGCGAACACCACGTCTCCGGAGTGCTTGAGTATAGCCTCGACCATGGCGGGCGGGCCTATTCTCGTATACACGCAGCGCGCTCTGTGCCTCCTCACTACATACTCTATCACCCTTGACGTATTGACAGGACACACAACGACTCCGCCTGCTCGGCTCGCTAACTCCTCGTCAGCAAATATAGCCCCTGCGTAGTCGGGTGTTACGACATGTCCCTTCTCGTCCACGAATACCGCTCTGTCCCCGTCGCCGTCTATGGCGAGACCGAAGTCTGCACGCTTAGATGTCACAGCCTTCCTAAGCTGAGAGAGGTACTCAGGCAACGGATTAGGAGGCCTGTTGGGGAAGCGCCCGTCTACTTTGCCGTTGAGAACGAACACTTTGCAGCCGAGCCTCTCGAGTATTTCAGTCAGCTCACTTACGGCGGGCGAGTGCCCTGCATCCAGGACTATTTTGTAGCCTCTAAATTCGTTCTCGCTAAAGGATTCCAGTATGTCGAGGACATAGTCCCTCAGCGGTGTAGAGCGCGATACCGAGCCGGTTTTCGTCCAGCTCGCGAAGCTAAACCTAGTCTCTTCGAAGACCCGCTCGAGCTTCCTCTCGTAATCTCCGTAGAGCTCAGCCGTGTCGCTCCTAAAGAACAGGATGCCGTGGATCTCAGGCGGGGTGTGAGAGCCCGTTACTGCCACCCCTCCGGAGAGCCCTCTGCGCTTCACAGCGTGGAGGAGCCCCGGAGTCGAGGCGGTGCCGAAGTCTATAACGTTAATCCCCCCATTGGCTAGTCCCGCGATTAATGCCATTTTGAGGATGGGACTCGCTAGGCGGGCGTCGGAGACTACGCCTACAGTGCCTTCATTGCCCAAGAACGCAGCGAACGCTAGGCCCAGCTTAAGCGCGGTAAGTGACGTGAGCTTTCCGTTTACGAGTCCCCGGACTCCCGAGGTCCCGAAGAGTCTCGGCATTGCGTCACCGTAGCAGAGAGGGGTAGAAGTGCTTCTTCCCTTTCTCCTCCTTCACCTTGTCCCACGAGTATAGGATTCTAACGGCCTCGTTGGCGACCTTTATGGCGTCCTCCACTCCCGCGTCGGTGACAAACTCCCCTGTGACTCTGTTGGCGAGGACAGCACACACAGCGCCAGCCCTGGCCCCGTAAATGTTAGACAGTGTGAATATGACCGAGGCCTCCATCTCGAAGTTTAAGACCCTGGTAGCTTGAAGGTCCGGTATTAGGTCCTTCATCCAGCTCTGCCTGTACCCCTTATAGCCTGGCCTCGCCTGCCCCGTGTAGAATGAATCCGTAGAGGCGGTTATCCCCACGTGGTAGCGCACCCCCAGGCTTTCAGATGCTTCTATGAGCGCCATGACGACCTCGTAGTGGGCAACAGCAGGATACTCGACTCTCACGTACTGCTTACTAGCTCCATCGAGCCTAACCGCCCCCACTGATATTACAAGGTCCCCTACCTCGACGTCGGGCTGAATCGACCCCGTGGTCCCTACTCGTATGAACGTGTTTGCGCCTACCCTCAGCAGCTCCTCAATGGCTATAGCGGCGGCTGGACAACCGATCCCCGTGGAAGTGGCGGATACAGGCGCGCCCCTGTACCTCCCCGTGTGTGTTACGTACTCCCTGTGCCTAGCGACCTCTCTCCTCTCGTCCCAGTACTTCGAGATTCTGGGTACTCTGTCCGGATCTCCAGGAAGCAGAACGTACGGGGCCACGTCACCGGGCTTACATTGTATGTGGTACTGTAGGCCCTCTTCAGTCTGAGGGATGTCGGCAGACAGGAGTTTCCCCCTCAAGGCTCGCCACCACTAACCATAGAGGCTGGCACAAAAATAGCCTTAGCGTCTGTCTCATGAAGGACTTGTATGCCTGCACATAGTGCATACTGCAGCGTACTCGCAGGCCTGCTGCTAAGCAGTTCCGTGGCCGTAGGCTTCTTGGGCTACACACTACTTGTAACACCGAAGAGGACTGGAGTAGTCCGCGAGAGGCAACTAAGGCTCAATCTCTACTAAAGCGTCAAGGCGCAGCCCCGCCCACTTCGTTTCCATAAGAGCGTCTCTTTCGGTTCCAACGGGATTTGCTAAGCCACTAACCTTAGGCACGCGAAAGACCAGCTTCTGGGCGAGGGCGTCGCTTATTTGCCTGCACGGAGAAGTTACTCCGTGGTCGATAAAATGTCGCTGTATCATCCCCTCTCGAAGAAGCCGTACCACATTCTGGCGAAGCCTGGCGAGGTCGCACCCCGCGTTGTCGCTATGGGCGACCCAGGGCGTGTGAGACGAGCATCGAGACTGCTAGGCGGCGCGCAAGTTGTGAACGAGCACAGGGGCTATCTCGTGATCACCGGGAAGTACAATGGCGTTTCCGTTACGCTCGCTACGCATGGTATTGGAGCTCCTTCGGCCGCGATAGTCTTTGAAGAGTTGATCATGCTCGGCGCCAAGGCCATAGTGAGGGCTGGCACCTGCGGCGCTATACCTAAGGACATCGATGTAGGCACAGTATTCATAGCCGAGGGCGCAGCCTACGAACCCGGGGGCACGCTTGGGCAGTATGTTGGACAGACGGCCTTTCCCGCCGTACCCACGCCTGAACTCGTGATCGAGCTTGAAAAAGCGGCTAAAGAGCTGGGACTGAGGACGGCCAGAGGGCTAACCTTGTCTCACGACGCTTTCCATAGAGTCGAGGTGCATAGTAGGAGGTGGGGCAAGCTTGGAATAGGCGTGCTGGAAATGGAGTGCGCAATTCTATTCACCATTGGTAGATTGAAAGGTCTTAAGACAGGCGGACTGATGCTTGTCATAGACAATATATCAACCGGCGAGGAACTTAAGGAAGGTAGAGAGGAACTAGAGGTAAAGATGGTGGAGGCAGCGCTCAGAGCATTAACTGCCGTCGAAATCTAGCGTAGCATGAGATTCCTATGCATTCAAATATGCTTAGAGGCGGCCCCGCGTTTTTGTTTATAATATTTAAGCGTTTCCGTAGCCTTTTAAATGAACGTCGAATAGTAGTTCTTGTAAAGCCGAGGCAAAGGGGGTTGCTTTGGGCTCAGAGTCTAAGGCTGTAGAAGTAGTACCAATGGGTGCCAAGATTCTCGCCGTCGTTATGGTGCCAGCAATAGCAGCGCTGAACTACGTTGGCGGCGTGATAGTCGAGATGCTGAAGTTGCCCATATGGGGCGACACTTGGGCCACAATGCTGGGCACTATGATCTCAGGCTTCTGGGTCGGCGCTGTGGGCGGCTTCCTCTATAACATAATCATGGCCCTCACCGTGTGGGGCCTGCCAGCGTGGGTATGGGGCTTCTGCAATCTCTCCATTGCCATAATAACCTGGGTATGCATGAAAATGGGGTGGAACGATCTCAAGAGACCATGGACCCTCATACCAGCGTTCTTGATCTTTGGATTCGTTTATCCAATACAATGTACTGCGATGAGCATCTTCATATTCGGAGGAGGGCCTCTACCAAAGCCCCTAGCTGCAGCCGTCTACGCCGCTACCCTAAGCGCTACCGGCAATTTCTGGCTCGCCAACTACATCCAGAGCGTATTCACCGAGATCATCGACAAAAACGTCTCATACATTATATCCCTAATAATAGCGTCTAGAGTCCCCAAGCGATACATACTAGCAAGGTGGTAAAATATTTTTATTTTTTCATTTCTATTAATTAACCAGGCTTTATATTTCAACCGAAGATTCTAATCTCGTCGCTGGACGTACTAGGAGCTGGGAGAGCGATAGGTAGAAAAGCGAGCGAAATGTTAGTCTCAGGGTGTTTAGATGAGCAGCCTAGGTATGGGATTGCTGCGCAGAACAATAGCCGAAGTTGAGACCTTTATCCATAGACTGGATCCCAGAACAAAGTTCATCTTCTTTCTCTGGATATCGGCATTCGCATACGTATTCTGCGACTACGCAATAACGGCGATACTCCTAGCTGCCTGTCTAGCACTAGCTGCCTATGCCAGGGTGCTAAAGCCAATAGGTCTTACGATACTGATAATAGTGGTTCCATGGATGGCCGTGGACGTATTCGTTCTGGGTCTTGGACCCTTTCAGTTCCCTTGGAACGAGACGGAGATCTTCAGGTTCAATATTTTTGGGTACGAGGTACCTCTATACTATGAGGGAACTGCCTGGGGAGTAACGTGGCCTCTAAGGATAGGTGTTTGCATTTCCTCCGCTATGCTATTCTTCCTTACTACTAACCAAGCCAGGCTAGTCTCCCTCCTCGTCAGACTAAAGCTCCCATACAGGTACATCTACATGGTTATGGCTACTCTTCAGATGATACCTATGCTCATGGATGAGGCCAACACGATATATCAGGCGCAAGTCTCCAGAGGGCTTAGAACAGATGTCAGTCTACTCAAGAGAGCGCTACACTACATCGCCCTAATGGTGCCCCTTACTTTAAGTACTATATACAAAGTGCAGGTCAGGGCAATAGCCCTTGAGTCTAGGGGGTTCAGCGCACCCGTAAGGAAGACGATACTATATAGGACGACTTTTGGAAAGGAAGATTACATGTTCTTCGCGGCTATGACCGCGGCCACAGCTGTCCTCCTATACGTGTACTTTACATATGGCTTCTCACCAATAGCCGGCATGAGGTTCTACCTATTCGAGAGTTAGGTGAATATATATGCCAGAATATATAATAGATGTTGAGCGTCTATCGTATAGTTATCCGAGGAAAAGCAACGTTCTTATCGACGTATCCTTTAAGGTTAAAAAAGGTGAGGTGCTAGGTATTATAGGACCAAACGGTGCAGGTAAATCTACGCTTTGCAAGGCTCTCAATGGCTTAGTTCCACACTTTTACGGTGGCAAGTTTGCGGGTAAGGTTATAGTGGCTGGCATGAACACGCTTGAACATAGCGTTGCTGAGCTCGCCACAAAAGTGGGCTTGGTCTTTCAAGACCCGGAGGAGCAACTCTCGGGAGTTACTCTCACAGTCTACGAGGAAGTTGCCTTTGGGCTGAGTATGCTAGGCTTTCCAAAGGAGGAGATAGATCACAGAGTTAGAGAGGCGATAAAGAAGGTTGGACTAGAGGGGCTCGAATGGAGGTCGCCATTTGAGCTCTCCGGAGGCCAAACGCAGAGATTAGCCATAGCGACCGCGCTTGCTCTTGAGCCCGAGGTACTTGTGCTAGACGAGCCAACGGCGCAACTAGATCCTATAGGGAAATTCGAGGTTTTCTCTGTCATAAAGAAGCTAGCTGACGAAGGATCAACAATAGTGGTTGTCGAGCATGAGATAGAGGAGCTTGCCACCTTTGCCGACAATATTTTGATGCTTAATGAAGGAAGAGTTGTAGCTTACGGTCCTGCTAGGCGGGTACTGACCATGGTTGAAGAGCTCAAGAAGTACGAAGTCAACCCGCCTTCAGTTACTGAGCTGACTTATCTCTTAAATAAGACCCTAGGCACCAAGTTGGAGGTCCCCATCACACTGGAGGAGGCAATAAAGATATACGGCGAAGCTCTGGGGGTGATGTAAATGCCCGAGCCCATAATTAAGGTAGAGAATGTCTGGTTTGCGTACAACGAGAAAGTCGTTGCGCTGAAAGGCATAAACATGACCGTATATCCGGGAGAGCTCATAGCGCTCATCGGACAGAACGGAGGCGGAAAGACGACCCTCGCTAAACACCTCAACGGTCTATTAAAGCCGCAGAAGGGACGCGTCCTAATTAAGGGAATGGATACCAGAACTACACCCACGCATGAAATAGTCAAGATAGTTGGCTACGTCTTCCAGAACCCCTCCCACCAGCTCTTCGCAAGCACTGTGTACGAGGAAGTAGCGTACGGACCGAGGAACTTAGGCTACGAAGGTGAAGAGCTTGAGAAAAGGGTAAAGTGGGCCCTCTCTATGGTTGGTCTGGAAGGTCTGGAAGACGAGAACCCATACGACCTTGACTATGGCAAGATGAAGCTGCTAACAGTTGCATCCGTGATCTCAATGGACCCAGAGGTATTTGTACTAGACGAACCCACTACCGGCCAGGATCACAAGGGTAGAAGGATACTCGCCGACCTTTGCCTTAAGCTTAACGAGGAGGGCAAGACAGTGATTGTCATAACGCATGACATGAGGTTCGTTGCTGAAGTCGCCAAGAGGACGATACTAATTGCGAATGGAAGAATACTATTAGACGGTCCGACGCGGGAGGTCCTAACGGCCATCGACGTATTGCGCAGGGCCGCCATAAAGCCCCCGCAGATAGCCTCGCTAAGCATGGTCTTAAAGGAGCGCGGCGTAGACGTAAACGCTATAACCATTAACGAGGCGCTGGAGGAGTTCCGCAAGCTATTTAGTGCTGCTAGGAGGTGACCCCAGGAAGAGGCACAAAAGGCTTACAAACTGATTAATCTCTGATTAACACCGACTATCTACTATTAACTCCCTAAGTAATGCTAGGAACTTCTCTCCGTCAACATCGACGGCCACGTATGCGTGGCCGTGCTCTCCACCTGCATACGTTACTTTAGCCTTCCTTCTATCAATTATTGTGATCCCTCTCGTTAGACCCTCCCTTACATCTATGTACATAGGGTACTTGTCTACCTTTAGCACAGATCCGTCAATGGCATAGGCTACCGCTAAGGGGTCATGCATCCACATGCGGTCGTATTTCAATCTATTCATGTAAGCCAGGCTGAGCCGGGCCAGAAGCTTGGCAGAGGGGTTGGAACGTGATGCGAGTATGCTCTCAGCCTCACGCCTCGTCAGGGCGGCTGAGGGGTTCATAGTCACGTCCAGCCCCACGTATGTAGGCTCTAGGCCTGAGGAAAGAACGACCTTAGCGGCTTCCGGGTCGCACCAGATGTTGTACTCCGCCACCGGGGTTACGTTGCCATGACCATAAGGAGTCACGAAGAAGGCTCCACCCATGGATATGACGCCGCACAAATCGTCCACGAGCTCGGGCTCCTTTAAGAGAACCATCGCTAAGTTCGTCTGCGGACCCGTGGTTATGATCCACGTATCCTTTGGGTGTTCCTTCACTTCCTCGATTATGAGATCGACAGCATGCCTCTTCTCTAGACCCCCTTTGGGCGGCGGAAGCCCTATGTCGCCCAAGCCGTCGCTGCCATGAACAGCCTCGGCCGTAACGAGCTCCTTAACAAGGGGCTTACTCATGCCCTTGGCAACGGGCACGTTGACGCCTATGACTTCCAGCACCTTGAGAGTATTGACACTTGTCAAGTTAACATGGACGTTGCCGCTAACAGTAGTTATGGCTGTAACCTCTAACTCCGGGGATAGTACAGCCAGCATAACCGCTATTGCGTCATCGAGTCCCGTATCGACGTCTAGGATTACCCTCTTAGCCAACCTTAACACCTCTCTCCGAGAGGAACCTGTCCACTTCTTCACGGTATGGCAGCCCCTCCTGCGCGCCGAGTCGCGTCGTCTTTATAGCTGCGACTGCATTCGCAAAGACCACCGCCTTCTCTATACTCATGCCCTCAGACAGGGCAACGGCAAGCGCGGCGCTGAAGGCATCGCCAGCACCTGTCGTGTCAACCACAGGCACCCTAAAAGCTGGCACTAACCCCTCAAAGTCTCTTGAGAATACATGAGCGCCCTTAGGGCCTAGAGTAACAACTACTGCGCTTAACCCCTTCTCTAGTAAGACCTCACAGCTTTCTCTCAGCGTAGCATACTCGCCAAATCTGCTTGCTAGCTGCCTCGCTTCAACCTCGTTGGGCGTAAGTACGTCAACGTGCCTATAAATGCCCTCCGGCAGGGGCTTGAAAGGTGCCGGGTTTAGAACTACCAGCGCGCCAGCCTCCTTAGCGCGCTTGGCAGCGTGCGTAACGGTCTCGAGTGGGATCTCTAATTGCAACAGCACCGCGTCTACTGAGCCTAAAGTATCGAGTGCACAGTCAACGTCATTGGGGGCCACTCTTGCGTCGGTACCTGGAGCCACGGCTATCATATTACGGCCCTTCGCGTCTACGAAGATCAACGCCACACCGGTGTAGGACTCGGGATCTTCTACGACAAACTCATCTCTTACTCCGTTCCTCTTCAGGTTCTCCCTGAGGACCTTACCGAAGAAGTCCCTGCTAAGCCTGCCGACCATGTAAGTCTCTGCGCCTAGTCTAGCTGCGGCCACCGCTTGGTTAGCACCCTTCCCTCCTGGCGTCATCTTGAAGTCTCTGCCGATTACCGTCTCCCCTATCTCTGGGAAACGCTTCAGCACCACGACTAGATCCATGTGGATGCTCCCAACGACCAAGACACGGACCATTTAATCCACCCTAACTCTTAGAGCGGCATCGAAGGCTATCTCGGCTGCTTTGAGCATCTTATCGGAGACCTCCTCTTTATGGAGTATCCTAGCTCCGGGCTCAACATTACTACCGTTAATGAAGAGTATGGCCCCCGCCTTCACCCCACGCATGAGGGAGAGTATGAACAGGGTAGCGCACTCCATCTCAACGCTGACTGCGCCTACGCTCGCCCATTTCCTAAAGAGCTCTGGGGTCTCTCCATAGAAAGCGTCACTACTCCATACGGGAGCCACCCAGAACCTGACTCCTCGCTTTCTAGCCTCATCTACCAGTGCCGAGAGAACCTCGAAGTGTGGCGCTGCCGAGACGCATCCCTCTCCGAAGTACTCTTGAAGAAGGCCTCCGTGGTAGTAGTGAGCCGCTAAAGGTATTACGTAGTCGCCTATCTTTACCTCTCTCCTGATAGCCCCTGCAGTGCCTAGTCTTATTAGGACTTTCGCGCCCAGCTCTATGAGCTCCTCAAAAATTATGGCTGCGCCGGGCCCGCCCATGCCATGAGTCGAAACCGTCACACTCTCGCCCTTCCATGTGCCGGTATATGTCAGCAGCCCTCTGTGATCATTTACCAAGCGAACACCGCTGAGAAGCTTGGATATGAACGTGGCACGCCCCGGATCGCCCACTACTATGACTCGAGGAGCTATATCTTCAGGCTTCGACAAGATATGATATGGCAAGCTCCTCAGCCTCCATCGAAGCGAATATTCCCGGCTCTAGGAGCAAGGCGTAGACCGTCCACATATCCTTTACCTTAGTAAAGAATCGAGAGAGCCGAACATTTTTAAAGACGGATGAAAACGTTATCGTTAAACTGCGAGAGCCCTCTGACCCTAAGAATGGAGGGCATATATCCCGAGGTGTAAGCAGTGATGCTCGATACCGTAATTAACGATATAAAATACGGAAAGATATACAGCTCAACTCAGATAGTTTATACAGCGCTTGATGCGGTCATAGAGCTTGTCAACAGGTGTAAAAGTCTGGATGAGCTGAAGAAGCGCTATCCCTACTTCGTTAGAGAGCTTATCGATGCCCGACCTACCTCAGCGATGCTAGCAAACGCCCTCAGAGAAATCACAGCGACTTTAGTTAAAGAACTTA
>Ga0180302_10001104_pt1 | contig 12610 bp, 10 predicted proteins | sample GuaBasSediGuay17_FD_121794 | JGI IMG/M metagenome (GOLD analysis project Ga0180302, IMG submission 121794) | Subseafloor sediment microbial communities from Guaymas Basin, Gulf of California, Mexico - Guay17, Core 4571-4, 12-15 cm | ecosystem: Environmental > Aquatic > Marine > Hydrothermal... | reverse complement strand
TTTTTATGGAGAAGTCTTTTGATATTCAAATCACTCATTTAGGTGGATTACTTAGACTAGCGCCAGAAGAGTTAGGTGGAATATTGATTTCAAATATCATTCAATCTTTAAGAAAAATTGGTGAAAAACCGTTAATAAAAAAGGAATATGAAACTTATTGATTAGGGAGGGAGATATGAAGAGAAAAATCAAAAAATTCCTATTTAAGGTAGGAAAGAGAAACGTTTTTTGGTGCGACTATTGTAATATACCAGTGCTTATAAATCAATGTCCTAAATGTGGTGAAAAAACCAAAATTCTAAAAATATCTCCACCAAAAGATCTTAAGCCAGCATGGGAGTATGATTTGCAATTAATTAGAAAAGCTATAGATGATGATTATGGACATGGGATTGGTAGTAAAATAATTCCTAACAATAAAGTTATAATGCTAAATAAAATTACAGGAATTGATGCTGCAAATGAAGTAATTGTGGATGGGAAAGTTATAGGGATCATAATGTACGACATTCAAAAATGGAAATGGCAATTTATCCCTAAGATTGAAGGAGCAAGACGAATACATAAGTATAATGGAAAGAAGTGGATAAAGGTAGATGAAGAGGCTGCAAAAAGAATATCGAATAAAATGAATGTTTTATCTGTCGGAGTTACAGATCTTGATGATTCCATCTGCAAAGGAGATTATGTATATATAGTTACCCCAAACGATGAAGTGATAGCTGTCGGAAAAGCAAGAGGAAGTTGTATGGAAATAAAAGGTGGAAGCATTAATATTGCGGTAAAAACAAAATATGCAGATATACCAAGAGAAGCATGTGAGAATAAAGTATCATCTTCTTGGGAAGAAGTAGTTTATGTAAATAGAGAATATATAATGCAAAAAATTAAATTAACATGTAATTTCATAACCGAAGTTTCATCTAAAAACAGAGATTTGCCTCAAATAGTTGCATTTAGCGGAGGAAAAGATAGTGCTTGTACTTTAAGTTTAGTTCTAGAATGTTTAGGGGATAGTAACGTAAAAATTGTATTTTTAGATACTGGCTTAGAGTTTCCTGAAACAGTTAGGTATACCGTCAAACTAATGGAAGACTTAGGATTGAGAAATAATTTTATTTATGAAACGGCAAGTGATGTCTTCTGGAAAAAAGCTAAAGAAATAGGTCCTCCAAGTAGAGATTATAGATGGTGCTGCAAAGTTTGTAAATTGAATTTAATGTCAAAGATCATTAAGAAAGAATTAGGTGGAAAATGTTTAACATTTACTGGTCAGAGAATGTATGAATCTATGTCTCGTGCTTATCAACCTAAAGTCACTGTTACTATTCAAGTTCCAGGCCAAGTAAAAGCAAGTCCAATACAAGATTGGAATGCCCTTGAGGTATGGCTATTCCTATCATATAAACGAATAAAAGTTAATCCGCTATACTTTATGGGCTTTGATAGAATTGGATGTTATATGTGCCCAGCAAGTGATTTAGCTGACTTTGAAAACGTTAAGAAAATACATCCAAATATTTGGGAAAGATGGGAAGAGTTTCTTAAGGAATGGGCTATGAAACATGGATTTAATAATAACTGGATAAAATATGGATTATGGAGATGGAGAAGACTTCCTGGATATTGGAAATCGATCTTAAAGGGGTGAGTAGTATTTTTTATTTGTTTTCTTTACTAAAAAATTAAATAGTATACATTTTATATCATTAAAAACTTCTTGAACTTCTTGCTCACCGTTAACTACATACCAATTAAATTTTCTGGCCAGCCACAAATAACTCTCTCTTACTCGTTTAAGAAAGTGAATATCTCTTTCATAAACATCCTGACTATGTTTAATTCTTGATAGTGCTTCATTAACTGAAATATCAATGACAATAACTATATTAGCCTTGGGAAGCCCATCTTCAAGGCATAACATCCATTTCAGAGGAAGATTATTTGCGAGCCCATACGCTAACCCTGAAGGAGTATATCTATCAGCTATAACTATTTTACCTAATGAAAGCCATTTTTCAATATCATCTTTTCGCTCCCAACGGTTAGCTGCATATAGTAATTGACGAACATAAGATGAAAAAGTACGTTCACCACTAAGAAAAGCTTTAATTTCTCGCCCAATTGGAGTTGAATAATCTGGAAACGAAATTATCTCAACATCATATCCAAGAGAAGCTAGCCATTTTTTAATTAACTTTGCTTGAGTACCCTTACCGGATTTATCAATCCCTTCAAGCGCGATAAGACATCCCATTGTACAATGTCCCTCAAAGTTAATGGTATGTGAGGAACTAAATATATAACTGTCATCTTAATAAACTTCATGGAAAATAGGAGAGAGATTAAATGTGGAAGAGATACTCAGAGATTAGGGATCCGATCTACGGCTATGTGTTTATTAGTGAGATTGAAAAAGAAATTATTGATACTAAGACATTTCAAAGACTTAGAGGAATAAAGCAGCTTGGCGGGGCATATTTAACTTACCCAGGTGCAGAGCATACCAGATTTGGTCATTCTATAGGTGCTATGCATTTAGCTGGAATTTTAGGTGAACATCTAATGAAAAACGGATTAATAAATGAGGATGAAGTTGAACTAATTCGTATTGCAGCATTATTACATGATATTGGACATGGCCCCTTTTCTCATGTATATGAAGATATTTCGATCAAATATTTAGGAAAAGATCATGAAGATATAACCTACTGGCTAATTTCCAAAAGTGAAATTAGTGATATTTTAAAATCCAATGGGTTTGACCCAATAGAAGTTGCTAAGTTAGCTGTCAGTAAACGAGTATTTGATAGAAAAATATTTTTAGACCAAGTAGTTTCAAGTCCATTTGATGTTGATAAAATGGATTTCTTAGTTAGAGATTCACATTTCACTGGTGTTCAATATGGATTGATTGATGTGTTTAGAATAATATACTCAATGGATATAATAGAGAATAACTTGGCCGTTGAAATTCCAGGGGCATTGTATGCTATTGAAGCATTTCTCATAGCAAGATATGAAATGTTTAAAGCAGTTTATTATCATAGGACAGTTAGAAGTGCAAACGTAATGATTTCTAAGGCCATGGAGCTTGCTAAAGATTATTTGGGTTTGACCAACTTTAAATCTCCAGAAGAATATATTGAACTTGATGATGCTTACGTCATAACAAAGATTAGGGAGCTCAAAAACAGTTCAGATGATAATTTAAAACAGGCTTATAAGCTAATTGAAATGTTAGATAGAAGAGCACTCTTAAAATGCGCGTATGAAATTACTGTTCATTTAAAGGATAAATTTATGGCAAGTATTTTAACGCGTGAAGGAGTGAGAAGAGAATTAGAAGAGGAAATCGCTAGGAAAGCTGGTATAAGTAATGATGAAGTTTTTATTGACGTACCTACTTTACCTTCAATACCATATAATCCCAGGCAATTAGACCCCATGGAAATTATAGTATTTGAATATAGAAATGGAAGTAAAGTAATTCATAGGTTAAGTGAAATATCGGGAATAGTCAACGTATTAAAGGGATATCTCGACGTAATAAGAGCATACACTTTCCCAGAACATAGAGAAAAAGTGAGAAAAGCCGCTCGAGAAGTACTCGGTGAAGGACCTATATCTACAAAAATATCCTTCTAACATATATCATTCTTTACTAGAAAATTTTCTTGTTCTTAATAACTCTAACTAAACCCTTAATACCATCTACAATTATGTAACTGGATTCATCGATTACACTAAATGGATTAATCTCTAACCTATCAATCAGAGGTATTTTAGAAATTACACAGCCAACAATTGTTACATGGTCAGCTTCAATATTTATTATAGCTTTGGGGGCTTTATTAAGCTTAGATAATTGATAGAGAATATACGCCCCTACAGTGCTACCTTTACCGTATGGGAAAACCAGTACTTTACCAGATATGCATCTTCCTCTTAATGGATGATAATGCTCAATGATAATTCCAGTATACGGATCAACGCCGCCAAAGAAAGTTATAGGTTCATAGGAAATTAGTGCAGGACCCTCACCAATGTATTTTGATAATCCACGCCCCTTAATAACTATTATTTCATTCTCTTGCATTGAAATCACCTTGTAAACAACTTTATAATAGAACGTAAATCCATTAAAGTAACTTTAGCCTTTTTAAGAGAAGTTAAGTAATGAGCTGCTTTACACGAATTGGTAATGATCTCAGCATTATAAATTATTTCATTTGGCATAACGACAGGACAAGTATCGCAAAAAACCTTAATACCAGCATGTTCTATGACTTTAACATATCCATATGCTCTCGCTTTTTCAAATATTTCTCTTGATGTAAATATCCAGAAATCTACATTTTTTTTAATTTTTTGAGCTCCAAGCATTAAAGCAAGCTCTCTAATTTCACTAAGACTACAATGCGGGCAACCTATGAAAATGTACTCAGGAATCTTACACTCCTGAAAATGTTCAATAATATTCAATAAATCTTTTCTATCAACACAATACTCTTCAAGCCTTGATGGAAAGATACGTTTACCTTCAAGGTAAAATAGTGAGATACCACCTGAAGTAGCTAAACCTGCCGAAATTGCTTTAAGCAAATCTTTTTTGGCATCTTGTTGTAATTCAAGATTTTCAAGAAGAGGAATGCCAGTAATCAATTCTTGACCTATAAGATAGCCTAAGGCACTTGCCTTCAATAATGTGTTTATCTTTAAATTAACTTTTACTCTATGAGATGGAACTCTATTTGACTCAAGATGATATCCGCAATAGGGAGTATATCCGGTAATTGCTGAAGCAATAGCTGATGGCCCGCTTTCCCTATTTGTTTTAGCTCCAATTACTGAGTTTACATATACTATAGCTGAAGACTCTGCCCATGCTATATGATCTCCAGAGTTAGGACAATTATCTATGAGATAAGGAGTGCAAGTACAAGTTATTTGAAAACCCATTTTTCTAAAGGCATTAATTATTCTTAATTGTTTTTCATAAAATTCTTCACTAATTCCCATGCGTCTCCATTTCATTAAATCGGCTCCAGCAGGATTGATTGTTGTAATGACTCTAGATTTTGCACCGAGTGAAGCAAAATCCTCTATAAAAGAAAGACCTGCATCGCCTATACTGGCATAACTTACTCCGGATACGTGTGCGCTCGTAATTGGAATTAGTTTTTCAGCGCCTAGTGCATCGCCTAGGGAAACGAGAATTTCCATGGCTTTTTGAACAGCAGGACCAAATTCACCCTTAAGCATAGATTCTTGAAGTTTTGTTAAATACATAATGTAAATCCTCCTTTAATATATCTCTAATTTTATCTAGATTTGGAATCTTTGCCTTTATGAAATGTTCTATTGGCTTATCTAGCGGTCTTGTTGCATCTAATCCCATCTTGGAAGTTAAAAGTTTCTCTTGATTGGCAGATGGATCTATGCTAGACCCTCTTGCATTATGAATTACTATTAGGTCTTTATCTGCTTGGAATCTTGTGGCTATAGCCCATTCAATATCATTTAAATTATTTATATCTACATCATCATCTACTACAATTACATGTTTTAAACTTGGGTGTGCAGCAAAAGCTGCAAAAATAGCATTTTTTCCATCGCCTTCAGATAATTTCTTTATTGATATTACTGCGTGGAGCCATCCACATCCGCCGAAAGTTAATCTTACATCTTTAACTTCCGGAACTACCTGACTAACATATTTCTTTATTAAGGCTTCTCTATGAAAACCCATTAAAAGCCTATGTTCTAGACTAGCAGGAAGAAGAGCTTGATAAATTGCATCTCTTCTTCTAAAAAGACGTATAGCCTTAATTATTGGCTGCTTTCTTTTTATATCATAAGTTCCAGTTGCATCTACAAATGGTCCTTCATCGGCTAGTTTTGACGGATAGATATATGCTTCAATCACCATTTCAGCATTAGCAGGTACAAATATTTCATTATGAGTACACTTTGTAACAGTTAAACTTCCATTCAATAGCGAATTGGCTACGTGAAGTTCATCAATTTTGAAAGGAGGAGAAGATGCAGCTGCCAGAAGAATTGCAGGGTGAAGACCAATGACTATAGCAATTGGTAGCGGTTTTCCTATGCTATTAGCTCGTTTTATCATTTGATATAAATGCCTAGGAACAACACGGAGAACTAATGTTTCATGATCTAAAACTAGCATTCTATGAAAAGACATGTTTTGAAAACCTTCAATTACATCTTTTGCAATAATAACTCCACATGTTATATATGGGCCTGCATCACGCTCATAATGAGTTAAAATTGGAAGCTTTCTAAGGTCAATTGATTCAGATACTTCCTTAACTGGTGCATCCTCAACTTCAATCGGTGGTAATGGATTATCAATTGCTTTGATTAGTAAATCATGCAATTTATTTTCCGGGACTTTAAGTGCTAGACTAAGTTTTCTTCTGGAATTACAGATACCACCTACAATACGAAAACTATAGCCCTGAACGTTCTCGAAAAGAACTGCTGGACCACCATCCAAAAGTTTTAAAGCAGCCGGGATCTCAAATTTGGGAGAAAGATTTTGCTTTATACATATAAGTTCGCCTTCACTTTCTAGTATTTTTATCGCATCTCTTAAGTCAGGACTATGCACTCTTACACCCATTAAAAGAAATACATACACACATTTTAACATTAATGCCGAACGTAAAAAATACAAGAAACACATCATTGTAACAAAGTAAAAAATAAATAATCGACTGAGGTTGCAGTTACGGTGTAGGGAGGGAATTTTTATGACGGCTGCTGCGGGTCAGCCCGTACTCTTATTAAAAGAGGGAACAAGTAGAACTGTAGGAAGAGAAGCACTCAGAGCAAACATATTAGCTGCTAGAATTTTAGCAGAAACCATTAGGAGTTCTCTTGGTCCTCGTGGTATGGATAAAATGTTGGTTGATAGTTTCGGAGATATAGTAATTACTAATGACGGTGCAACTATACTAAAAGAAATGGATGTTCAGCATCCAGCTGCTAAGATGATGGTAGAAGTAGCTAAAGCGCAGGATGATGAAGTTGGAGATGGAACGACAACATCGGTAATAATTGCAGGAGAACTATTAAAACAAGCAGAAGACTTGTTATTGCAGGATGTACATCCATCAATAATAATTGAAGGCTATAAGAAAGCAATGGATAAAGCTTTAAAGATAATTGATGAAATTGCAACGCCAATTGATCCAACAGATAAAGAAATGCTAAAGAAAGCTGGAATTACATCCCTATTAAGCAAAGCAATGATCGTAGGAGCAATTGAAAGGCTTACTGAAATGGCAGTAGATGCAATTCTTCAAGTAGCTGAGAAGAAAGAAGGGAAATGGTTTGTTGATATTGATAACGTCAAGATTGAGAAGAAAGAAGGTGGTTCACTTGATGATACTAAACTAGTCTACGGTATAGTTCTAGATAAGGAAGTTGTTCATCCTGGTATGCCCAAGAGAGTAGAAAAAGCAAAAATAGCATTATTAAATTGTCCAATTGAAATAGAAAAAACAGAAATCAGTGCAAAAATACATATTACTAGTCCAGAGCAAATGAGAGCGTTTCTAGAACAGGAAACTGAAATGTTAAAGAAAATGGTTGATAAAATAGCAGAAGTGGGTGCTAATGTAGTGATCTGCCAGAAGGGTATTGATGATGTTGCACAGCACTTCTTGGCAAAGAAGAAGATTCTAGCTGTTAGAAGAGTTAAAGAATCAGATATGGCTAAGTTAGCTAAAGCTACTGGAGCCAGAATAGTTACAAGCGTTGATGATTTGACTTCAGAGGATCTTGGTGAAGCTGAATTGGTTGAAGAAAGAAAAGTTGGAGAAGATAAAATGATATTCATTGAGGGATGTAAAAACCCCAAGGCAGTAACAATACTAGTGAGAGGGGGAACTAAACATTTGGTTGATGAAGCTGAGAGATCACTACATGATGCTCTATGTGTAATCAGGAACTTAGTAAGAGAACCTAAGATTGTTGCTGGAGGAGGAGCACCAGAAGCAGAAGTAGCGCATAAAATTAGAGATTGGGCAAGAACTTTAAAGGGAAAGGAGCAACTTGCAGCACTTAAATTTGCAGATGCAATAGAAGCAATTCCACTAACCCTAGCTGAGAATGCGGGTTTAGATCCAGTAGACATAATGGTTGAATTAAGGTCTAAACATGAGAAAGGAGAGAAATGGGCTGGAATAGATGTAATTAAAGGTAAAGTATCAGACATGTGGGAAAGAGGGGTACTTGAACCAGCAAGTGTGAAAAAGCAAGCCATTAAATCAGGTACGGAAGCAGCAATAATGATTCTTAGAATCGACGATGTTATCGCTGCAGCACCACCAAGTAAGGAGGAAAAGGAGAAAGGAGAAAAAGAAACTTACTAATTTCTTAATTTTATTTATTATTTTTGAGATAAAATAAAAATAAAATATTAATCCTTAAATTTTAGAATTTTGTTTCAGCTTCCTCTTCTTCCTCTTTCTTTTCCTTTTTCTCCTCTTTTTCTTCGAATTTTGAAGCCGCTATTATATCGTCTATTCTGAGAATCATCGCTGCAGCTTCAACCGCAGATTTTATTGCATTTAACTTTACTATTAATGGTTCAATCACATTTAGTTTATACATATCTGCAGGTTTCCCTTCAAAGACCTCTACACCATACCATTTACCTTCAGGTTTTTCGTGAATAGCTCTTAATTCAGTTAGTATATCAATTGGATCTAGACCTGCATTTTCAGCTAGAGTTCTTGGTATAACCTCTATTGCATTAGCGAAAGCCTCTATAGCTAATTGCTCTCTTCCACCTACGCTGACAGCATACTCTCTTAGAACACGGGCTACTTCTAGTTCTGGTGCTCCTCCTCCAGCAACAATCTTAGGTTCTCTTAATACATCAGCGACTACGTATAATGCATCTTTGAGCGCCCTCTCGGCTTCATCTACAAATCTTTCTAATCCTCCACGTATTAATATGCTTACTGACCTTGGGTTTTTACATCCCTCGACGAATACCATTTTTTCGTCAGCAACTTTTCTTTCTTCAACCAATTCAGCTTCACCAAGATCCTCTGAAGTCAAATCATCAATATTTGTAACTATTCTGGCTCCAGTAGCTCTTGAAAGTTTTTCCATATCTGATTTCTTAACTCTTCTAACAGCTAATATCCCATATTTTGCTAGGTAGTGCTGTGCAACATCATCAATACCCTTCTGACAGAATACTACATTAGCACCGATGTTTTTAATTTTCTCTACCATGCCTTTAAGTATTCGTTCTTCTTCTTCTAAAAATGCTCTCATCTGTTCTGGATCCGAAATTCTTATTTCTGCATCAATTTCCGTCTTCTCCACTTCTAATGGACAATCCAATAATGCTATTTTTGCTTTTTCTACTCTCTTGGGCATACCAGGATGAACAACTTCCTTATCTATTATCATACCATAAACTAATTTAGTATCTAAAATTCCTCCACCTTTCTTCTTAATTATTTGAATTTGATCTATATCGGCGTATATTTTTCCATCTCTTTCCTCAGCAATTTGCTTTACAGCCTTCACTGCTATTTCTGCTAAATGTTCTTTTGCTACAGCCACTACTTTTCCACTCATTGAAGTCATTGATATTTTCTTTAACGTTTCATTATCATCAATATTAACAGGAATAGCTATTTTTTCAAGATGCTCTTTAGCCTTAGAAGCTGCTTTCTTAAAGCCGCTTATTACTATTGTTGGATGAATATTTTTTTCAAGTAATGATTCTGCTTCTTTTAATAGTTCTCCTGCAATTATTACTGCAGATGTCGTTCCATCTCCAACTTCTTTATCCTGCGCTTTAGCTACTTCTACCATCATCTTAGCAGCTGGATGCTGAACATCCATTTCTTCTAGTATAGTTGCACCGTCATTAGTAATTGTAATATCACCTAAGCTATCAACCAACATTTTATCCATACCACGAGGACCAAGAGAACTCCTAACTATTTCTGCAACTGCTCTTGCAGCCATTATATTTACTCTTTGAGCTTCTCTACCAAAAGTTCTGCTTGTTCCCTCCTTTAATATTAAAACTGGAACACCACCAATTTGCCCAATAGTAGCAACTTTAGCTCCTCGCGCCGCCATTCTTATCGCCCCAACAGAAAACACTAGTGCAACTATATATTAATTTCTTTATAGAGAAAGAAGCCATGAAGAAAAGTTTTAAGTAGCTAATATTTGTCATTGGGGTTCATATTGACCAAGAACTGAATTTTTTAATTTCTCTACCAGATTCATCTATTTTTACATTTCCTATAGCGAGCATACCTATCTCTTCATTTACTGGAGTTAATACTTCTATTGTTCGTCTTGCATAATTAAACTCCTTAATTATTCCAAGACCTAAGAATCTCCCCCGTGGATCAAAAATGCCTGTCAGTAGTCCTTTTTCAAATCCGTATGGCAATATTATGACTTCTTCCTTTCCAGTTTCTTGCTTAATTAGTTCTTTGAACCACTCTATTTTTTCGCTCTTTAATTCACCCTTAACTACTAGTATGACTGCATCTGAGGAGGACTCACCGTATATAATGGAAGCTTCTAAAATCTCTTCATAACGTTTAATATCAGTTTTAGATAGAGGGAAACCAGAACCCAAAAATGAGAACAATAAGCCCACTTTGTCGATTGATATTACTCTAGTTTTCGCACCAATTAGATATTTCTTATATAGAGCTTCTCTAATGAAACGTCTTTCTTCTCTATTTCTAGCTCTTATAATTCTAGGGGTTGGAACCCTAACTATTTCAACGCTTAATAATCCTTGGAAGGGTTTTAATAAATGTTCAAGCTCGCTTTCTCGTTGGATTGCTACAATGATTCTTGGATTTAATGATAATAATAGTGACAATTTAAGTGACCTAGCACCTTTACCAAGAATCCATCCACTGGTATTGACAATTATTACTTCAGCTCCTTGCTGTAATGCTTTATCTAATAATATTCTTGAACCTACGATGACCCTATCAATTAAGCCATTAGGTGATGTTGAACCTGCAAAGAAAGCGTTGTGCAATGGAACTTCCGATAATGAGGATACGGGTCTCTCGAGGAATCCAAGACCTATTGTTGTTGGTGGCCCAATATCTGATTGACCTAAATCATTATCAATTACAGCAGTTTTATAGCCTTTTAGGAAAGCTTTATTAGCTAGAAAAGTGCAGAAAGTAGTCTTACCACTATCAACATTCCCAAGAACTATTACTGAAATTGGTTTTTTCGAATCTAATATACGATTAACAGCAAAATTCCATTCTGGAGGAACTGTCATTTCCACATCATCAAGTTTTTCAAATGCCCCACCTTCACCTATTCTTAACTCAATTATTGAATTTTCATCGGCTTTAAATACCATAACTTTAGATTTAGGAATTATGACATGCTCCCTTGGTTTAAGTTCTTTACCAAGAACAATGAGTGAACCCTCAAGAACTCTAATGAAAGCAGGACCCTCAATTTTTATAATTTTAGATTTTGGTAGTTCAATCTTCATCTCTCACACCTCTTAGTAGCCGAATATTCGATTTATTGAGGGCAATACTCAAGGCCGATTTAATATCATTGGGCAAGGTATATTCCTTAATATATGGAGGTGGAGGAAGAGATTCACTAACTAACTCAATTTTTACATTGCATAGGAAATTTAAGTTTTCCAGTTCAGAGATTATCTCCTTTAAATAATGCTTTGCATTGGAACCAATTCTAATAATTTTTATTTTAGCTGGAAATTGATCAATAAGCCTTTTAATGTAATTTAATAGTAATTTCGTATTATTGAATAGTTTAAGAATTATAGGTGAACCATCAGCTAATACAGCTAATCCATGCGTGGCTCCAGGGTCAATACCTATCACTAATGTATTAAACTCTTCCTTGCCCTTAAGCATGCACATAGCCTTAAAGATAGCTTGCTCATAATTATCATTATCTATTAGCACTGTAATTTCAGGTTTCTCCTTCTTAACAAGTGGATTATCAGTTATTATGACTCTAACATCGTTAGATAAGAGATTACATGATGCAGTAACTATGAAATCTATATTATACTCCCTTAACAAATTTACTAAATGAAAGTATTTTCTTGGATTAGTTGATATGACAGCTATTCTCTTCAATACTTCATCACCAGTTTTAGTTCAACATATTAATGAAAAGCCGAGAGTTATATATTCTTCTCATTTAATTTATATTTAGATGCAACAATTAATCATTAAGATTGGTTATGAAAAATTTGACAAAGTATTAGGTGGTGGAGCAAAAAGTGGAGACTTAATGTTATTTTATGGAGAAGCAGCAACTGGTAAAACAGCATTTCTATTGTATTATACATTGCTCTGTACACTATTAAGACATAGAGTCCTTTTCTTAACTACTGAAAAGCCATTTGCAATTGAAAGGTTAGTTGAAATGTCTGGTAGGAGATGGAAGGAAATTTCTAGGCGAATAACCATCATAGAAATTAAAGATTTTAAAACGCAACTTGAAATAATTGAAAGACTTGAATTCTTTATAAATCCGAAAATAAAATTGATAACTATTGATACAATAACAG
>Ga0180302_10001102_pt1 | contig 12622 bp, 24 predicted proteins | sample GuaBasSediGuay17_FD_121794 | JGI IMG/M metagenome (GOLD analysis project Ga0180302, IMG submission 121794) | Subseafloor sediment microbial communities from Guaymas Basin, Gulf of California, Mexico - Guay17, Core 4571-4, 12-15 cm | ecosystem: Environmental > Aquatic > Marine > Hydrothermal... | reverse complement strand
GTGGTAATTGGTTACAGTGATCCATCTTTAGAGATGTTTGCTAAGAAGCATAAATTTCATGGTATTGAGTGGAGTTTTAGAGAAGATGATGAGTGGTATTTTATTAGGGATGGAAAGAGATGTAGGTTGTTCGTAGAGAATAAAAAGTTGAATCGAGGATGAGATGAAGTGTTATGTTAATTTGACTAATGGGATTGAGTGCATACAGAAGTTGGGTCTGAGGGATTACAGGTTTATTCGTATTCAGTCTACGGCATGCGAACAGAAACGGTGGGATTTCATAATACAGGATTTGGATTACGATTTTCTGATGTCTTTGGCTCTTGGTGAGAACGTAGTGGTATTTGACACAAGTAAGAGAGAAGTATCCAGAGCCGTATGGCAGGGACTCAAGTGGATAGAATATGTATTAAATAGGAGGTGGTTAGGGAGAGAATCTACAGCCATAGTTAGGAATCATAATGTTACCAGTTATTTCCGTAGTATGTATAAGGAGTTAGAGAATCGAACATTCAAGAAAATTGATTACTTTAAGAAGTTCTTGAATATAGAGAGTGTAGATATAGGGTATGTCTGTATGTGTACAGATAAGGATGGGAATTACAGTTATTTTAAAGAGGTGTTAGCGGGTCGTATTATTAAGTTGAGGGAGGTGGCTTAAGATGTTAAAGACTACGACCGTCCCTTATCTATGTCCAGTTTGTAATGGACGAGGTGAAGTGGATGGGAGTTTTTATGGAGATGATTCTACTCAGTTGAGGGTAAAGTGCCGTACATGTAGGGGTACGGGAATTGTTTGGGGCATGACCAGTGATCTTAGCGGTGTCCAGAAGAAAAACTCTCAAAAGGTCTTAGATACTTTGGGCAAGGTAGTGAAAGGGGACTTTGGAAAGAAGTCTGAAGAAAGGGAGAAAGATGAGAGCTGATCTGCAAGAAAGACTCTTTAAGAAGTATCCGAAATTATTTCGGCAAGTCGATTTACCAGTGGAACAGAGCCTTATGTCTTTTGGAATAGAGTGTGGGGATGGTTGGTATGAGTTGATAGATGATCTTTGCTCTAAACTCCAGCATTATGATGTCGAGGCTGTTCAGGTCAAAGAGAAATTCGGGACTTTGAGATTCTATTTGGATTATTATCCAGAAGGTGTTGATCAGCTAGTGGAGGAAGCTGAAGAGAGAAGCTCTACTATATGTGAGTATTGCGGGAAGAGTGGTAGAACGGTTAATATAGGTAATTGGTTATATACAGTATGTGAGGATTGCGGGGATAGGATTAAAAGGAAAGAGGGATTTTTAGTATGACTACAGCTTATGAATTGCTACAGCCTTTAGGATTTAGACATCCGAGGGAATTTAGTAGTTTGGACGATTGGTATGAGTATTTGATTAATGATTTCATACCGAATCAAGGGTATGAAGATTTGATTAGGTTTATAGAGTTGAGGTTTGATCCTATAGCTTGTAGATGGAAAGCTTCGTCTTTAAAGGAATTAATTAAAAAGAAGGAGGTTTTAAGATGAAATTTACTGTAGCTAAAAGAAATTTATTACCCGCACTTAAAAAGGTGGGTAAAATAGCTCGAAGTAATCATCCTAGTATTTTAAACGGTATTTTGATTGAGGCTGGTGATCGTAGGGTAGATATTATAGCCACTGATCTTGAGGTAAGTAGTAAGTTGTCGGTACGAGCTTATGTAGAAGAGAAAGGTGAAGCTGTAGTAGAAGCTAAGAAGTTGCTCAATTTGATAAAAGGTGCATTGGATAAGGTGATTTTCAGTACAGAGGAGGATGTATTGGTAATTACTTCTAAAAAAGAAGGTACGACTCTTACTACCACTAATGCTATTCAATTTAAAATGGAGTTTTATTCTCCTGAAGAATATCCTCAGTTAGACTTTATTCCAAAAGCCGAATCGGGTGTGTCCGAGCTGGAAAGTGGTTTTTTGAAGGATGTGGTAAGAAAGACAGCTTATGCTACTTCGAAAGAGGAGGGAGAAACTTTATCTGGAGTGCTTTGGACGAACGGAGAAGGCAAATTCCAGGCCGTAGGTACTGATGGGACGAGGATGTCAGTAGTTGAGAGAGAAGAAGAGCTAAAGTCTTTAGGGAAGGAAGGGGTGATTATACCAGCGAGGGCTTTGGTAATGCTGAAAGATTTTCTGACAGAGGGCAAGATAAGTTTTGCGGTTGATGATGAGAAGGTCTATTTTTGGAATCATGAAGGTACGTTTACAGCGAGAAGTATAGATGGTGGGTATCCAGACTATAATGCTGTTTTGGGGTGGGTGAAAGACTACGAACATATAGTTACATTAGGTCGTAGAGCGTTGTTAGAGGTATTGAAGAGAGTTTCTGGGATTTTGAAAAGTGGTAAGCGAACCGTGCCAGTTAAGTTGGTTTTTAAACGGGATAAGTTGGTTGTGGCAGGAGGAGATTCTGAATTAGGAGAGTATGAAGAGGAAATTGCAGTTAGTACAGGCATAGAAGCCTCGATTAAGCTCAATTCTAAATACCTGATAGAAGCTCTTACGTCTATGGACGCTAATGAGGTAGTTTGGAAGTTTAAGGACGGAGAGCTTGCTGTAATGCTGGAGCCGAAAGGAGAAAATTACAAAGCAATAATTATGCCGATACTGTAGGAACATCTTGAAGATACAGATTGAATTTTTTAGAAGAGGAGATAGAAGCTTTGAAGAAGAGATTTAATGGAGTAGGCAAAGGAATGGAAAGGGAGGTCTGTAGTGTCCCAGTTTCCAAGAGACTCAAAGAGGTGGGAGTCCCTCAAGAGTCTTTGTGGTACTGGTGTCATCGTGATTGTCTATCTGGAGAGAGCTTCAGTCCAGAGGATGAGTGGGTCCTTATTGACTATAAGAGAGCTGATGATATATCGTATTCCGAACCGGAAGCGGAAATGTACTCAGCTTTTACCATAGGCGAGCTGTCGGAGATGTTGCCTGTGAGTATTAGGATTAAGAGTAATATTTATTATTTAGAGATAAGAAAGTTTGATGAAGACAATTGGCTAGTAGGATATGTTACCAGGTGTATTCCTCGTATCGGAGACACTTTCAACGGTCGGTTGTCTGATTGTCTGGGGAATATGTTAGAGTATGTAATTGAACAGGGTTATTTGAAAGTTGAAAAGTAAAGGGAGATGCATTATGTTAATAACAGTTTGCGATATATGTGGCGGAAGGGAAAAGGTTAATAGACGCTGGTATCCTTTTGATAGAAAGATGAGTGTAGCTGGGGATTCGGAAACGGTGGGAGAGGTCTTTGACCTTTGCGAGTCTTGCGAGCTGGCTGTTCTGAGAGAGGTTCTGGGTTTAGAGAGAAATGCTAATATGTGGGATACGAATAAGAGAATCATTTCCAAAGTTAAGGAGAAAATCGAATTTAAAAAGGAGGTTAAAAAATGAATCCGATAGTAAGTCCCTGGATAATTTACTTAATGGGTATAGTTGATAATATACGGGATGCATGTATAGTAGTGCTTATTTTTTCATCGATGGCGCTGGTGGTGGCTGCTGTGGGCTACTATGTAAATCTGTATGATGAAGATGAAAAAGGAATCGAAATGTCTAAAAGGTTTGTTAGGAAAACCTTACCGACTGCCGTCCTAAGTATTCTGATATTGCTCTTTGTCCCTGCTCGGAATACGATAGTAGGTATGATTGTAGCTGAAAATTTGACTTACGATAGAGTGGAAAAGTTGGTAGATACAGGAGCTGGCTCTTTGGATGCGGTCAGGCAAGCTTTGAAGCAAGATGTCATAGACATAATAGAGGCTATACAGGATGGAGATAGTAAGAAAGGAGAACAGCAGTGATACAGAGTGTTTACTTATTTACTAACAGGAATTTGCTTGTCTTTGATGAAAAAGGTGAGCAGGTTCTCGACATTCAGCAAGCCATAAATTGGGAAACAGGTTGGTCGAATCCTGAGAAGGAACGAGAAGCCTTGAGGAAAATCATAGAGGATCAGCCTAAAGTGTATGTGGCTAGGTGGAAGGAATGGGCTGAGGAAATAACCATCGAGGAACTGTGTTCATTATTGGGACACGGTAAGTGGTATTGGAAGAATTATCGGAGAGGTCAAAGGAGTCATGAAAGAGGAAAGAGAAGCTTGTAAAGAGGCATATAAAAACATAGTTGATAGTATAGACCGGGGCATTCTTTACATAAAAGACATACTGTCTCAGCTTGAAAACGTGGAGGATTGCTGGAAGTTCGTCCAGTTGAAGAGCTTGTTAATGCAGGGTATATTGGACTTACTGCCTGTGAGAGGGGAAGATTGCCCTTTTTGTCTATTGTATTTTATGGGAGTGAGTAAAGGGGAGGAATGCGGCGGTTGTCCTTATGGCGAGCTGCATGGAAGGTGCGTGGACTTGGGAAAGAAGTACAGAAAAAAGGAAGCGATAGAGAAGAGTACTTATCAGAGATTGTTGAGGAAAATATTGGACTTGGAATATGAGATCATCAAGTATGGAAGGACTCCAGAGGACGAGGAATCAGTTTAGGGAGGCATAAAAATGACAGATATAAAGAATCAACCCACGAGTGAGTTACTGAATACTTTTATTTGGGGTGAGTTGCCCAAGAACCTGTCCGAGATTAGGAAGGAGTTGGAGGATAGGGGAGTGAATATAACGGGATTGGTTATGGAAGTGAATCAAGTGATAAGGAAATATGAGAAGGTGGCGAAACAGTGAGCTGGAAAAGTGGAATGGTACAAGACTTAAGGGAATATACGTTTGGTGCTTGAGGTGTTGCAGTGATCTCTGGTGGTTTAAGAGAGGAAAAGGAGAGAAACTATGAATAGAAAACTTGATGTAGCTTATCCATGTTGGCGTTTTGAGATGTGGCTTAAAGGATATGGTTCTTATGATGATATAGATAAACAGGTTCAAAAAGGAGAGCTTATCCCCTTTAAAGAATATCCATCTAAGGAAATCAAAAGGGATTGTTTAAGCCAGAAGTAATATAGTTTAGGCAATTAGAGTTCAACAATACATAAAGGAAAACAAAATAAGAGCAAACTATAAGGAATTATTAAAATGGTATAACGATAAGCAGCGAGACGGAAAACTGAGTAAAAATTTATAGGAAAGAATTGTAGGGATGAGTAAAGGTAAGGTGGATTGAGATACACTTTCAGATGTAAGGGAAGCGAGTAGATAGAGTAAGTTGATAGAAGAAAACGCTAATAGTGAAGATGTGTAGAAGGTTATGGTGTTTAGTTTAGTGTTCAGATTGCTGTTTGGTGTTCAGTTTACTGGGATAGGGAGTTAGGAACTAAGGGAGAGTAGGGAATTAGAAGATGGTGGTATGTATAGATTACAATGAAGATAAGTTTCATAGGATGTTAGTTTGGAATAAACCAGCAGTTAGTTTGCAGGAGCTGTACATACAAATATGTAAGGAAGATTACATGTAAGAGATTAAGAAGATTGTATTACAAGCTTTTTATGAATTTTGCAATACACGGATTAGCTCAATTTCTGATGTAAGAAAGTAAGGAAGTAAGAAAGTAAGGAAGTAAGAAAGTAAGAAAGTAAGGAAGATGGGATGTAAGGATGTAAGAAAGTAAGGAAGTAAGAAAGTAAGATATTATAGTTTTATACGCAATACCTTTGACTACCTTACGCCCACCCCCGCCAACCCCCCGAAATCAGTGGCTTTTTCGCTGTTTTCGGGAAGTGGGATTGTAGAGATTTTCCTGACTTAGAGAAGTAGGATTATGGAAATTTCCCTGACTCCGAGAAGCAAAGATTGCAGAGATTTTTCCTATTTCCGGGAACGGGGATTATAGGAATTACAGAACTTAAACAGAGGAGGCATTTATGAAACAAATTTCCGCAGAAGTAATCTCAATATTGGACTCAGCAGTAGTAGAAGGTAATATCCTACGATTGACATGCGGACAGTTAGATAGAAAGACATATCTTGCTGTTAATAAGGTCTTAGAGGCTTTGGGAGGGAAGTGGGATCGTAAGGCTAAGGGACATATCTTCAGCAGTGATCCCGCTCCTATCATTGAAGAAGCACTGCTAACAGGAACTTATTCCGATAGGAAAAAAGATTTCAACCTTTTCGAGACTCCCCCGGAGTTGGCTAATCGGTTAGTCGATGCGGCCGGGATCGAGAGCGGAGAAACGGCACTAGAACCCTCAGCAGGACGAGGAGCCATAGCCCTGAAGCTGGCAGAGAGAGTAGGTAAGGAAAATGTATGGTGTTATGAAATATTGGAAGATTGTGTAGACCATCTAAAGGCTTTAGGTTTTACCAGGGTCTTCAATAAAGACTTTCTTACGGTAGAGCCAGAGCGGAAATTCAAAAGGATCGTTATGAATCCACCATTTGCAAAACAGGCTGACATAGATCATGTAACGCATGCCTGGAAGTTTCTGGAGTCAGGAGGCAGACTAGTCTCGGTAATGAGTGCTGGAATAATATTCAGGAAAAACAGAAAGACTAAGATGTTTAGAGAGTTGTTAGAAAGACATCACGGGTATGTAGAGGAGTTAGAGGAGGGAGCTTTTAAAAAGAGCGGAACTATGGTTAAAGCTGTAATAGTGTTTCTGGAAAAGTGGCCTCTATAGTATATCTAAAGATATACTATAGAGGTGGTTTTGGAAAGGTGAGAAAAGAGTTTGTATAGTAAAGATTCCATTATCAGTTAAGCAGATATGACACCAGAAGAAATAAAGCGAGAGATAGCAAGAAAGCTCGGTTATTGGGAGGATATTAACATTTACGATTTAGAGGCCCGATTAAGGGTAGCAAGAAAAGAGAGAGTTGATTTACGCTATTCAGTGAAACCTGAGTTTAAAGATAGATTAGAGAAAGAGATACTGGAGTATGGAGAGGCTATAAGAGCTATAGAAGCTGTTATAAAGAGGCTTAAACAGGGCAATGAACCAGACCTAAGCATAAAAGCTCCTAGTCTGTAATACACTACCGAAGGATTGGAGACTGTATGAAGGTTTTGGAGTCTTTTACTATATATCTACGATATATAGTAAAAGTGGGGAGTTGACTTTTATAATATACCTCTAGGTATATTATAAAAGCAAGTGAGAAAGAAGTTAACTTTCATAGTATATCTATGATATACTATGAAAGCGGGTAAAATGGGATTAGTTGATTGTAAGTTAAAAGACAAGGAGAAGAGTTTGCACAGTAAAGAAATCAAGCACTCTTATCAGAAATGCCTCTAAAACGCTCATATTTTGATTTTAACGAACTGTAACAGCTTGGGCTATACTTCTTATAGGGCTTGCGGAGATAGGAGCTAAAAACCGTATTTATGTTCGTTTAAAAGGAAATTAGAAAGAGGGGAGTGAAGTTTAGTTAGTTGACGTAGCATAGCTAAGCCTAGCATAGCTCAGCAAACTTAGAAATACAGAGCAAAGTACAGTACAAACTGTATTTTACTTAGTACAGTGTGTATAAGTTTTTAGTTAGTACAGTGCCTTGCGTTGCATGAACTTATGCAAAGTACACTATACAAAAAGATAGTACTGTACTAAAAATTTAAAAAAAGCAAAAAACTAACTTCTTATAATGATTGAGAAAATTCAAAACGGCATTTAATTGCGTTGCATGAGCTATTGCAAAGTACAGTGCCTCTCGTTGCATGAGTTTATGTAAAGTACAGTAGAAAGTACAGTATGTACTTCTATAACAGCAATAAAAAGTACACCTTAATAGACAGCAAAGCAAACTTAACAAGCGGATTAGTAGAGTGAGTGTACTATGGCAGGAAGCAGATTCGGGAAAATGTTCTTAGATGAGAGGTTTAGTGAGAAGTGGATTCGAGTGTGGAGGTGTGGGGAGTGGTTTCTGATGTGAGGTTCTGAAATGAGGTTCTGGATTCCGGTGCGGGATTCCGGATTCCGGTGCGGGGCGACGGTCAAAGCCCGATAACCCCCTGCTGGGGGGACGGAAGTCGCACGAAAATTTTTAGCCAGAAAATCGTCCTGACGAAAAACTGAATAAAATCAATCAGTTATAAAATCAATCGGTTATAAAATCAATCAGTTATAAAATCAATCAGTTATAAAATCAATCGGTTATAAAATCAATCAGTTATAAAATCAATCGGTTATAAAACTAAAGCAGAATCAATAAGTCAAAACAAGAATTAACCTACAATCCAAAAGGAGGTCTACTATGCAAGAACTCATAGAAGACACTATCGAAAAGATGAAAGACCCAGTTACCAATGACGAAAATGTCTTCAACAAGCAGGCCGAACGTATAGCCATAGTTGCTATACGCAACTTCAGCGGCAACCTGCTTCGGGCGGGACTAGGAGTTGCTTATGCGGTGGCCGAGTTTGGTAACAGTTTGTATGGGTGCAAAACCGAGTCTAATACAAGATGAAAAAAGGTGACTCAGTAAAATATCCAGGGATTTATAATAGTCAATATAAAGGAGGTACAAGGATGCCCATCTACGAATTTGAATGTGAAAAGTGCAGTTTCAGGTTCGAGCAGTTTGTCCCTCGACCTGAACCCCCGTCTAATTCCATCTGTCCTCGCTGTTATGGGTTGGCTCCCTGGGTCCCATCCCCCTTCATCCCGAAACCGGAAGGCTTGTCCAGAGAGCCGGAGCCAGCGGAGAAGCCCTCTCTCGTGAAGGAAGAGCCGTTTACGGGTGAGGAGGACAGGGAAGTGGTGGACATATAGAGGAAGGAGGTGATGTGTTATGTTAGAATGTCTCAAGTGCAGGAGTACAGTGCTTATTCGGGCTGATCGATTTGAGGGTCCCAGCCCAGCCCTGTTGCCTTCTGGGGTGATGGGGTGGTTCTATTGTCCAGTTTGCTCTTCGTTGTTTGTATTGGTGCGTGAGGGACACGAGGACAAACTCAAGCCTTTTAAACTGGAGAATACTCATGAATGAAGTGGTCTTTATAGATGGGACTACCCTTGATGATGCCTGGCATCAGACTCTCTACACCCTTCTCCACCGAGGCAGAAGGTACACTGTAGAGTGGGGCAGCTATGCAGGTACTGGACGGTTGGAATTTGATTTCGCTGTCATCAGGGTCAGGCGTCCATGGGACGAGCCAAAGATACCGGTCTTTCCTGAACACAAAGGCGATATTCCCCCTCCCACCACTGAGGAGTACGTAAGTGAGTATTTCGTCACTTACATCATGGGAGAGGGAAAGAAGCCGGGAGAAGATTACACTTACGGCGAGAGACTTCGCTCCCAGATAGACCGGGCCATCTGGATGTATAGAAAACGAGGTTTTAGTAGCAACCAAGTCATACTTCAGGTAGCTCAGCCCTCGGATCTCCACTTGAACGATCCTCCCTGTCTCCGGCACATCGATACCCGGATCCGGGATGGAACTTTACACTTTTTTCCCTACTTTCGTTCCTGGGACCTTTGGGGAGGATTTCCTGCTAACATGGCAGCTTTACAGTTGCTTAAGGAGTATATGTCAAGGGAGATTGGGGTCGGGGACGGAGAGATCGTGGCCACTTCCAAGGGTCTTCATATTTATCGGCATGTGGAGGAATTGGCTTGGCGTAGGTTCAACAAGTGATTAAGGGAGGACAGAGATTATGAGTAAAGTAGCCTGCATCGGGGCCGGGCGGTGGGGAAAGAACCTGATAAGGTGTTTTCATACGCTTGGAGCTTTACATGCTATTTGTGATACGGACTGTAGTCGGCTGGAGGAGCTTTCGAGGCTGTATCCCGGAGTGAGGTTCACCGATTGCTGGTATGAGGTAATGGAGGATCGGGAGGTCAAAGGCGTGGTCATAGCCGCACCCTCCCAGACGCATTTCGATATAGCTATGGAGGCTCTCAGGGCTGGGAAGGACGTTCTGGTGGAGAAGCCTATGACCCTTTCCACTGGAGACGGAGAACGGCTTGTGGCCGAAGCCCGCTCTAGGAAAAAGGTGCTGATGGTAGGGCATGTGATGAGATACCACCCAGCCATAGACAGGATCAAGCTGATTATGGATTCTGGACAGTTGGGTGAGCTGTATATGATTTACTCATCGAGATTGAATTTTGGGAGGTTTCGCAAGGTGGAGAACGTGCTTTGGAGCTTTGCCCCACATGATATTTCTATCGTTCTTTATTTAGCCGGGGCTATGCCTGAAAGATTCTCCGCTTTTGGCATAAACAAGCTTACTGCCGATATAGAGGACTCTGTAATGGTGCAACTGGGTTTTCCGAATGGGATAGTCGCTCAGTTGCATTTGAGTTGGCTACATCCTTATAAGGAACAAAAGCTAATTGTAGTAGGTAAAAAGGGAGCTATAGTGTTTGATGGAGTGTGTAATAAGTTAGAGTTATTGCCTCACGACATAGTTGGGGTTTCTGGGTCATTAGTAGGTAGAAAGTCTGAAGTAACGACTATTGAGTTGCCCCAAGTTGAGCCACTGCTTGAGGAATGCAGGCATTTTCTCCACTGTATAAACACTCGGACAAGTCCCATAACAGACGGTCATGAAGGGTTGAGGGTTCTAAAAGTCTTAGAGAGTTGTCAAAGTCTGATTAGTAAGGAAGGTAGTAACTTATGAGACGAGATTGTTTTATACATCCCACAGCCGTAATAGACGAGCCATGTCGGATCGGAGAGGGGACTCGAATCTGGCATTTTACTCATATCATGGAAGGGGCTACGATAGGTAGAAATTGCTCGATAGGTCAGAATGTGTTTATCGGTAGGGGAGTGAGGATAGGTAATAATGTGAAGATTCAGAATAATGTGAGCGTTTATGAAGGTGTGGTGTTAGAGGATGATGTCTTTTGTGGCCCTTCCTGTGTGTTTACCAACGTCCTGAACCCCCGATCCCATGTTTCGAGAAAACACGAGTATATGGAGACGGTGGTCAGAAGGGGAGCCACAATTGGGGCTAATGCTACTGTGGTCTGCGGTAATGTGATTGGAGAGTATGCTTTTATTGGAGCAGGAGCTGTGGTAACTAAGAACATTTCTCCTTATGCTCTCATGGTAGGAAATCCAGCTAGAAGGATTGGTTGGGTCTGTCAGTGTGGGGTGAAGCTGGTTTTTAAGAGGGAGCTGGAAATGTATGTTTGCCCTAGTTGTGGTAAGAGTTATAGAGAGATGGTAGATGGGTTAAGAATTTTGGAGGCTTAAAGTGGAAGATTTTCTTTATCATTATAAGGCATTCGTTACCCGTGTCATTGATGGGGATACCATAGAGGCGGACATTGATCTTGGACTCGGAGTGTGGGTGAAAGGTATGAGGATACGTCTTTATGGTATTAACGCTCCAGAAATTCGGGGCGACGAGGCTTGGCTTGGTGTAGAGTCTAAGAACTGGCTTTCAAGCAAAGTGCTTAACCGAGAGATAGTCCTCAAGACAGTTTATGACAGGAGAGGGAAGTTTGGAAGACTGTTGGGAGAGGTCTGGTTGGACAGTGTAAATATAAATCAAAAGATGGTAGAACAAGGACTGGCGAAGGAGGTGGACTATTGAAACTTTGTTACAAGTGCGGAGAACCTATAGCAGGGATCGCTTATGTGGAGAAGGGTAAGGAGATTTGTCGAGATTGCTTTATGGTATCTCTTGAAGAGAGGAGATGTCTGGTCAAGTTAAGGCGGATTGAGGAATACAAACGGAAATACTGGCAGAAAGGGGAAGTGAGGATGGAGACTGATGAGGACGTGCAAGGATTGCCCAAACAGGGAACAGTGTGCTGATTTTTATCTCAGGAGACTGAAACAGACTGGTGAGGGGAAGCTGCTTTGCGAGGTTGATCCCAGCAAGCTGCCGAGAGCAGTCTCTAGGACTCTGACTGATGAGGAACGCAAGAGGATTTCTAAATACATAAACCAAGACTATGTGAAGCATAATCCAGTCCGAGTCAAATATGTTTCTCCCATAGTCTTAAGGAGACATCATGTAGTTGATAAGTCTCTCAATCCTCCTCTGGAGGAAGTTTACTGCAATGCGGCGGCTAGGTGGGAGGATTTGATAGGTAGAAACATATCTATATACGATTTTACTTTCATTCAGGAATTGACTGAGAGGCAGCGTGAGTGCCTGCTTATGTATATTGAGCTGGGTTCTTATACGGAAGTTGGGAAAAGGTTGGGTATAGCTCAACCGAACGTTTTCTGGTATGTTCAAAGAGCGATAGAAAAAATTTTTAATTGGACTGGAATTACTGAGAAGAAGCTAAAAGTTTTGTATTACAGACTTGAAGGTAAAACTGAACAGTGGATAGCAGAAAAGTTGGGAGTTACTCAACCTGATATTGCTAAATGTATAGACTTTTTCTTTAAGCTGCCTTTGAAAAAATATTATATATAGTCTCTGTTCTTATAATTATTTGTTTTTATTTGATTTTTTTAAGAAAATTCAGAAATTTAGTTATTAAATTTTACATTATATAAGAGGATATAACAACTCTTTTATGAGTCCTTAAAGAATGTAACAAATTTGATAGTCAGGAAATGTGAGGATATGAAGAAATCAACATTTTTACTTTTGTTTATCTGGTTTTTATTCTTGATTTTGCCTTCTTCAGGCAACTCCTTTGGATTGCCTTGGGATTCAAAGAAGCGTATAGACGCTATTCGAGACAGAGATGGCGACACTCGCATAGAGTGTGAGCACGCCATTGACG
>Ga0180302_10001101_pt1 | contig 12623 bp, 17 predicted proteins | sample GuaBasSediGuay17_FD_121794 | JGI IMG/M metagenome (GOLD analysis project Ga0180302, IMG submission 121794) | Subseafloor sediment microbial communities from Guaymas Basin, Gulf of California, Mexico - Guay17, Core 4571-4, 12-15 cm | ecosystem: Environmental > Aquatic > Marine > Hydrothermal... | reverse complement strand
TCTCCAGGATTGAGAAGAAAGGGCTGAAAATAGTTGGACTCAAGATGATAAAGGCCTCAAAGAGAGAAGCTGAGGAGCTATACTCAGTTCACAAGGGCAAGCACTTCTACTCAGAGCTTGTGGATTACATAACCTCGTCACCCATAGTCGTAGGCGTTGTAGAGGGTGAAGATGCAATTCAGGTTGTTAGGAGGCTCATAGGGCCCACGAACCCCAAGGAGGCTCCTCCTGGAACTATAAGGGGTGACCTCGGGCTCTCAATAACGCAAAACGTGATACACGCGTCTGACAGCAAGGAGAGCGCTGAGAGGGAGATCAAGATATTCTTTAGAGAAGACGAGATATGTAGCTACTCGAGAGCCGACGAGAAGTGGGTTTAAGGGTTACTTCGCCTCTGCCTCTTAATCGACAAGTTAAAGAACAACCTCTTCTTGCTTCTTAAACAGCTTAAGCTAGTTGGAGGTGTAAATCTTGAGTGAGAGGATAAGGTCGCCCATACTCTGCGTGCTCGGACACGTGGACGTGGGTAAGACGCTGCTGCTCGACAAGATTAGAGGTACGGCTACGATGTTTAGAGAAGTAGGGGCCATGAAGTAGCGCCCATGAGGCGCTACCTGGTAGACCCAGCATATTGGGGCTTCATTCCTCCCTTGGTCAGCGCTTGAGAGGATATGTGGTCCTCTACTCAAGAACATAAGGGTTGAGATAAGGATACCGGGCTTCCTCGTCATAGACACCCCCGGTCACGGGGTCTTCGTGAACTTGAGGAGGAGAGGGGGCTCTATAGCCGACATGGCGATACTCGTCATAGATGTCTTAGAGGGCTTCGAGGAGATAACGTACGAGTGCCTGAACATCTTGAGGTCTAGGAAGGTCCCCTTCGTCGTCGCCGCCAATAAGATAGACAAGATACCTGGGTGGGTTGAGGGGGAGTTTAGGCCCTTCGCTGAAGCCATAAAGCACCAGCCTCCTCACGTTCAGAGGAGGCTTGAGGAGCTCGTCTACAACATAGTGGCTAAGTTTGAGGAGCTTGGTTTCCAGGCTGATAGGTACGATAGGATAAGGGACTTCGCGAGGACTGTGGCGATAATACCAACTAGCGCTAAGACGGGCGAGGGTATACCGGACTTACTGCTTGTGTTGGCTGGGTTGTCTCAGAGGTACATGTTGAAGAGGCTCTACGTCAGCGACGTCCCCGCTAAGGGTGTTGTGCTCGAGCGTAGGGATGTCATGGGGCTTGGCTCTGTGATAGACGTCATAATATACGACGGCGTGCTGAGGAAGGAGGACTCTATAGTGCTTGGGGGGATGGGAGGGCCCATAGTGACTAAGATCAGGAGCATACTCATGCCTAAACCCATGGATGAGATGAGGGACCCCGAGGACAGGTTTAAGAGCGTTGACGAAGTCGTCGCCGCAGCTGGAGTTAGGATAGTGGCTCAGGGCCTCGACGACGCGATAGCTGGAAGCCCTATATTCTCAGCTAGAAGCCAGCAGGACGTGGAGACGGCGATTAAGCAGGTCTCAGAGGAGATATCGAAGATAAGGATAACCACTGATGCCCTTGGCGTAGTAGTCAAGGCCGATACCTTGGGCTCGCTTGAAGCACTTGTCTCAAAGCTTCAGGAGATGGGGGTTCCTGTAAGGCTCGCCGATATAGGGAAGGTGTCGAAGAGAGACGTGGTAGAGGCGACCATAACGAGAGAGAAGGACGCGTATAGAGGCGTTATACTCGCGTTTAACGTGGGGGTCTACCCAGACGCTGAACACGAGATTGAGAGCAGGGGGATACCCCTCTTCAAGAGCAATGTGATATACAGGCTCATAGATGACTACCTAGACTGGGTCAAGAAGAAGATGGATGAGGAGAAGAGGCAGACATTAGCCTCGCTAATCCTGCCGGGTAAAGCGCAGATACTTAGGGGCTACGTGTTCAGGAGGAGTGATCCAGCCATAGTTGGAGTTGAGGTGTTGGCTGGTAGGCTGAAGCCCGGCTACCCCCTCATGAACGCCAAGGGCAGGAGGCTCGGGACAATCATGCAAATCCAAGAGCAGAAGAAGGTTTTAAGCGAGGCTGTAGCTGGGCAGGCTGTAGCCATATCGATCAGAGGAGATGTGACAATAGGCAGGCAAGTGGACGAGGGAGACTACATCTATGTGGACGTGCCACCAGATCACATAAGGCTCATAAAGGAGAAGTTCGCCGACCAGCTTTCAAAGCCCGAGCTGGAGTTGTTAAAGGAGATAATAAAGATCAAGAGGGCTAGTGGCAGGTACATGTAAACTTAAAACCTCAAAGTTTTTAGCTCTGAAAGAGCTTGAGATTGAGCTAAAGGGGTGAAAAAGGACGCCTGAGTTTAAAGTCGTAGTGTCAGACCCGTCAACTGGGAAGGCTCAGCAGATGACGGTTACGGGCCCGCAGGCAAACGCCCTGATAGGGCTGAGAATTGGGGATGAGATCGACGGCTCCCTCATAGGGTTGAAGGGGGTCAAGCTGATCATCAGAGGAGGTAGCGACAGAAGCGGTGCGCCAATGAGAGCTGACCTGCCCGGTGCAGCCAAGAGAAGGCTCTTGTTAAGCCAGGGCCCCGGCTTTAGGCCTACTAAGAAGGGCTTGAGAAAGAGGAAGCTCGTCAGGGGCAACATCATAACTGAGGACATAGTCCAGATAAACGTCGTGATCAAGAGGGAGGGCGAGGAAAGTGGCGGAGGAGTGGAGGAAAAAGCAAGCTGAGCTCAACATAGGCACCACTGGACACGTTGATCACGGCAAGACGACGCTGACGTGGGCCCTATCAGGCGTTTGGGCTGCAAGGCACTCTGAGGAGCTCAGGAGGGGCATCACACTAAGGCTTGGATATGCGGATACTACAGTGCTTAAGTGCCCAGTATGCCCTCCACCCCAGTGTTACACCACCGAGGCACTGTCTGGAGACACGTGCAAGTACTGCGGCTCTAAGCTTGAGTTCCTCAGAAAGTACTCCTTTGTGGATTGCCCCGGGCACGAGATTGCACGCCTCGCGTGGGCGTGCAACGTGAGATGCTTATGGCTACCATGCTGGCCGGGGCCACGCTCTTCGATGGAGCCATACTCGTAATAGACGCCACAGTGCCTTGCCCTCAACCTCAGACGCGAGAGCACCTCAAGGCGCTTGAGATACTGGGGATCAAGAACGTCGTGGTTGTGCAGAACAAGGTCGAGGTAGTCCCCAAGGAGAAGGTTGTAGAGAACTACTGGCAGATTAGGGAGTTCCTAAAGGATACCATACTGAGCGAGACCCCCATAATACCGATATCAGCCCTCCACAAGGCAAACCTCGACGTCCTAATTGAGGCCATAGAGAAGCACATCCCAACACCCAAGAGGGATCCATCAAAGCCCCTCAGAGCGCTCATAGCTAGGTCGTTTGACGTCAACAAGCCGGGCACGCTCCCTGAAGACCTCAAGGGAGGAGTCTTGGGAGGATCAATAATTCAAGGAGTTGCTAGGGTTGGCGAGGAGATAGAGATAAGGCCTGGCTTGAGGATCGAGAAGGGAGGTAAGGTGTCGTATGAGCCCCTATACACGGTGATAACCAGCTTGAGGGCTGGCGACGTGAGCGTTGAGGAGGCTAGGCCCGGTGGGCTCGTTGGCTTCGGCACAAAGCTCGACCCCTCACTCACGAAGGCAGACTCCTTGGCGGGCAGCGTTGTAGGTAAGCCTGGCACGCTGCCGCCAACCTGGATGACCCTTGACTTAGAGGTCTCTCTCTTCGAGAGAGCTGTTGGAACAGTCAACTTAGTGAAGGTCGAGAGCATAAAGCAGAACGAGGTCTTAATGATAAACGCTGGCACGACGACCACGCTGGGAATAGTCGTCAAGGCCTCCAAGGACGTGGTGTCGCTGAGGCTTAGGAGGCCTATCTGCGCTGACCCAAGGACTAGAGTAGCGATAAGCCGACAGATATCCGGCAGGTTTAGGCTCATAGGTTATGGAGTGATAAGGTAGGAGAAACGAGAGCGTTGAGCAAGGCGTTTACCGTGATATTCGACACGAGCATGTTGATGAGCTGCTTCGAGAAGCCCGTGGATGTCATTGGGAGAGTGGAGGAACTCCTTGAAGCCAAGATAAACCCCGCAATTCTTAGGTCTCAGCTAGCTGAGCTTGAGGGTTTAGCTAAGTCGACTAGGAGCAAGGCGTCTAGGATCGCTAGAGCCGTGCTAGAGCTCGTGGAGGAGAAGTTTGCGATCATTGATGACCCTGGAGGCAAGCCCGTGGACGACTTGATAGTTGAAGAGGCCTCGCAAAGGGGCTTCATGGTTGCCACCAATGACGTCGAGCTTAGGAGGAGGCTTAGGAGGCTGGGCGTAGCGGTCGTGTACCTGAGGAGGGATGGGAAGCTTGAGGTTGAAGGCCTCCAGCCATGAGGAGCTCCACAAAAAGTTTAATACAATACGTCGAAGGTCTCTAAATTCACGTGTGTTTGGTATTAAGCGTATGGTGACAGTAAAATGTACTACATAGCCACGATAGTGGACGAGGTCAGGATCCCGCCGGATAGGTTTCACGAGAAGCTTGAAGACGTTGCCTTCGACAACTTGAAGTCCATATATGAGGGCTACGTGATAAAGGGGTTGGGGGTAGTAGTCGCTGTATTAGATGTTAAGGTCTCGCCTGAAGGCAGGATACTGCCCGGTGATGGAGCCAGCTACCACAAGGTCAAGTTTAAAGCCCTGGTCTACAGCCCCCTAGAAGGAGAGGTAGTGGAGGGGGAGGTCGTAGAGGTAGTGGACTTCGGGGCCTTCGTCCAGATAGGCCCCATAGAGGGTTTAGTGCACATATCGCAGGTAGCTGACGACTACATATCGTACGATAAGAGGAAGGGAGAGTTCCTATGCAAGCAGACTAGGAGGAAGCTCTCGAAGGGAGATGTGGTTAGGGCTAGAATTGTGACTATAAGCATGAGCGGGATGAGGCTTAAAGAGGTCAAGGTCGGGCTGACCATGAGGCAGCCCTTCCTAGGGAAGCTCGAGTGGATAGCTGAAGACGTCAAGAAGGAGAAGGCTCCAAAGGTGAAGAAGAAGTGAGCAAGAGAGTTTCAGCTAGGTTTAAGTGCTGTCTGAAGTGTAAGGCCCTCCTGCCAAGTCAAGCCAGCATATGCCCAAACTGCAAGTCAAGCGAGTTCAGCACTGACTGGAGTGGCTTCGTGATAATATTTGACCCCGAGACCTCGCTGATAGCCAAGACCTTAAACATAGATAAACCCGGCAGGTACGCCATAAAGTGCAGGTAAGCTAAGGGTAGGTTGGAGTTGAGGGTTAAAGCTCTCAGAATAGGCGACGACTTGAGGAGAGAGCTCAGCAAGCCTTGGGGGCTACTCCTCACGAATGAGGACATCGAGGCTGGAAGGCTGAGAGAGGTTGTAGGTGAGCTCGAGCCTCGTGAAGTAGTTACCGTTGGCGACGTGACCACCTGGGTTTTCATTAAGGAGGGAGTTAAGCCTAGAGTTGCCCTCGTGGACATGAAGACCTTGAGGGGCCCCTGCCAGCTAGACATAGAGAAAAGCATTCCGAGGATAGCTGAGGTGTTTAACCCTCCTGGCCACATAGTGGCCGGTGTAACTCGGGTTATAGAGGAGGCGTTGAGAAGAGGAGGACTCATAGTCGTTAGGGGGGAGGAGGACCTCCTCGTGATACCAGCTATACTTGCATCTCCAGAGGGAGCAGTCATAGCTTACGGTCAGCCTAATGTGGGGATAGTGCTAATAAGGGTAGATAAGGATAAGAAGGAGAAGGCTAGAGAGCTGTTAAGCCTGATGCAAGAGGTAGAGGTTGAGGTCGATGTCGATACAGTACCAAATTAAGGTGATCAAAGACCTCGAGAACAAGGTTCTAAATAGGCGTGAGCTTATCCTGCGCATCGACCACATAAACTACAGGACGCCCACTAGAGCGGAGGTCAGGGAGCTTGTGTCCTCAGCCTTCAAGGTCCCCATAAACCTCGTGATAGTCAGGAAGCTGCGAACTCTCACCGGGACGAACGTCACTGAGGCCCACATCCACGTGTACAAGGACGAGAAGACTCTCCATGAGGTTGAGCCTGAACACATCAAGCTGAGGAACTTCGGGAAGAAGGAAGAGGAGAAGAAGGAGGAGCAGCCGTAGGCTTGGAGGAGGCTCTTTGCCTCGTGTAGCGGTGCTCGGTATAGAGTCTACAGCTCACACTTTTGGTTGTGGGGTAGCTCTAGATGACGGCAGAATACTTTCAAACGTCAACAGCACCTACACCCCCAAGGTTGGAGGGATACATCCACGCGAGAGCTCGCAGCACCACTCATCAGTCGCACCTCAAGTAGTTAGGAGAGCGCTTGAGGAGGCTGGGCTGAGCTTCGAGGAGATAGACGCCATAGCTGTGACTCTGGGCCCAGGCTTAGGCCCATGCCTAAGGGTTGGCGCCACCATAGCTAGAGCGCTGTCAATAGTTCATGGGAAGCCTTTGGTCCCAGTAAACCACGCCGTAGCTCACATAGAGATAGCTAAGCTAGCCACGGGCCTCGAGGACCCGCTAATAGTCTTTGTGTCAGGCGGCAACACCATAATAGCCTCCTACTCCGACGGTAGGTACAGGTTCTTCGGGGAGACCTTGGATCTAGCACTGGGCAACATGCTTGACTCGTTCGCTAGAGAAGCTGGGCTTCCTCATCCAGGGGGACCCAAGGTCGAGGAGCTTGCTCAGAGGGGGACCAAGCTTTTGAGGCTGCCCTACATAGTGAAGGGCCAAGACATCTCGCTATCAGGCCTCTTAACCGCTGCTATTAAGCTGCTGAAGGAGGGCTGTAGGCTTGAGGACTTGTGCTACAGCGTTCAGGAATACGCCTTCGACATGCTGGCTGAGGTTGCTGAGAGAGCTCTCGCATACACTGAGAAGAAGGAGCTGGTCTTGACGGGTGGCGTGGCTAGGAATAGGGAGCTCCAGAGGAAGCTGAGGATCGTGGCTGAGGAGCATGGAGCATCCTTCGGAGTTGTGCCTCCAGAGCTCGCTGGCGATAACGGCGCCATGATAGCGTGGACAGGGGCTCTCGCCTATAAGCATGGGGTTGTCGTTGAGGTTGAGAAGAGCTACGTCAAGCCTAGGTGGAGGCTTGATGAGGTTGACGTACCTTGGGTTGAAGGGTGAGCTTATCAAGAAGGGTGCTGAGGCGGAGCTGTACAAGGTCACGTTCCTAGGTTTGCCAGCGATATTGAAGAGGAGGGTCCCCAAGCCGTATAGGGCTAGGGAGCTCGATGAGTATATTAGGAGGACGAGGACAGCGCATGAGGTCACCATGATGCTCCACGCCAGGGCTTGTGGAGTGCCAGTCCCAGCTATATACGATGTGGACCCCGACGAGGGCGTCATAGTCATGGAGTACATACCAGGGCCAACGCTTAGAGAGCTGACCTCTAGAGGAGTCGACGTGAAGCCCATATTTAGGCTCGTAGGGTTCTACGTGGGGAGAATGCATAGAGGACAGGTTGTGCACGGCGACTTAACCCCAGCAAACATAGTTGTGCCAGAGGCTGAGAAGCCCTTCTTCGTGGACTTCGGGTTATCTGAGAGAACTGGAGAGCTTGAGGCATTGGGCACTGACGTGCACCTGATGCTTAGAGCTCTCGAGAGCACACACTACCTTAAGGTTAAAGAGCTCTTCAACTCCTTTCTAGAGGGCTACAGGGAGGTCATGGGGGCTAGGGCTGAGGAAGTCTTCAAGAAAGTCTTGGAGATAAGGAGGAGGGGGAGGTATGTCGAGGAGAGGAGGGCCAAGGTTCGTTGACTCTCACTGTCACATACACAGTGAGGAGTTCGACGAAGACAGGGACCTCGTTGTGGAGAGAGCCTTGAAGAGCGGGGTCGAGGTCATTGTGACCTCAACTCTAAGCCTCGAGGAGCTCCAGAAGGCCTTAAGCATAGCTCGCAGGTATGAGTGCATCAAGGTTTCAGCAGGCTTCGACCCCACAAGGCTCTCGTTTGAAGAGGCTGAGCAACTAGCACATGAGGTCAAGAGGCTCAGAGGTCAGCTCGCGTCGATAGGGGAGGTGGGCTTAGACTACTTCTACGTTAAGGGGTCTGATAGGGATAAGCAGGTCGAGATCTTCAGGTTCTGGATTAAAGTCGCCTCAGAGCTCAAGCTGCCGTTAGTTGTGCACTCTAGAAGTGCTGGTAAGTATGCCATTCAAGTGCTCCTAGAGGAGGGCTACGACAGGGTCTTGATGCACGCGTTTGACGGGAGTAGCGGCTGGGCTCTAAAGGGCGCTTCAAGAGGCTTCTACTTCTCAATACCTCCCTCAGTCGTGAGGTCTCAACAGAAGATGAAGATGGTTAAAGCGCTGCCCATCGAGAACCTTATGCTTGAAAGCGACGCACCAGTTCTAGCTCCAACACCGGGGGAGAGGAATGAGCCCTCAAACGTGGTCGTGTCAGCAGTTAAGGTGGCTGAGATCAAGAGGGTGGACTTCCTTGAGGCCTGCGAGGTATTCTACTTAAACTCGAAGAACTTCTTCAAGCTCTAGGAGGCTAGAACTTCAGCCTGTCCTCCTCTTTGATCGTCCTCAGCACGACCATGGTCTGAGTCGAAGTCACCCCTTCGATCTCACCTATCCTGTCTATTATCTTAGCTAAGCTCTCCCTGTTGCTAGCCCTTATCTTAAGGACAGCGTAGTACTCTCCAGTTACGTCATAGACCTCGTAGACGTCGTCTATGGAGGCTATCTGCCTAACCGCATCCCTGAACTTCGTGGGGTCAGCCCTCAGGAGAACTATGGCCGTTAGGCTCTTGCCCACCTTCCCGGGGTCTATGACGGCCCTAAACCCCTTTATGACCCCAAGCCTCTTCAGCTTCTGAACCCTCAAGTGGACAGTGGCCTCGCTTACACCTATGCTACTCGCTATCCTAGAGAATGGTGTCCTCGCGTCCTCTTGGAGAGCTCTAAGGATTTTTAGGTCTACTTCGTCGAGGTTCTCCATAACCCTTAGCTCTCCCCTATTAGCCATTACGCATCCAGATACCTTAACAGAGTTTAGGTTATTTAAGGTTTAAAGCCGGTTAAGCGGGAACCCTTTAATAGCTCGATGTGGTAGTTATCTTGATGGCTACTAGAGCAGCTATAGACCTACCGCTGCACGATGGTAGAGCTCCTAGGTGGCTCTACAATAGGATGGTTAGGCTAGCTGAGTGCATACTCGCCATTATAGTCGACGAGTACGGCGTTAGAGGTCTTCTAGCTAGGCTCGCCGACCCCTTATGGTTTCAGGCTTTAGCTTGCTGTTTAGGCTACGATTGGGATAGCAGTGGAACTACAACTGTCACGTGCGCTGCCCTCAAGGAGGCTCTGAGCAAGAGGGAGCTTGGAGTTAAGGCTTGTGGAGGCAAGGGTAAGGCTTCTAGAAGGACAATTCAGGAGATACCAGTAGTGTGTAGGCACTACGGCTTCGAGGACTACTCAAGCAAGCTAGTGGAGGCTAGCAGGCTTGTCGCTAAGGTGGACACATCAGCCATCCAAGCTGGCTACCAGCTTTACCACCACGTGATGTTCATATGTGAGGATGGCTCTTGGGCTGTAGTCCAGCAGGGCATGAGGGTTCAGGATAGATATGCTAGAAGGTTTCACTGGCTCTCGACGGACATGAGGAGCTTCGTCGAGGAGCCCCATAAGGGGATAGTGGGCGACATCGTGCACAGCAACGTGCTAAACCTAGTGGATAAGGATAGCAGGGAGGCGAGGGGTCTCTGCGTAGACCTAGCCAGAGAGGGCTCGGCGAGAGTCAGGAGGTACTTGAAGGAGCTCTCGAGGAGGGTTAAGGGGCCGCTTGACAAGTGGATTAGCAGTGCCACCGTGGACGTGGAGGTCCACCAGCTACCTCAAAACGTCAACTGGGAAGCTCTAGAAAGAGCTGTAGAGGTAAACCCTAGGGGCTTTGAGGAGCTCCTACTGATAGAGGGTATGGGTCCCCTCACCATAAGGGGCTTGGCGCTGATAGCTGAGCTAATATTCGGGGCTAAGCTGAGCTGGAGAGATCCAGTTAAGTACTCCTTCGCCTTCGGAGGCAAGGATGGAGTCCCCTACCCCGTTAACGTCAAGGCCATGGATGAAGCCATAAGGTTCCTGTCAGATGCAGTCGACAAGGCTAAGGTCGACAGCCAAGAGAAGCTCGCAGCGCTTAGGAGGCTAGGCGGCATGATGAAGCGGGTTACAGGGGAGTAGAGTAACGTAGTCAAGCTTAAAAGGGAGTTGATAACGGAGTTATAATGGCTGGAAGCACCTGATGAGAGGTCTTAACCTTGAGCGAGAGGGTGTTAACCGTAATACCCATCTTGACTCCAGAGCACCCAGCTCTAAGTAAGCTCTACCTGCTAGTCGTGACCACCAGCAGGGTTATGGGGCTCTACGCTGGTGGACTGCTGACGGGCTTCGACAAGGTCATGATGCTCTTCGAGGCCTTGGGAAGCGCATCGGTGAGCATCTACCCCTTCTCGCCTAGAGCTGTAGCCTCAGCTTCAAGTAGCATACCACTGGACGAGCCCATCATGGGTGAGGAGGCTGAGGTGGACATAGAGGAGCTCGAGCGGATACTCACGAGTAGAAGGAGCAACTTCTCGTTTAGCTTGGAGGAGCTCGACGAGATTAAGGTTGAGCCTAGAAGAGGTACAGACACCTTCCACAAGCTGACCATTAGGGCTAGGGGTAAGAGCAAGAAGTTCCTCGTGAACTTGAACGCCGTGAAAAAGGTTGAAGGCATCCTGAGGAGCGCCTTAAAGGACAAGGTCAAGATCATCGAGTAGACGTGTCCTCAGCTTGAGCACCAGCTTGAGAAGCCAGCTTCTTAAGCGTCTCACAAGCCTCTTGGACGTGAGACTCAGCTTCACTTAGGCTTGAGGCTCTACAGGACACCTCAACCTCCAAGTACATCTCCGGCTCCCTCTTAGGGTGAGATTTAACGTAGACAGCTCTGTGAAGCCTCATGACCTCATCAATTATGGGTGCGAGGCTGGACTCCTCTAGCCCCTTAATCCTGACAACCCTAAACGTGTAGGCAGCCTCCTTGACGAGTTGTGCTAGCAGGGGCTCCACGTGGAGCTCGAACATGGCCTTCATCTCAGATGGGACTCCTGGCAGAGCCACGACTATTGTCCCGTCGACGTCCAGCATGGCTCCTGGAGCTGTGCCAAGAGGGTTGTAGAGGGGTTTGGAGCCCCTTGGGAGCCTAGCCATCTTAAACCTAGGCGGCGTGACCTCGCCTCCATACTTCTCCTCAACCATCCTCAGCGCTTCGAGGTTCACTTCGAGAGGTACACCGACTGCGACAGATAGTGATTCTAGGGTTCTATCGTCGAATGTGGGGCCTAAGCCACCGGTCAAAACTATTAGTTTAGGCCTCCTAGCCAGGGCCTCAGCTATGACCCTGCTGCTATCAGTTATGTCGTCCCCGACGGCTGTAACCCTCTTCACTACGCCGCCAAGCCTAGTGACTCTATCAGCTATCCAAGAGGCATTTGTATTTACAACTCTACCAGTCAGAAGCTCGTTGCCCACAGATATGACTTCGACTACCAGCTGCTCGGCCATGGCTTAAGGCACCAGCTCAACCTCACATGGGCATGTAGTCCTCAGGCTTCGGTATCACCTTGGGCAGGCCCTTCCTCTCCCTAATCTTGAGTACTAGGTCTGTAAGCATGGACTCAGGAACCGGCTGCCACCCCTTAAACTCAGTAGCCCAGAAAGCTCTTCCAGCAGTCGCGCTCCTAATCTCATTCGCCAAGTTGAAGGTCTCAGCTACCGGTATCTCGCCCTTCAAGACCATGAGCATCTCCTGGCCCTCCAAGCTGTTTATCTTGCCCCTATGAGTCATCAGAACCCTCGTGAGCCCAGATATGTAGTCAGCTGGGCACTTAGCCTCAATCTTCAGTATGGGCTCAAGAAGAGTAGGCCTAGCGGAAAGGAAGCCCGCGAATATGGAGTCCCTCAGTGCAGGCATTATCTGAGCTGGTCCTCTGTGAGCTGGGTCCTCGTGAACCATTGCGTCGACTAGCTTAACCTTAACGCCTCTACAAGGCTCGTGGCATAAGGGGCCTTCAGCCAGAGCCCATCTGAAGCCTGAGATCAAGGTGTCCTTGATGTCCCTCAAGTACTGGACGCCCTTCGTGACGTCGACGAACACGTTCATGTACTCATCTATGGCCCAGATGCCCCTAGCCTCATCAGTGTCCCAGCCAGCCTCATCCCTAAGTATCTTAGCCCTCTCACGCCAGTCCTGGTCGTCGTAAACCCTGCCAGCCTCGAGAAGCCTGAGGGTATCTTGGTTTAGAGGCTCAACAACCACGTAAACCCTGTTATGCTTATTGGGAGACTTGCCCTCAAAGGGTCCAGCGCTCCTCCTAATACTCTCCCTGTAGACGACTATTGGAGGTGAAGTCACAACCTCAATGCCACTCCTCTGCTTCAAGTCCCACAGGGCAATCTCCAAGTGGAGTTGACCCATACCGGCAAGCAGGTACTCACCAGTCTCCTCGTTGATCTTCACGTGGAGGGTCGGATCCTCAATAGCCATCTTCCTAAGCACATCAACGAGCTTAGGTAAGTCACTGCTCCTCTTAGGCTCAATGGCG
>Ga0180302_10001100_pt1 | contig 12624 bp, 8 predicted proteins | sample GuaBasSediGuay17_FD_121794 | JGI IMG/M metagenome (GOLD analysis project Ga0180302, IMG submission 121794) | Subseafloor sediment microbial communities from Guaymas Basin, Gulf of California, Mexico - Guay17, Core 4571-4, 12-15 cm | ecosystem: Environmental > Aquatic > Marine > Hydrothermal... | reverse complement strand
GGGGGAAGGTATATAAGTTGGAAAGTGCGTACCTCGATACCGGAAGGTTCACATCCAAGGTCTACGACGCCGGGGCGCCTTCCAAGTGGGGAAGGGCCGATTGGAAGGCCGAGGTCCCGAGGGGGACGGAGCTGTGGCTGAGGACGAGGTCTGGAAACACCGAGGAGCCGGACGAAACCTGGAGCGATTGGTCCGAGCCGTTGAAGGAGCCGGGTCCCATAAGTAGTCCTCCGGCCCGCTTCCTTCAGTATCAGCTCGTTATGAGGTCCGATGGAAGGAGAACCCCCGTCGTGAGGGAGGTCGTGCTCTCGGGGGTTCAGGCGAACCTTCCGCCCGAGGTCAGAAGCGTAAGCATAGAGCCTTACAAGGTGGAGCGGAGGCCGAGGGAGGGCAAGACCTCGAGGCCGGAGCAAGCAGGGCCTCCCGTCAAGCGTGGTGTCTACCTCGTAAGGTGGAAGGCCGAAGACCCCAACGGGGACAGGTTGAACTTCAGGGTCCTGATAAGGCCGGTGGGGGGGAAGGAATGGAAGGTCCTCGAGGAGGAGCTGTCTTCAACCTCCTACATATGGGACACCGAGACCACGGCCGACGGGGAGTACGAGCTTAAGGTCGAAGCTTCCGACCTTCCCTCCAACCCTCCAGATATGGCCCTTAAGGGGGAGAGGGTGAGCAGACCATTCTTCGTGGATCATGCCGCTCCTTATATAGAGGCGAAGGTCCACCTTAAGGGACGCAAGGTCGAAATCGAGGGGAAGGTGAGGGACGAGACCACCCCAGTAAGGGGGATGTCCTACGCCCTGGACTCAGGCAAGTGGAGGGTAGTCCTCCCCGAGGATGGGGTCTGGGACAGCAAGGAGGAGAGGTTCTCCATAAAGATATCCTTGGAGCCGGGGGAACATTCCGTAGTGCTCAGGGCCTCGGACCTCATGGGGAACTCGGGGGTAAGGAGGGTATGGGTCCGGGTTCGTTAAGGCATATAAAAGGGGGAAGGTCATGCTGAGCGGCCTGAGGAAGAGGACGAAGACGATACTTTGGATAACTGCCGGAGCCTTCGTGGGGATGATGGTGTTCGCATGGGGGATGGACATCACAGGAAGGCGTTCCAGGAGCTTTTCGAGGACGATAGGGGAGGTCAACGGGAGAAGCATAAGCGTTCAGGAGTTCCAGAGGATGCTGCAGCGGGCGTACCTCCAATATAAACAGGAGACAGGTCAGGAGCCGGACCAAAGGAACCTGGTCCGGGAGACTTGGGAGAGGCTCGTAACCGAACTTGTGCTCGGAGATGAGCTCAGGCGCAGGGGTATAGTGACCACGGACCTTGAGGTCGTCCAGTTCCTCCTTGCCAACCCTCCTGACTTCGCTAGGAGGTACAAAGTGTTCCAGGATTCCTCCGGGAACTTCGATGTAAAGCGGTACAGAAGCTTCCTTACGAACCCTTCGACCTTCCAGGACCCCATGGCCAAGAGCTTGGTGCTCTATATGGAAGATTGGGCACGCTCGGTGATCCCGTTCTGGAAGCTCAGGCAGGAGGTCCTGGCAGGGGTCAAGGTCTCAGATCCCGAGGTCTGGGAGAGGTACAGGGCCGAGCACGAAAGGGTGAAGGTTAGGTACGTCCAAGTGCCCTTCAGGGACATCCCCGACTCCCTCGTCGGGGTGGGGAAGGAGGAGATGTTGGGGTATTATCAGGCCCATAGGGAGGAGTTCTGGCGGGGCAGGAGGGCGAGGTTGCTCTACGTGGCATTCCCGAAGGTCCCCACCCGCTCGGACTCCCTGGTCGCCTTAGAGGAAGCCGAGGACTTAGCCCGAAGGGCGAGGGCCGGGGAGGACTTCGCAGAGCTTGCGAGGGACTACTCGGACGACCCCGGTTCGGCACGGAAGGGCGGAGATCTGGGTTACTTCCGGAGGGGGCAGATGGTGAAGGAATTTGAAGATGTGGCGTTCGAGCTCAAGCCGGGGGAGGTCTCCGACCCCGTGCTGACGAGGTTCGGGTGGCACATAATCAAGGTCGAGGACAGGAAGGACGACCAGGTGAGGGCGAGGCACATACTCGTGAAGGTAGAGCCGGGCGAGGATACCTTGGACAGCCTTTACAGCGAGGCTCAAGGGCTTTTGGAGGAAGCTGAGGAAGTCGGGGACCTACGCAAGGCCGCCGAAGCCAGAGGGCTCAAGGTGGAGGACACGGGATTCTTCGGGGAAGGGACCTTCGTCCCGGGAATAGGTTCCGCAGGAGCGCTTGCGAGCTTCGCCTTCCAAGATAAGGTAGGGGCGTTGCGCTCGTACGAGGGGGACGACGCTTACTACGTCGTGCAATTGGTGGACAGAAGGGAAGCTGGGATAAGGCCCTTTGAGGAGGTCGAAGGTACAGTGAAGATGAGGGTGGAGCTCGAAAAGAGGAAGAAGTTGGCAGAAGGGCGGCTGAAGCCTTTACTGGAGATGCTCTCGCAGGGGATGGGCCTGAAGGAGGCGGCCGAGAAGCTCGGGTTCGAGGTCGAGGAGACGGAAGAGTTCACCAGGGAAGGGTACATCCCCGGCGTGGGGGGGAGGAACTCCTTCGTTGAGGCGGCGTTCACCTTGAAGGAGCCCGGCGAAAGTTCCGGGATCGTGACCACCGAAAGGGCCGCATACATCTTAGAGCTTATAAAGCGCACCCCCGCAGACACGGAGGAGTTCCGAAGGAAGAAGGAGGAGATAAGGAGGAAGATTTTGGCCCAGAGGAGGCAGGAGGTCTACACGGCTTGGATCGAGGGACTGAAGAGAAGGGCCAGAATAAAGGACCAGAGGTACCGGTTCTACCAATTTTAGCTCTCGACGAAAGGGGAAGGAAGTGAAGCTCCGTCTATATCCTGCGGTCATCCTTTTGGCCCTCAGTATGGGATGCTTTCCCGGTCGTCGGGAGCTCTTCCCCGTGGGAGGAGGGCCGGTAGGAGGGATAGGCCGTTACTTAGGGTTGGGCGTGGGGGACTTCGACGGGGACGGAAACCCGGACATAGCGGCGGGCAGCACCGTCCCGGGAGGAATCTCGGTCTGGGTCTCCGATGGGGCCGGTGGATGGAGGAGGTGGGGGAGCCCGACCGCCTTCGGGGAGGTGCACGGCCTGGCGGTCGGGGATTTAGATCACGACGGGCTGGACGACATCGTCGCAAGCACATGGGGGACGATGGAAGGCGAGGGGATATGGGTCTGGCTGAGCTGTGGGGACGGGACGTGGAGGGTGGGGGAGAAGCCGACGGACTTCGGCAGGTACGAGGACATGACCCTTGCGGACGTGAACTCGGACGGGAACTTGGACATCGTGGCCGCCAACGCCACTTCGGAGGATGAGGGGGGGGTGCAGGTCTGGCTCGGCGATGGAAAGGGAAGGTGGACGACACAGGTGGGGCCCTGCTACGCTGGTACCTTCAGGGACGTCGTGGTGGCCGACTTCGACGGCGACGGCAACCCCGACATAGCCGTTGTAACCTACCTTAAAGGTATCAGGATATGGCTCGGGGACGGGGAAGGAGGATGGAAGGAAGGGAAATGGCCGACCAAGGAAGGGAACTTCTGGGACGTGGCATCCAGGGACTTGGACGGGGACGGTTCGCCAGACCTCCTTGCGAGCTCTTTGGAGGGGGAGGGGATAAGATTTTGGCTCAACGACGGAGGAGGAGGTTGGAAGGAGGTGAAGGGGAAGTTTCCCTCCCAGGGCACGTATCACGGTCTTATCCTCTCCGACCTGAACAACGATGGGAGGACCGACTTGGCGGCCGTGAGCTATGAGGAGGGGGTGAAGGTATGGCTCATATTCGGGCCCGGAGGACGGGGGACCACATCTGGGGATACCGTCCGTGCGACCGCATCGTACAGGGGACATCGCCGTAAGCCCGAAGGAAATAAGGTGTACACCGAAGTATCAGGGAAACCGGAGTACCTCGTAGGCCCTGGGGACGTCCTGGAGATAACCTCCTGGGAGGGGGCCACCGAGACCATATCTACGGCGAGGGTGCGGGACGATGGGACCATATCCTACAGGTTCCTGGAGGACATAAAGGTGGAGGGGCTGACCACGAGGCAGGTGGACAGCCTGCTCACCGAACGATTGAGGGAGTTCGTACAGTCCCCCAGGATAGATGTGAGCGTCAAGGAATATCACAGCAAGAAGGTGTTTCTTTTTGGAGCCGTGGGGATGGGCGGGAAAGGACCCGGAATATACGCACTTAAGGGTAAAACTACGGTCCTGGACCTCCTTATGGAGGCCGGAGGGCCAGCACCTGATGCGGACCTCAAAAACGTGCGGATCACCAGGAACGGGAGGAGCTTCCGGGTGAACCTATACGACGCCATATTCAAAGGGGATATGAGCCAGAATGTGGTTCTGGATGCGGGGGACAAGGTGGTGATCCCCAAGGTCCCGGAGACGAGGCGGGGGGTATATGTCTTCGGGGAGGTGAAGAACCCAGGCCTCTATCCGTTCTCCGAGGATATGGACGTTCTCACCGCCATATCCGAGGCGGGGGGGTACACCGACGAAGCTGTGCTTAAGAGCGTGATTGTGGCAAGGAGGGAATCTTTTGGCTCCAGGATCATCAGGGTGGATCTGGAGAGGCTCATAAGGAAAGGAGACCTAACTCAGAATCTCCGCCTCAGAAGGGGGGATGTTGTCTTCGTTCCCAGGACGCTTGCCGGGAACATAAGCAAGTTCTTCGCCAAGATGAGGACAATCTCAGACTTCCTGTTCTATCCCCTGGACCTTTACATCAGGGCCAGGACCTTGTACCTCATAGTTGGAGGATGATACGTTCCTCCTTTTGGAGGTGAGGGAAATGCCGGAATATGCCCTAAATTTAAGAGATTACTGGAGGATCCTGAGAAAGAGGAAAGCTGTCGTGCTCGTCACCACTCTGTCCCTCGGGTTCTTCAGCTTCGTCTTCGCCAACCTTAAGAGGCCGGCTCCCCTCTATTCTGCCACCGCCAGTGTGAAGTACGAGAAAACTTACACCTTAACGGGCTTGTACCTTGAGACTATGACCTGGTCCTCCGGGGACATAGAGACCCAGGCGGCCATAATCAGGAGCTATCCGGTCATGGAAAGGGCCGCCAAGAAGCTCGGGTACATAGACCCAAACTTGACCTCCGAGCAGATAAGGAGCGACGAGAGGCTCATGGGAATAGTGCTCGGACTTCAGGGTAGGATAAGTACTAAGGTGGAAGGTTATACAAACATCATAGATATAACGGCCATGTCCTACGACCCTGACCAAGCCCAACGCTTGGCCAACGCCGTGGCCGAGGCTTACAAAGAGTATAACTCGGAGGAGAAGAACAAGAGGATAATAGAGGCCAGAAGGTTCATAGAGCAACAGTTGGCCAAGAAAAGGGAGGAGCTCAGGAAGGCCGAAGATGCTGTGAGGAAGTTCCGGGAGGAGCACAAGCTCATATCCTTGGACAGCAGGACGAAGGAGGTAATATCCGAGCTTAGCAGGGCGAGATCGGAGTACGAGCGGTTGGAGGGGGACATAAGGGAGATCTCGTCCATGATAGATCAGTTGAGGCGTAGGGAACCTCTTTCTAAGGAGGCCATGGGCCTCTTTTCGGACCGGGTCAGCAGGGTCTTCCGTTCCCTCAACGACCGCCTCGTGAGCCTGAGGGTCCAGAGGGCCACTCTATTAAACGTCTACACCGAGAAGCACCCGAAGGTCAGGCAGGTGGACTCGGAGATAGAAAACGTCTCGGAGAATATGATAGCTGAACTCGAAGCACAGAGGCGGACCTTAGAGGAAAGGAAGGAACTCGTCGCAAGGAAGCTGAAACGTCTGGAGGAGGAGTTCAAAACCCTGCCGCAGGAGGCCCAGACCTTGGACAAGCTCCAGCACGAGGTGGAAGTGATAAAGAGGGTGGTGGAGCTTTTAGAGTCCAAGTATCAGGAGGCCCTGATCAAGGAATCGGAGAAGGTGGAGGAAGTTTCGATAGTTAGGCCTGCCCTGAGGCCCTGGCGCCCGATAAACCCTCCCAGAACTAAGGCGGCGACCGTAGCTGGGCTCGTCATGGGGCTCGTGCTGGGGGTGGTCTTCGCCTTCATCGTGGAATCGCTGGACACCTCCATAGGTACCATAGAGGATGTGGAGAAGTACTTGGGCGTCCCCGTGTTGGGAATAATACCTCATATGACCACCGAGGAGATCAAAAGGACCCTCCTTGAGGAATACATAGGGAAGGACGATGAGGAAGTCCTGAACATGAAGGCCCGCCTCATATCCCACTTCGCCCCCAAGTCGGCCTTAGCCGAGAGCTTCAGGGCACTCCGCACAAGCGTGCAGTTCAGTGGGTTAGAGCAAGGTGCTAAGACTATCGTGATCACAAGTTCCTCACGGTTGGAAGGGAAGACGACCGTTGCTGTCAACTTGGCCGTAGTCATGGCCCAGGCCGGCAGCCGTGTGCTACTGGTCGAGGGGGACATGCGAGTCCCCGTCATCTCCCAAATATTCGGGATAGAGAGGAGTCCGGGACTCTCCGAGATAATATTGGGGAGCCACAGGTGGGAGGATGTCGTAAGGACGGTCACCGACGTGATGATGGGCAGGATAAGGGCAGAGGACATCCTGGCAGTTCCCGGCATGGACAACCTCCACATAATCACTTGCGGGACTTTACCGCCTAACCCTGCAGAACTTTTTAACTTCAGAAGGACCGACGAATTCATATCCCAGGTCAGAGAGAAGTACGACGTCGTCATATTCGACTCCCCTCCCGTGCTGCCCGTGACCGATACCGTGATCTTAGGCTCCAAGGTCGACGGGGTGGTGTTGGTCTACAGGGTCGGGAGGATAGGGAGAGGAGCTTTGAGGAGGGCGAAGGTCCAGCTCGACGGTGCGAACGCTAAGGTACTCGGGGTCGTGCTCAATGGTCTGAGACCGGAGGTCAGTCCGGACTTCCAGGGATACAAGTACCCCCGTTACTATGGTTACGGTAGGGAGGAGAAAGTTCCCTGGTGGAGGAAGTTGATAAGGCCGATAAAGTTCAGACCGCCGATCGGGAAGAGGATAGCAATGTGGCTGATCGCAGGTCTAGGCCTTATCTCCCTCGCATTGGGGGCTGGATTCCTGTGGCAGAAGGGGAGCTTCTCCGTGAGGAAGCGAAAGGCCGCAGTATCGGTAAAGCAGGAAGCTACCCGACCGTCCGAGGTTCCGAAGGTTGGGAAGCGTCCTTACGTTGTACACCTTTACTCTTTTAAGCATCCTAACTTAGCCGAACGGTGCGTTGATCTGCTAAGGAAGGAGGGCTACCAAGCTTTCCTCTCCCCTGCGCAGGTCCAGGGCAAGGGGGTATTTTACAGGGTGTTCATAGGTAGCTTTCGGACCGAGGAAGAGGCGAGGAAGGTTGCAGAGCATCTTAAGGAGGTCAGAAGGGTAAAATATGCCGGCGTCCTCGAGCTACCTTATACCATCTCCCTGGGTTCCTTTACATCTAAGCAGGAGGCCGACGAGGAAGCCAGGAACCTGCGTTCATCCGGCCTCTTCACCTATACGGTAAGTGGGAGGAAGGGGTATAGGCTACTCCTCGGGGCCTTCGCTACCGAAAGGGAGGCCAAACTTACGGCCGAAGACCTTGCCAGGAAAGGAATCCGTGCGCAGGTGGTCCTTAGATGAGCCCCGAGGACGCCCTTCCGAACGAGGAGGGAGACATGATCAAAAGCTCTAGACGGCGGGAGATAAAGATGCTTTTGGTGATCGTGTTCATATGTTTCGTGATCGCTGCCGTGTTCTCGTTCATAACTGGAGAACTGCCCTCGTTCATAGACAGAATGATATACAAGCGGGTGGCTAAGCAGATAGAAAGGGCCAAGAAAGAAGCTGTGGAAGACCTCAGCGATGAGGAGAAGGAGAGGTTCAGGAAGGAATTCGAGAGATATACCAAATGAAAGGAGGTGATGACCTTGAGGACCTGGAGGATACTGATGTGGATAGCGGGTATAGTGGCCCTGGTCAGCCTGATAATCGGGGTGATATCCAGGCTGGCCTTCACCCCGATATTCGGGCTCGAGGCCAGGGCGTACCTGGGGTTCACCCAGGCGTGCTTGCTCTTCTCCCTGAACTTCGGGCTGTTGCAGGTGTTGGGGAAGCTTGAGAAGAAGGAATGAAGAAAAGGGGGCACACTTCGGTGTGCCCCCGAATCTTACCTACGAGGAAAAGTTTCAAGCTGCTAAGGAACTGCGGGAGATGCCGAGCACTTCCCTCAGAAACCTTCCCGTGTAGGACTTCTCGACCTTCGCCACCTCCTCCGGCGTGCCTTCGGCGACCACCCATCCTCCCTCGTCCCCCCCCTCGGGCCCCAGATCTATTATGTAATCGGCCGTCTTTATGACCTCCATGTTGTGCTCTATCACGACGACGGTGTTCCCCATATCCACCAAACGGTTGAGCACATCGAGGAGCATCCTCACGTCCTCGAAGTGGAGCCCGGTGGTGGGCTCGTCCAAGATGTAAAGCGTCCTTCCTGTGCTGACCTTTGAGAGTTCCTCGGCGAGCTTCACCCTCTGTGCCTCCCCTCCGGAGAGGGTGGGGGCTGGCTGGCCGAGCTTTATGTACCCGAGGCCGACGTCCGAAAGGGTCTGGAGCTTCCTGCGGATGGGGGGGATGTTGCCGAAGAACTCCAAAGCCTCGTCCACCGTCATATCCAGGACGTCCGCTATGTTCTTCCCCTTGTAAGTTATCTGGAGGGTCTCCCTGTTGTACCTCTTCCCCCCGCAGGCCTCGCAGGGGATGTAGACGTCCGGGAGGAAGTGCATCTCTATCTTAAGCATGCCCTCACCCTGACACGCTTCGCACCTCCCCCCCTTCACGTTGAAGCTGAACCTCCCTGGCCTGTAACCCCTCACCTTGGACTCGGGAAGCGATGCGAAAAGCTCCCTTATCGGGGTGAAGACCCCGGTGTAGGTCGCAGGATTCGACCTCGGGGTCCTCCCTATGGGGGATTGATCTATGTTCACAACCTTGTCTATGTGCTCCACCCCGAGTATCACATCATAAGGATGTGGTTCGACCTTAGCGTTGTGGAGCCGCCTTGCGAGGGCAGGATATAGGGTCTCATCTATGAGGGTGCTCTTCCCCGAGCCCGAGACGCCCGTAACACAAGTAAAGGTCCCCAGGGGGATGCGGACGGTTATGTTCTTCAAGTTATGGCCCTTAGCCCCTACTATCTCTATCCACCTTCCCGATGGCTTCCTCCTCCTCTTGGGGACGGGTATCTCCTTCCTGCCAGAAAGGTAAGCCCCTGTTATAGAACGGGGGTTCTCCGCAACTTCCTTAGGGGTTCCCGCCGCCACCACCTCTCCTCCCTCTGCGCCCGCCCCCGGGCCGAGGTCTATCACATAGTCCGCCGTCTCTATGGTCTCCCTGTCGTGCTCCACCACGATAACGGTGTTGCCCAAGTCCCTCAACTTCTTCAAGGTGTTCAGGAGCCTCCTGTTGTCCCTCTGATGTAGCCCTATGGACGGCTCGTCCAATACGTAGAGCACCCCCGTGAGCCCCGAACCTATCTGCGTTGCAAGACGTATGCGCTGGGCCTCCCCGGCCGAGAGGGTCCCTGTCCTGCGGTCTAGGGTGAGGTAGTCCAGACCTACATCTGAGAGGAAGCCCAGGCGCGCCCTTATCTCCTTCAGGACCTGGTGGGCTATCCTCATATCCCTCTCGGAGAGCTCGAGGTCCCGGAAGAAAGCTGTCGCCTCCTTGACGGACATGGCCGTCACCTCTGCTATGTTCTTACCGCCCACGGTGACGGCCAAGGCTTCAGGCCTCAGCCTCGTCCCCCCGCAGGCGGGACACGGCATCTCCCTCATGAACCTCTCTATCCAGGAGCGAAGTTCCTCCGAGTCGGTCTCCCTGTACCTCCTTTTTAGCATCTCCACCACCCCCTCGAAGCCCCTTTCGGGGTCCCCGTAGAAGAGGACCTTCCTCTCCCTCTCCGAGAGGGATGCTATGGGCTTATGTAACGGGAACCCTATCCTCCTGAGCTGGTAGTAGAGCCATCCCCTCCTCATCCTCCTCCAGGGGACCAGGGCCCCCTCCTCCACCGAAAGTTCTGGGTTGGGGACGACAAGTTCCGGGTCCACTTCCATCTGGACCCCGAGCCCACCACAGGCCTGGCATGCCCCGTACGGGCTGTTGAAGGAGAAGAGCCTGGGCTCTATCTCCTCTATGCTGGTGCCGCATTCTACGCAAGCGAACTTCTCCGAGAACTTGAGAATCTGGCCTTCCACATCTACGAAGGCGACCCCGCCAGCAAGGCCCAGCGCCGTCTCCAAGGAGTCCACGAGCCTGCTCCTTATTCCCTCCTTGACCACCAGCCTGTCCACGACGACCTCTATGTCGTGCTTTTTGTACCGCTCCAGCCTTATCTCCTCGTCCAAGGAACGGACCTCGCCGTCCACCCTGACCCTGAGGTATCCCTGACGTGCCACGTCCTGGAGGAGCTCCCTGTACTCCCCCTTCCTCCCCCTGACGATGGGGGCTAATATCTGGACCTTCGTTCCCTTGGGGAGGGAGGTTATCCTGTCGGCCATCTGTTCCGTGGTCTGGGAAGATATCTCTCTGCCGCACTTGGGACAGTGGGGGACGCCCACCCTTGCGAAGAGGAGGCGAAGGTAGTCGTATATCTCGGTGGTGGTGGCCACGGTGGAGCGGGGGTTATGGCCTGCGGTGCGCTGCTCTATGGATACGGCGGGGGAGAGGCCCTCTATGTAGTCTACATCGGGCTTCTCCATAAGCTTCAGGAACTGGCGGGCGTAGGCGGAAAGGGACTCTACGTACCTCCTCTGCCCCTCGGCGTAGATAGTGTCGAAGGCCAGGGAGGACTTACCGGAGCCGGAGATGCCGGTTATCACCACGAGTTTATTCCTAGGGATCTCCAAGCTTATGTTCTTGAGGTTGTGCTCCCTGGCTCCGTGTATGACTATCTTGTCCATTTACCTCCCCCTCCTGGGGAGAATTTATCCCTTTCGTCCCTCCCTGTCAAGGTACCTTGAGGCATAAATTAAGGGGGCCGAGCAGGCCCCCTCTTCAGCATCCGTTTACAATCCCAAAAGTTCCTTCGCCTTGTCCACAGCGGACGCTGCATCAGGGGCGTACCCGTCCGCCCCTATCTCGTCGGCGTAGTCCTGGGTCACGGGCGCCCCACCTACCATAACCTTGACCTTGTCCCTCACCCCAGCCCTGTCCAGGGCCTCTATGGTGTCCTTCATGGATATCATCGTGGTGGTCAGGAGGGCGGACATCCCGACAAGCTCTGGAGATTCGGCCTTTATAACCTCCACGAACTTCTCTGGCGGGACGTCTATCCCGAGGTCTATCACCTGAAACCCGGCACCCTCCATCATCATGGCCACGAGGTTCTTGCCTATGTCGTGGAGGTCGCCCTTGACCGTGCCTATGAGGAACTTGGCCACCGGCTTAACTCCCGTATCGGCGAGAAGTGGTCTTAAGAGGGCCATCCCGGCCTTCATCGCCCTCGCAGCTATAAGGACTTCCGGAACATAAAATTCGTTCTTCTTAAACTTGTCCCCTACCACGTTCATCCCTGCCACCAGGCCCTGGTTCAGGATTTCGGCCGCGCCCACCCCCTCGTCTATCGCCTCCCTGACGAGCCTTTCCACCTCCGGAGCGTTACCTTTGATCACGTTCTCCGCTATGCCCTGAAGGTCGGCCATCTCTCCCTCCTCTCGCCTGTGTAAAATATGGTGCGCCCACCAGGACTCGAACCTGGAACCAACGGATTAAGAGTCCGCTGCTCTGCCGAGTTGAGCTATGGGCGCACCTTCAGGAGTTTCAAATATACAGAAGAAAGGAAGCTCTGTCAATAGGGTCGTCGAAGTTCGAGGGACTCCAGCACGACCCGCACGAGGTCCTCGGGAGAAAGGCCCTGGGAGGAGAAGAGTTCGTCGGGCTTTCCCGAGCCCCCGTAGCTTCTTATGCCCATCCTGACGAACTTCGGGGAGAGCCCCTCATCGGCAAGCGCCAGGGCCACGCTCGCTCCGAGTCCGGTGTCTATGTGGTGGTCCTCGTATGTGACCACGAGCCCCGTGCCGGCCGCCTCTTTAAGGGCATCCCTGTCGAGGTCCACCGGACAGGGGACGTTCAATATCTTAACCTCGACCCCCCTTTGCTTCAGCATCTCCCAGGCTTTGACCGCACGGTACACCATGGGACCCATAGTGAGCACGGCTCCGTCCTCGCCTTCCCTCACGAGGTCCACCCTTCCGTATTCGAACTCGTACCCCTCCCCGAAGAGGGGCCTTCCCTCCTCGTCGGTTATTACGGGCGTCTTGGACCTACCCATCCCCACGAGGAAGTTGCCGGGGGTGCGGGCTACGTAACGGACGGCCCTGTCGGTCTGGTTGGGGTCCGCAGGGATTATTATTTTGAATCCGAAGAGGTTGCGAAGTACGCCGAGGTAGTCGGTGCACTGGTGGGTCTTGCCGTCCTCGCCCACATCTAACCCTAAATGGGTGCAGACGAGCTTGAGGTTCGTTCCGTTTATGTCGCTGAGCCTGTGCTGGTTGAAGGTCTCGTCCACCCCGAAAACGCCGAAGTCGGCAAAGAACGTCAGCACCTCGTTCACCGAAAGCGCTCCGGCTATTATGGCCGTGCTGTG
>Ga0180302_10001099_pt1 | contig 12625 bp, 18 predicted proteins | sample GuaBasSediGuay17_FD_121794 | JGI IMG/M metagenome (GOLD analysis project Ga0180302, IMG submission 121794) | Subseafloor sediment microbial communities from Guaymas Basin, Gulf of California, Mexico - Guay17, Core 4571-4, 12-15 cm | ecosystem: Environmental > Aquatic > Marine > Hydrothermal... | reverse complement strand
TGCTGAGCGAGGCAAGGTCAAAGTCTACAAGCACGACAACCTCATCATCCTCGCCAAGTAGTCCTGTCTTCACAAGGCTGTAGTCTGCGTTAAGATGCAGCATCTTTTTGTACATCTTCATCCTGTCCGCTACATCAAACTCGTCAGTGCTCATCCCCGTGTTTATTGCAAGCGTTGCCACATGCTCCGATACAAATATCGTTATCTTAAACGGAAACGTTGGGTTCCTAGCAGTTATCACATCAAACTCATCCTCGCTCTCTACCTCAACTTCCCATGAGCCCCTAATAAGTTCTGACTTCTTAGCATTACTTTCCAGCCACTTCTTAATCTTGGCAGTCCATGCAATCATTCCAACCACATCCCACAAATCACAATCCATAATCTACTATTTAAAGCCTTTTTTTCATAACATTTTTCGCATGATGATGTGGCAAGCGATGCCCTTATATATCAATTAAGCAATAACCATACTCCTCCTAAAAATAAACTCGGATGGAGGCCAAGAGAATGATTGATGAGTTAAAAGGCGAAGCCCTGTTTATCAGGGAAAATGTGAAAAAACACCACGAGTTTTTTGGAAGTGCACTGCCCATGATAGCGTCCGAGAACATTATGAGCCCCCTAGCGCAAGAAATGCTCATATCCGATTTTCATAACAGGTATGCTGAGGGTCATCCTGGCGCTAGGTACTATCAGGGAAACGAATATGTGGATGCTGTTGAGAGAAAGGTTATAGAGTTGGCAAAAAGGCTTTTCAGGGCGGAATACGCCGATGTCAGACCAATCTCCGGTACAGTGGCAAATCTGGCGGTACTCTTTGCGCTCGCGAAGCCTGGCGATAAAATAACCACGTATAGCGTCTCAGATGGTGCTCACATAAGCACAGCAAAATTCGGCGCTGTTGGCGTCCGAGGATGCGAACCTGTGCCCTATCCGTTTGACAGGGAAAACATGAATATAGACGTGGATGGCACCATTAAACTGATAAAGGAAATAAAGCCAAAGATTGCCCTTTTTGGTTGCTCCGTTTACTTATTTCCCACACCGCTCAAGGACTTACAGGATGCTTTTCAAGAGGCTGATTGCTATGTGTGGTATGACGGTGCGCATGTTCTTGGCCTCATTGCCGGGGGGAAGTTTCAAGACCCGCTGCGCGAGGGCGTGCACGTGATGACGGGAAGCACGCATAAAACGCTGCCAGGGCCGCAGCGTGGAATAATACTTGCAAACCCGAAGCATGAAAAAATGAGGAAAAAACTCGATTATGGCGTTTTTCCAGGGGTTGTGAGCAATCACCATCTTCATACAATGGCAGCCCTTGGCATCACGCTGGCAGAACATATAGTGTTTGGAAAGGAATATGCCGAGCAAATTGTGAGAAACGCAAAAGCCCTGGGTCAGGCGTTGTATGAGAGGGGCATTGACGTTCTATGCCCGCACTTAGGGTTTACCGAATCGCATACTCTTGTAGCAGATGTTTCAAAGAACGGCGGTGGGGCTTATGTGGCGGAGGCTCTCGAAAAGGCTGGAATAATTGTGAATAAGAATTTACTACCTTGGGACGATGTGGACAGCGCAATGAACCCCAGCGGGATAAGAATAGGCGTGCAGGAATTAACAAGGATTGGAATGAAGGAAAATGACATGGTGGATGTAGCCGAGATTATGAAAAAGGTAATAATTGATGGAAAAGACCCAAAGGAAGTGAGGAAAGAGGTGGCCGAACTGAGAAAGAATTTCACAAAAATACACTACTGCTTTACCAGTAATGCAGAGGCATACAAATATTACGAGTTGGTAAAAGGAGTGGGATGAAGTGGAAGGAAGGGATACGAAGAGGGATGAGATACTGCGAACACTGTTTGAGTCAAAGCGCCTGGAGGCATACGCCGAGTATAGAACAAGAGATATGCACGTTTGCTTTCTCTGTGAGCGCATATTTTACAAAAAACCAATGAAAAAGATAGGAAATAAGTGGATATGTATGGACTGCATGCGCCAACTACGGGACGCAATAATGAGTTTTGATGTTTGGGAGAAAGAGGCTGAACTCGAGGCTGAGATCAGAAAGAAAATGGACGAAGAACTTGGAGTGTGATCTCATGAGTACTATGGACATGATGGTGAGCGGGGCTATGAATGTGCTTAGAGCAGTGCTGTCCCTCAGGGAAGGCGATAAAGTTCTAATAATAACGGATGAGAGGAAATACAGAATAGGTGAGGCTTTTATGCACGGTGCGATAAATCTCGGAGGAGAGGCGCGACTTTACATGCTTCCAGAAGATGAAAGACCGCTGCGTGATGTGCCCAGTGACCTAAATTTTAGCGGCTACAATATTATATTGAACATTTTTGAGGGGATCGCCGAAGAAACACCGTTTAGAATAAAACTCGCCGCACTTGAAATGAGAAACGGGGCACGGGTGGGTCATGCCCCAGGAATAACTGAGGATATGATGTTGCATGGACCAATGAACGCAGACTATGAAAGCATTGCAAGGGTGGCATTTTCTCTTATGAAGAAGCTAGAGGGCGCCAGATATGCCTACATTACGGCACCTGGAGGAACGAATATAAAGATTAACATTGAGGATAGACCATTTGATACCGATGTTGTCATAGAAAAGGGAAAAATGGGAAACCTTCCAGCTGGTGAAATATGGTGCGCGCCTGTCGAAGATGATGCTAACGGTGTTGTTGTAGCAGATGGCTCCATAGGAGATTTGGGTCCTGTCCCCTCTCCAATAACCTTAGTTATAGAGAATGGGGTGGCTGTGGATGTTAGAGGAGAGGACAGCGAGTTTGTGAGAAGGGTTGAAGAAGTCATAAGTGTGGACGATATGGCTAGGGTTATTGGGGAATTTGGAATAGGGCTAAACCCGAATGCAAGAATAACTGGAAACTTGCTCGAGGATGAAAAGGCAGGCGGGACTGCTCACATAGCCCTTGGAAACAATATTGACATGCCAAACGGTAGAAATAATTCAAAAACCCATCGGGACTTTTTGTTTATGAAACCCACAATCATTATTGAGTATAAAAATGGAGAAAAAATTAAAATCATAGAGAATGGAGAGATTTTAGTAGTTAAAGAGGGTAAACAATACCTTTAAATACAGCAACCCTATAACCTCGTTGAGGTGGTGCTATGGAGGGCGATGGCGATGGCAGTAGGTGTTCATATCTTGGCAGACCTTTACGGCGTAGACTCGAAAATTCTCTCGCACATTCGCCCGATGAAGGCACTACTGGACGATACAATAAAGCACGCTAAGCTTACGAAGCTATCATCAGACTATTATCAGTTCAAACCTTTTGGCGTCAGCGGGGTTGTATTTTTGGCAGAGTCACACATTTCGATACATACATGGCCAGAGTACGGTCTGCTCACCCTAGATATATACACGTGTGGTGCCCCAGAAAGTGCTGATGAGGCCTTTAAATACATAGTGCATAGGTTAAAGCCGAAAGCCATAGATTACAGAAGAATTGAGAGGGGTAAGAATGCTCCGTACCAGGAAGCAGATATTGCGCTCCCTGTACAAGCCCAGAAGCCTCTGGGAATTAATACCGCTACAGGATTCTCACCTTAGCGAGTATGTGGCCGAACTGCGTAATCTAATATCCCAGGGATACATAAGGGTGAGTGGGGGGAAGGCCAGGCTTACGGCTAAAGGATCAAGGTATGCTGCAGAACTCGGTCTTAAAGCGCTGAATGATGAAAAATGCGTAAAATACATGATTCCGAGTGAGTTTGTGCCCGTTCTTAACGAGTACAAAAAACTTGTGAAGAGCAGACCAAACCCTGTGGAAAAGTACGATCAGGGCTACATAGGGGATACTGATGCAATCTTAAGGCTAGCCTTCATGTATGAAAGGGGGGACTTAGAGGGGGCAAGCGTGCTCATATTGGGCGATGATGACATGATGGGGATAGCGTTTGCTCTAACAAATCTTCCGAAAAGAATATTGGTGCTAGATATTGACAAGAGAATAATAGAGTATGAGAAAAAAGTAGCAGCAGAAAAAGACCTACGGATAGAGGCTAAGCTTTATGACGCATCACAACCACTTGATAAAAGCCTCAGGGGTAAGTTTGATGTTTTTCTTACAGACCCCGTAGAGACACTAGAGGGAATAAAGGTATTTCTCTCGCGATGCGCGTCTGCTATTAAAGCAAATGGTGCTGGGTACTTTGGCGTGACACATCTGGAAGCCTCACTTAAAAAATGGCTAGAGATAGAGAAAATGCTGATATCGATGAACTTAGTAATCACAGATATACTACGCGATTTTTCCATATATCCCACAAAAGATAATATAGGCCTAGCCGCTCACAATTACCCAATAACCAACATGCTGAAAGAGTTAGGGGCGGGAGAGATAGATTCCGATTTCTTCCGCTCATCGTTTTTCCGTGTAGAGGCAATTGATGAACCAAAACCCCTAATAAAAGGCAAAGTTGATATACGTGAGGCTATGTATAAGGATGATGAATCCCTTGTGACATCCAAAATTGCCGGGAGGTGAGATATCTTGTTTGCCATTGTGTACATCACAGCATCATCGGAAGATGAGGCAAAAAATATAGCAAGAGTGCTTGTGGATAAAAAACTCGCAGCCTGCTGTAATATTATGGGTGCACACTCGATATACAGATGGAAAGGGGAGGTTAAAGAGGCAAATGAATGGGTGGTCGTGGCAAAAACAAAGAAAGCGCTTTTTGACAAGATTGTTGATGCAGTTAAGGATATACACAGCTGTGATACTCCCTGCATCGTAATGGTGGACATAACAGCGGGATATAAGAAATTCCTAGACTGGATTGACGATTCATGCATGGCATAAATCCGAAAAACTTATCTATGAATGTGATAATTAGAACAATGGCGGGCTCATGGTCTAGGTGGTTATGACGCCGCCCTCACACGGCGGAGGTCGCCGGTTCGAATCCGGCTGAGCCCATTGCACCCTTTTGCTTTACCAGTTTATTACTGTATGACGCAAAAGCGTGCACGGAAAAGGAGGATACTATGCTCGCTTCGCTGCGCCGAAAAGCGTTAACGGAAAAGTTTTGATTTGCCTCTCTCCAAATTTTTGGCCAATAATCACCAATAAAAAATTTGTTGAGATTAGATGTGAGGAAATATCACTGCAAAGTTCGTTTTTGATGGCTTAGGTTGGTGCTGAAAAGCGTACATGGTGAAATAATAGGGATCTTTCTTCTTATCATCTGCACAATAATCCTTTTTCATCATCAGTTTTTCTGCAGTCAAAGACCTATCAGAAAACTTTATCTGCGCAGCAATCTCAAATATCTAAAATTAGTTGTGATATAATAATCATTGCACTATTTTTCAACTATAAACCACGGAATTTCCACAAGTTTAGGATGCCTAGGAAGGTGTATTCCGTGCTCGTATAGTCCGTCTTCACCCAATAACTCACCATGGTCAGCGGTTATTACAATTTTTCCATGCAAGTGCTCAATAAGGCCTTTTACATGACCAAGCACTATTTTCAGGTTCTCCACATAAGCCTTCCTCACCCCCTCCTTGCCCACAAGCCTCCAAGCCATTTCCATATGGCTGGGTAAAACATTTCTAAAACCAAATATTTTATTAAGTCTCCACACGGTCTCAGTTCCGATATTTCGGACTAGGGCGTTTAAGGCAAGCGTTTTTGCCTCCAGTATGGGTGAAGTATTTAACACGCGCTCGACCACACTCTTTTTTAGCTTTTTTAGGGAGAATGTTACTTGACGGAACATTTAACGATAAATATGGTGCATGGGGTTGCATATAGTGAATTATTAGTCGTTTATTAGGATGAAGTTTAAGCAACGTAAGGGCGGCTGTGTTTACAGCTTCTGGGCGAACAGTCTGGAGAGTGTTGTCCCATCCATGTTTCCAGAGGTCAACGACTCTGTAAAAGTGCTTTTTTGCATCAAAATAAAAACCTCTATACTTTACCGCCTTCATAGAATTTATAAATGGAATTGGTGAGATATAAATAACATCATGGTAATACTCGGTGAAATTTTTAACACACCATTCAACAGTTTCTCTACCCGGACTTATGGCTTTCTGAAGTGTACCGCTGTTGAAAAAATCCCTATAAAACTTATTAAAATAGTCATATCTACACGCGTCCAATACTATTAGAAAGTCCCAATTCTCCTCCATCACGTATTTAACCTCTGAACCCATACTTTTTGTCCTCCCTACGAGGTCTCATGAGATTTTAAACCATGGCATTATTTAATACTTGCTGTTGCCTGAAATCGCTGCATTTCCTGGGGCATCTCACTACAAACCTTTAAATATCCTATGTAACTATGGCTATAGTGTGCCGGGCTTGGCCGGGGCGGTCGGCGTGCCCTGTGACCCGAAATCGTCGATATGCGGGGGCGACTGCTGGGGAAGGCGTAACCGGCCCGGCGCAGGCCCACATCGCGAACAATGAAACCTCGTCCCACGGGGTTGGAGGTGGCGGTTGAGCACTGCCGGAGGGCGGTGCCTCCGTCTTTGCCACGGGAACCGGGTCAGGCCCGGAAGGGAGCAGCCTTACCGTGGACTGCCAACGCTCGTGGGGTAAACGGGGTAGAGAACGCGTGTGGACAACCTGCGCCGTAAGCCGAGCGACGACTCCAGCGTGCCCGGCACACTCAAAATTTTAGAATCTTTCTCCCGTTCTCAGTTATTATCCACTGATTTTGCCTCCCCACCCTTTTACCTATAACATAACCCTCAGATACTAGTTTCCAAAGGTGGATCTGGGCTGTGTTCCATGATACACCCACACTTTTTGCCACCATTTCAGTAGTAACGGGCCAGTCCTCACCGCTCAAATACTCCAATATCTTTCTATCAATCTCGTCCATGTTTGACACGTCCTATGGTACTTTGTGAGCAAATATCAAACAAAAGATTTATATTTTATCATATGATTAATCATATGATATGACATTGGATAGATTTGCTAATCTTGCTCCCTTTGATCATGCTTTGAAAGAAGCTGCATGGACATTCAAAAAACGATATGACGATATCATAACAAGTGCGCCACAGCGATTTTTTCGTATGCTAAAATCGTCACTAGAAGATAAGGGCTATGTGATTAGAACAGGTCCTGGTCTTACAACTCCTGATGATAGCCTATTAAGTGCCACAGCAATAAGTGATGTTGGGTATGTTGAGGGGAGAATAATAGCCGAAAAGAGTCTAATTATGCCCACGATTTGGCGTGTTATAAGGGGAACGGGGATTTTGATAATAATAGGTGGGTTATTGACCATTGTCGACTCTTTAGAAACACTCTTCAGTACGTCCAACCTTGACGTAATATTGTGGGCTAAATCGCTGACATCAGCCTTTTCAATACTCGTTCTAGGAGCGAGCATTTTTGTGAAGTCAAAGCGCTTCAAATCATACATTATATGGTTAGACGTACGTGGTGAGGCTTATAAAACTTCGCTATCGTTAGACACAGGAAAAAAAGAGATATCTGCGGGCGCTGAGAGAGTCTTAGTGTTATAAGTGAGTTGCAGTTAGGAGTATACGCCTCCACAATTAAGTGGAAATGGGATAGGAAAAGGGGACGGGTGTTCAAGGCTGTAGACCATAAGGACGAGACGCCCAAACGGGACTTTGAATCATTAATATACGATATAAGGAGCAAAATCCTGCCGAAAATAGTTTTGCCTAAATCGGTGGAACAGGCTGTTCTTATGAGAATGGGCGTGAGTATGAATGGAGATAAGGAAGCGGTAGAAAAGAGAAATGATCATTGTTGAGGTGTTAAATCGGTGTTTAAACGCGATTTTTATCTTTTCGCATCATAACACACTATTAATAATTTCATTATTATTTTACAATTTACCCTACTTAAACTGTGCTCAAAATACCGTTTAGAGCGAAACGCTTAAAAACCCCAAGAAATATACAGGTACGAGGTGATAGGCTGTGATAATAAAGAAGTCCGAGGTTAAGAACTTCGTCGGTGGGGACTTCAGGATTTCTGCCGAGTTCTATGATGCCCTCGACAAGGTTGTGGAGCGCACAATTAAGGACGCAATAAAGAGGGCGAAGGAGAACGGCAGAAAAACCCTGAAGGCATACGACCTGTAATCGGACAAAAACCCAGTAGGGTCCCCACCACCTCTATATTTATTTTTATTCCAGTATTCTGACACGTCTTCCTTCGATTTTTAATTTTTTATCGGCAAATAACTGTATTGCCTTTACCAGAATCTTATGCTCTTCTTTGAGTATTCTAGCAGCTAGCGTTTCAACAGTATCATCATCTTTGACCTCTACAGCCTTCTGCAATATTATTGGACCACCATCAACTTTTTCATCAACAAAGTGCACTGTGCAACCTGTAATTTTAACACCGTACTCTAGAGCATCTCTTTGGGCATGAGTGCCGGGAAAAGAGGGCAAAAGTGCCGGATGTATGTTTATTATTCTATTTCGAAACTCGTTTATAAAGTACGGTGTGAGTATTCTCATAAATCCTGCAAGAACCACAAGATCAACATTGTAACTTCTCAAAACCTTTACAACCTCCCTCTCAAATTCCTCTCTGCTCTTACCCCTGTGGTCAATAACGTGGTACGGTATTCCGTGTTTTTTAGCCCTTTCTATAACCTTTGCACCAGGGTTGTTGCACACAAGAACGACGACCTTAGCATTCGTAAGTTCGCCCCTTTCAATTGCATCAACTATTGCCTGAAAGTTTGTGCCCCTTCCCGAGGCGAGCACCCCTATATTTATCATGAATACCACCTAAAGTACGAGTTTTTCTTCGCTCTTGTTTGCGCTCAATCCCAGTTTTATTATATCTGTTCTCGTTACAATTCCAGTGAGTTTATTATTGTCTACTATAGGTATTCTCGTTATATCCTTTGATATCATGAGTTTTATTGCATCCTTTACATCGTCATTGGGCGAAAGCGTGTACACGTTCGTGCTCATCACATCCCCAAGCGGCATTTTCAAAACGCGATTTATGACCCTTCTTATTTCGTCCTTTTTCTCTGACTCTACAAAACTCACACCCATAAGCGGGATTGATGGAAGAACCATTTGTAGGCTGCTTGAGTGAACTCTGACAAGGTCCAGAAAGTCAGTCTCGGTAAACATTCCCACAAGTTTTCCATCTTTGTCTACCACGGGAACACCGTGGATATTGTACTCTGCGAAAACTTCGAGTGCTTTCTTAACCGAGTCTGTGGGCTTGAGTGCAATTACGTCCTTTGTCATAATTTCTGAGATTTTCATCGGACACGCAATTGCATGCTATTTAATAAACTTGATGGGTAAACGTAATATATGATTGGTGTGATAATTGAGTGGGGATAGTCCATGATAAACGTGCGCGAACTCAGAGATGGGCAGAGGGTTTTTGGTAAGTTTGTGGTTAGGGCAAAGGAGGCGCCGAGGGAGTACAAAAGTAAGGAAGGAATGTACTTTATGATGGAGGTTGGAAACAGAACGGGCGATATACTGCTAAAGTACTGGGGAGGTGTTGATAAAGAAGCGCTCATGAGTATCTATGCTAGCATTGATGTTGGCGATGTTGTTGAGGTAGATGGTATAGTATCCTATGATAGTTATAGGAACAGGCTGGCGATAGTTGTCGATGCCGAGAAATATGGAATAAGAAAGTGCAGCGAGAACGAGTACAACATCGAGGATTACATTAAAGTATCAGAAAAAGACCTAGACCTCCTTTTTCTTGAACTCATGGAATACATCAAAAGTGTGAATGATGATGACTACAGGAGGCTTTTGAACTCTCTTTTTTCCGATGAGGAATTCTCAAAAAAATTCAAATATGCTCCCTCGGCAATCGCCCACCACCACAACTACCTCGGAGGGCTTTTAGAGCACACGCTAAATGTTGTAAAAATATGCGACTTGTTGTGCAAAATATACCCCGAACTTGACAGAGCGCTTTTGATAACGGCAGCAATACTTCATGATATTGGGAAAATATATACATATACATACCGCACAAGCATTGTGCAGTCCGATACTGGCAGGTTTATGGGGCATCTGATACTGTCCTATGATAAGGTACGTGATCTATGCCAAAGGCTTGGAATAAGTGGAAAAAAGGCAGAACTTCTTCTTCATGCAATCTTGGTGCATCATGGAGATTCTGACGACAGGGTACCTGTCAAGATAAAAACGCCAGAGGCATGCGCACTACACTATGCAGACAAACTTGATGCATACGTCAAGGATTATTTGCAAGCCGTGGAGGGTGCAGTGGATACCCCATGGTCCTATGACCGCGTGCTAAAACACGAAGTTTATACAGGAAGTGATTAAGCGGTTGTGGTTAACGTATACGAAACGCGCTTTCCCCTCAATGCATTGTGCAGTTTCGTTAAAATCTCAGCGTATTCTTGTGGCGATTCATATTCTATCACAAAATCGTAATTTCCAACCACAGGCTGGAACCCCACAGATTTCAACGTATTGATCACTTCCATAGGTGGTGCTCCTTCACTGTTGAAGTAAAGTTTTATGTATGTTTTCATGTCAGGGTTATTAATAAAACTCGTATAAAAACTTTAATATCATTTGCGCTTGCACCCTATGTGCCATGATAAATTTGCGCGAGTATCTGTACAACCTTGTAAAGCAAATACCGAGGGGAAGAGTTAGTACATACTCTGCCCTTGCCGAAGCTCTTGGCGATGTCAGAGCAAGGCGTGCGGTGGCTAGAATGCTTGCAGAAAATCCGAGGCCCATAATTGTTCCATGTCATCGCGTAGTAATGAGTGATGGCAGGCTGGGCGGATATAGTGCAGAGGGGGGCATCCAACGCAAGGCTGAGCTTTTGATGGCGGAGGGGGTGCCCATTCGCAACAATCGCGTCTTAAATCTTGAGAAACATCTATTCACAGAATTTCGTACAGAGAAGCCTCTGAAGCGCTTAAGAGCGGAGCAGGAAAGGCTTGCACGGCTGGTGCGCATCGAGGATATTGTTGAAAACACTCGCACCATAGGGGGTATTGATATATCGTATAGGGGCGATGTTGCATACGCTTGCATGCTCTTATACGATAGCGTGAGAGGAAAGCCTCTCACTGCGTACTGCTCAAGAACTATTGTGAGTTTTCCCTACATACCTACATATTTGGCATTCAGAGAATATCCCGCTATTGAAATGGTTGTGAGGGGGGCTGATGAAAAACCAGACATATATATGATTGATGGGAACGGTATACTACACCCCCTCAGCATAGGTGTGGCCTCGCATGTGGGCGTATCATTAGGAATTCCAACGGTAGGTGTTGCTAAGAGGATGCTTTGCGGAGAGGTAAGGGGTGCTGGAAAAATAAGAAAGGTTGTGCTGAAAGGCAAAGTTGTGGGTCATGCTGCACTGTTTGGAAGGGCAAAGAAACCAGTCTATATATCGCCGGGACACCTAGTAAGTGTCGAAGGCGCGCTAAGGGTTGTGTGCGGTGTATCTAGGCACAGAGTTCCAGAGCCACTAAGACTCGCCCATATCATGGCAAACAATTGCAGGAAAAGCGATATGAGATTGCTTCCAGAGTTTGGATTAAAAATCAAAATTATAAAATAAGGTCGCATGTATAGCCCCTCCAATGCAGATAATAGAGGGTTTGCTCTCATTGCTCTCATCGCTTCCTCCGTGGCTTGTTGTTTTCCTAATATCTATGATACCTTTTGTTGAGTTACGTGGGGCAATACCCGTAGCCATCCTCATATACCACATGCCCGTACTTACTGCTTACATCATTGCTGTAATCGGAAACATGGTTCCTGTGATACCCATACTGATATTTCTTGGTAGTGTGGAAAAATGGCTGAGAAAATACGAGATCTGGGCGCGTGCTATGGATAAACTCTTTGATAAAACAAGAAGGCGTGCGAGCAGAAGCGTTGAGAGATACGAAGAGGTTGGAATAATGCTATTTGTAGCGATTCCCCTGCCCATGACAGGAGCATGGACTGGCTCTCTCATAGCGTATCTTTTTGGCTTAGAAATAAAAAAATCAACATTCGTCATACTTCTCGGTGTTCTAATCGCAGGGCTTGTAGTAACGGCAGCAACACTTGGTGCGATTATGATTTAAATCATGCTCAATTTTATGTGAAAATATTCTTCGCGGCAAGCGCAATAGGAATAGTTTAGCCAGCGATGCATGCCTAATCACACCCCAAAGGCGATTCTAAGCATATCTCTAAGCCCTGGAGCCATGCCAAGAATATAAGCTACGAGTTTTATTGTTCCCCTGAGTTCTGTGTTTGCTTCCTTATACATAACATCTAACACGTATATTAGCATAAAAACAACGGCGAACTTGGCGAGGTAAAGTGCCCATGGGCCAAGGTGTGCTATTATTGCTGAGGGAAGGACATGCTTCTCCGAGTAAGCGTAGACAGTTATCGCCCTGTATGTGGCAGTTGCATCCAGCATGTGTGCGTAGGCTAGCAGAAGATTACAAGGCATCAGGAAAACGTTAAATAAATTTTTCATGGTAAGGTCTGCGATTTTGATGATGCTCAAGAATAGGAAAAGGGATGCCATGGCGATGGCTGGGACATACACTAGTTCCATAGGTCTTACAGCAATCACG
>Ga0180302_10001097_pt1 | contig 12634 bp, 10 predicted proteins | sample GuaBasSediGuay17_FD_121794 | JGI IMG/M metagenome (GOLD analysis project Ga0180302, IMG submission 121794) | Subseafloor sediment microbial communities from Guaymas Basin, Gulf of California, Mexico - Guay17, Core 4571-4, 12-15 cm | ecosystem: Environmental > Aquatic > Marine > Hydrothermal... | reverse complement strand
GGCTTAAGCTTGCTCGTGTAAAACAGCAGCTCGTAGCAGTTCTCCAAGATGGTGTCTTCCGGCGGCGAGACAATTAGCTTGCCGTCGCGGAAAATGCCTATCACAGGGCTTCCATTGGGCACATGCATGTTCTTGAGAGTTTTACCTGAACCGTTTTCCACCCTGACCACGAAGATTTCAGCCTTACCCTCCCCGAGAATCAGGAAGTCTTTAACCCTGTAGAGGTGCTGGTAGAGATGTTCAGCCACAACCTCGTCGGGAACAATAACCCTAACCCCGAGCTTCTGGAAAAGCTCCACATGCTCAGAGTTCCTGACGACAGCCACCAGGTTTTTCACACCATACTCCTTCGCCATAGATACGACCATCAGGTTTACCGAGTCGTCTCCCGTGGCAGCCACCAGCGCATCAGCCTTCTCCACTCCAGCATCGCGGAGGGTATCCTTCTCAACAGCGTCCCCGCAGATGACTAGGGCATCATATTCGGAGGAGAACTTTTCGCAGCGCTCCTCGTTTTTGTCTATGATGGCTACGTCGTAGCCTCGCTCTATGAGGATCTTGGCTAGGCTTTGCCCGACACCGCTTAATCCAACTATAACGGCGTACAAGGAGGCCTATTCACCACCCTTAAAAACTCGTCTCCAAAAAGCAGCCTTCTAATTTTCCAAGCTTCCTCCTGCAGGAAACCTGGAGAGGGTAAAGGTTGACTCATAGCCTAGGGCTGCACCTTCTAGATTCGCCTGTAAGATGGAGAGAGGTCCTATAAAAGGGTTTATGACAGGTTTCCAAACGTAAATTTCAAGGCTCCCGTACACCTCTAAAAGAGGGGAAAGAAGGTTTTTCCATGAAGATGGATAAGCTGGCTTCCAGGCTTTACCGGTATTCGTCGAAGACTATGGAGGTGCTGGTTTCAAGGATATCCTTGTTTTCCCGGCGGATTTCTCCTGTTATCTTGTCGAGGAGGGCTGGGTCGGTTATCCCCCGCACGTCGATGACGAAATCCCAGCCTCCCGCAATATCTCTGACAAGAACCGGATAACCGTACTCCATGAACTTCCGCCGAATGTTCTTTATGAGGGTTAACTCGTCGCAGGCAGGTTTAACCTTGAGAAAGATGAGGGCGTCAACCTCCTCGCCGGCGGGAAGCCTCCCAGCCAGGCTTACCCCCGCCCTATCCTCCACCAGCTTCTTCACCTCGAAAAGCTTCAAAGGCCTACCCTTACTCATGGAGATTTCCCTTATCTCCTCCACGATCGCCTTCTTAACCTCCGCTGGAACATCGAATCCTTCCAGCAGCCTGTCCACAAGCTCCTTCGACTGCATGGCTCCAAACTCGAATTCTCTCTCCAGCCCGTACCTCGACCAGTCGATGGTTTCGTAGGTGGAGGGGTCGCGGAGGACAGCCTTCTGGTGGATTCCAGCCTTATGGATGCGGGCGAATCTCCCCATGATGGGGAAGTTGGGTGGCACAGGTATGCCTGAAGCCGCAGCCACATAACTGTAGAGGCTGGGGATCTCCCTGAAGTTCACCCCGGTTTTCACGTTGTAGAAGGTTTCCAGGTTGTCGGCGAGGGTAGCCAGGTCAGCTATGCCCACCCTTTCCCCTATACCCATCACGGAGACGTGAACTCCGGTGGCTCCGCCCTGAAGCCCGGCTATGCTGTTGGCTACGGCAAGCCCGCGGTCGTTATGGCAGTGAACGTCCACCTCAACGTGGAGGCTGCCCCTAAGCCTCCGAATGGTCTCCCTGAAGGTTTCAGGGTCCACCTGCCCCTTCGTGTCCGGAATTCTGACCACGTCGGCTCCAGCCTCCTCCGCCACCCTGCAAACCTCGATAAGCCTCTCCACTGGAACGCTGGTCGCATCCTCAGCCGTATACTGAACCATCTTGAAGCCTAAATCCCTCTTCGCGTATTCCACGGTTTCCCCGATAATCTGCAAAGCCTTCTCATAGGTGACCTTTCCGTCGAATTTGGCTTGGAGATGCCTGTCTGAGGGAGCCATGAAGACTACTACGCCGCCTGTTCCACATTCGTGGGCGATGTCGACGTCTTCCTTCCTCGTCCTGCAGTGGCTTAAAAGCCTGTTCAAGTCGTAGCCTTTCTCGCGGAAATAGCGTACAACAGCCTCCACACTGTCCCTGTATTTGGGGCTGTAGGGCTGCCCCACCTCGATGAGGCCTTTCTCCCCCAAGACGCGGTAGAGCTTCTCCGCGATAATGCATTTCTCGTCGGGCCTAAAGTATACTCCTGGAGCCTGCTCTCCCTCTCTAAGCGTGGTATCCAACAGACGGTTTAACACTATTCTGGCAGCCATCACCTTCAGCCTCAGCGGAAGCGTGAAAGCTAAAATGTTAAAGCAGGCTAATAAGCTCTCTTCCAAGCTTCCCGGTTAAAAGTTTCACTCCCCCCTTCTCCAAGAGCACTGTGTCCTCAACGCGAACCCCAAACCTCCCCGCCACATATACTCCAGGCTCCACCGTGAAAACCATTCCCTCGACAAGCTTCTCCTTCCCAGCGGAAGAAAGGCTTGGAGCCTCGTGAACCTCTAACCCTACACCATGGCCTAGCCCATGGATGAAAAATTTTTCGAGGCCATGCTTGGCAAGGGTTTCCCGAGCCAGCCTGTCAGCCTCCGAGCCCGTCATTCCAGGCTTTATCCCTCTAATGGCTTCATCCCTAGCCTCCAAGACGGCTCTCCAGGCTTCAGCCACAGCCTCCCCAGGCTTCCCCGCGAAGAAGGTTCTCGTAAGGTCTGCACAGTAGCCTGAAACCTTGGCTCCCAAATCCACCACGACAGGTTCGCCATCCCTAATCTTTTTCCGGGTAGGCTCAGCATGAGGGTAGGAGGCTCTAAAGCCTGAAGCCACCAGCGTGGAGAAAGGGTAAAACTCGGAGCCTCCCAGCCTTAAAACCCGTTCGGCTGCAGCGGCAACCTCCAGCTCGCTTACCCCAGGTTTAACGTATTTGGAGGCCTCCGCCAGGGCTTCCTCAGCCAGCCTAACCGCCCTCCTAATGGCCTTTATTTCCCAGGCCTCCTTAACCTGCCTAAGCTTCACCACGGCTTCAGCATGCTGGGCTAAACGTAAACCCGCCTTTTTAAGCCTTGAAATAAGGCTGTAAGGGGCGTCATCGAAACCTAAACCTTTAAACCTTCCAGCCTCAGTTTTAAGCTTTCGGCTGAAATCTTCCGGGGAGGCGACTTCCCTTATTTTGAGGCCTATTTTTGCTTCCTTTGAGGTTTGAAGACTTCCCATCCTTGAAATGTAAAGGGTAGCTTCACCCTCCAAGGGGATGAGCAAACCTTGAGCCAGCTCTCCGGCTGCAGGGCTTCCCGTGAGATATTTTATGTTGGCTGGCTGAAGGCAGAGGTAGGCTTCCAGACGCAGTTTTTCCAGCTGCCTTTTAAACCGTTTAAGTCTTCCATCAAGGTTTTTAAGGCGTATAGAGCGTTACTCCGCCACCACGAACGCTGATACAGTTTATTTTTGGCCTTCACCCGTGTTATATGCATGTGTAAATATGGCTGTTATTGCCAGAAAAAATGTAATTAACATTTAATTTCTCAAAGTCTGCTTATATTTTTGTCATGGTTATTATTAAACGTCTAGAGCTTTCAGGCTTTAAAACCTTCGCGAAAAGGACAGTCCTAACCTTCGATAAAGGGTTAAACGTTATTGTTGGGCCTAACGGCTCCGGGAAAAGCAACATTGTAGACGCCATTCAGTTCGTGTTGGGAGAGTTAAGCGTGAGATCCCTTAGGGTTAAAAGCTTCCCAGACCTCCTCTTCAACGGCAACAGCGAGTATCCCAAAGCCAGAAGGGCTACCGTAACCATTCACCTAGACAATTCCGATAGGAAGATTCCCATCGACGCGGATGAGGTTGTGATTTCGCGGAGTGTAGGCCCGGATGGCTCCAGCGTTTTCAAGGTTAACGGCTCCAAGTATCCTCGAAACGTCCTTGTGGAAATGCTTTCTATGGCTTCCCTCACCGGCGGGATGAACTTCATCCATCAGGGGACTACCATTAGGATTGCTGAGTATCCTCCGGAGGAGCGGCGGCGGGCGGTAGAGCAAATCATAGGCATAGCCGAATATGATAGGAAGCGGAGGGAAGCCGAGGTTCAGCTTCGCGAGGCTGAAGTAAACATTCGGGTTGCTAAAGGCAAGTATGAGGAGGTTAGGCTTAGAGTTTTAGAGTTGGAGCGGGATAGAAACCTCCTCTTAAGCTACCAGTATCTTTCCGACCTCTCTAAACGTTTTAAGGCTGTGGAGCTTTCGGTGAAGGCTAAAAGGCTTGAGGAAGACCTGAAAGAGCTTTCCGAAGCCATAGAACGGCTTTCAGCGGAAATTAAAAGGTTGGAGGACAGGAGAAGCGAGCTTGAAGAAGAGCGGAGAAAGGTTCAGCAGAAATACAGCGAATATGCTTCTGAGGTGGTTGGGAAGGGGGAGGACCGCCTCGTTCAGATTCAAGCTGACCTGGGAAACCTTAACGCTAGGTTGGCTGTTCAGCGGACCACCCTTTCCTCGCTTAAGGGAAACCTGCGAAGTCTTGAAGCGCAGAGGGAGGAGAAGCGTAGGCAGCTGGATAAGCTTCAGGGACAAGTTAGGGAGGCGAGGAAGGAGCTTTACAGGCTTCAGAAGGCTAAAGAGGAGATCAGACAGCATCTTGAGGAAAGAAGGAAAAGAATCGAGAGAATTGACGCTAAAATTGCTGAGATAAGGGAAAACCTCGAGGGAAATGCCGCTAGCCTGAGGGAAATCGAGAAGCGTATCCGTGAGCTTGAACGGGAAAGAGGCCAGCTTTACATTAAGATTAAGCGTGAAAGAGAAAAGGAGAACGGGCTTATAGGCCAAATAAACTCCATGGTTGACAAGCGTAGGTCGCTGGAGGAGATTCTGGCCAATCTTCAGCAAAGGCTGGAGAAGCTTAAAGAGTTCAGGGAGAGGGAGGAAAAAAGCCTCAAGGAAACTCTTGAAGACATTGAGCGGGTTAAGGCTCAGATTAAGAGGGCTGAAGAGGAAATTAGACATGCGGAGGCCATAGCCAAGAAGGCGAGAATAAACGTTACCGCTTTCAAGTCTAAGAAAGACTTGGCGGAAAGACTTCTCTCCGAGGAGAAAGCCATAAACCTTATTGAAAGCTTGGCTTCGCTGGGAGCCATTTCAGGGGTTCATGGAAGGCTTAGGAAGAAGCTCAGAATCCCCGCGAAGTATAAGAGTGCTGTGGAGGCTGCAGCTGAAGGCTGGCTTCAAGCCCTCGTAGTTGAAGACCTTAAAACCGTGGAGAAATGTGCTGAAAGCCTTAAACGCGCCAAGATTGGACGCATAAAGATTATTCCCCTCTCCGAGGTAAGCAAGGTTAAACCCGTGGCTAAACCCTCCATTGAAGGAATAATTGCACCTCTATCTTCGCTGGTGGACTGTCCAGCCAAATTCAAACCCGCAGTAAACTTCATTTTAGGCGACACCCTACTGGCTGCCAATCCTAAGGCTGCCCTTAAAGCCTCCCGGCAAGGCTTCAGGGCGGTAACGCTTGAAGGCGAAGTTTTTGAGCCTGGGCCAAGGCTGACCGTGGGCTTCTACCGGGAGCCCATCGACCTGGCTGAGGTTGTTCCCAGCGATAAAACCATAAGCAGCGTAGGGGAAACCGTGGAAGCCTTCGAGAAGATCTTAGAGCGTAAAAGGGCTGACCTGGAAAGGTTCCGCTGGGAGATCACCAGGCTTGAGGCTAAAAAGGTTCGCCATGAAGATAACCTGCACTTCCTCGACTCCGACCAGGAAACGGTTAAAAGCAATATTTCGAGGACGAGAAAGCTGATTTCCGAAGCCAACAGGAAAATCGAGTCGCTTAACCGTAAGCTGGAGAAGTCTCGAACCATCATTAATGAGGCTGAAGGGCGGAAGGCTAGGCTTGAAAGCCAACTTTCAAAGCTTAGAAGCGAGGCTGAAAAGCTGAGGGTTAAGGTTAGACCTGAAACCATCACCAGTCTTGAAAGCGAGAAGGCTAGGCTTGAAGGCGAAACCGTAGAGCTTGCCAAGAGGCTTCATGAGGTTGAAACAAAGCTTTCCAGCCTGGCTTCCACGCTTGAAACCGTTTACCTGCCCAACGCCGCCACGGTTAGAAGGGAGCTGGACGGAATAGTCGGCGAAATAAAGCGGAAACAGAGAGCCTTAGAGAAGGTTGAAGCCGACATCGCGAAGCTTGAAGGAGAAATCAGGGAGTTGGAGGCTGAGAGGGATAGGCTTGCCAGCCTCATGGCTTCCAAAAGAGACGAGTATCGCCGTTTCGACGACGCGTTAAAGCGGATAGACAGCGAATACGGGGAAATCAATGTTAAGCTTAGAAGCCTTGAAGAGCGGATGAGCGAGCTTAAAGAGCGACATTTAAGGCTTCAATTTGAACAGGAGGAATGTTTGAAAAGCCTGGGCGAGCTAGGCTATTCCGAGCCTTTAAAGGTTTCCGAGGTGGAGGTTAAAGTTTCAGAGCTTCTGGCGGCTAGGGTTGAGGAGGAGAAGGAGAGGCTTCTCAGCCAGCTCAACATGAACGCTTTAACGCTTTACGAGCCTCAGAAAAGGGATTATAAAGGGCTTTCAGACAAGATTAACCGGCTGGAAGAGGAGAAGGCTGAAATCCTACGCTTCATTGAAGAGGTGGAAAGGGAGAAGAAGGAAGCCTTCTACTCTGCCCTGGAAAAGGTGAACCAGAGGTTTGCGGAAACCTTCGCCGCCATAACTGGCGGGAGAGGATGGGTTCAGCTTCAGAACCCTGAAGACCCCTTCAGCGGAGGCCTCGAACTAATCGCCGAGTTTCCGGGGAAGCCTCCCATGCCTGTAACCGCCCTCAGCGGCGGAGAAAAATCTGTGGTAGCCGTATGCTACATTTTCGCCCTTCAAAGCCTAACTCGAACCTCGCCTTTCTACGTTTTCGACGAAGTGGACGCGCATTTGGACCCTGTAAACACGGAGAGGCTGGCTGAGCTTCTAGCCCGAGAATCTAAGCGATCCCAAATGATAGTTATAAGCTTCAAGGAGCCTATGGCCTCAAAGGCGGATAGGATTTTCGGAATCTACGCGAAAAACGGCGTATCCTACGTACATACGCTTCCCGCCAAGGTGGCGGAGGCCAGCAGGATTGAGCGGTGAGGAAAACAAGCCCTTCTGGCTTAAGCATCCCTGGAAAATCCTGTTTGACCTAGCCAGGCTAACCAAGATTAGGCCTTGGGACCTAAACATAGCGTCTCTCCTCTCAAGCTTCCTAAGGGAAATGCGTAAGATGGGCTACATCGACTTTAACGCTTCAGGGACAGCACTCCTCTCCTCCAGCATCATCCTACGCCTCCAGTCTGAACGGATTTTCGAGGCTGAAATCGAGGAGGAAAAGAAAGGTATTGAAAGGATTTTCGACTATGTGCCTCCCCCTCTCCAGCTCCCCTTCCGCTTCGAGCTCACCGTTACAGGGCTTGAGGATATTCTTGAAGCGTTAAAGGAAGTTTTGAAGGCGGAGAAGGAGAGCCTCCACGTCAAGGTTAAGCCTGTTACACCTCCCCCGCCAGACTTCTTCAATGAATATGACCGAATGGTGCTTCAATGGGAGCAGGAAGTAGAAAGCTTCTATGAGGCCTTAAAGGCTTCCCAGCTTAGAGGGGAACTCTACTTCTCCCAGCTGGTTCAAGGAAAACCTTGGAGAGAGATTGTGAAAACCTTCCTCATGCTCATCTTTATGGCTGCCAGAGGCCTAGTAGAACTCTACCAGGACGAAGAGTTTGCCGACATAAAAATCGTTTTAACAGCGGAGGTTAGCAGGGTTGAGCCTTAACAGTCAAACCGTGAAGCCTGAAGCCTCTGAGTCTCCCAAACCGTCTAAGGGGCAGGCTAAACCTGTCGACGAGGCTGAGGCTAGAAGGCTTATTGAGGCGGCGCTTTACGCTTCAGGCTACCCGTTAGAGCTTAAAACTTTATGCTCCATTACAGGGATAACCTCGAAGCGGAAGGTTTCGGAGATCGCTAGAAGCCTCATGGAGGAGTATCAGAGGCGGGGCGGAGCCCTAGAAATCGTGGAGCTTGAGGATGGAAGGTTTGTCATGCAGCTTAAACCGAAATATGTTTCGAAGATTAGGAGGCTTACCTTTAAGCCTCTGCTCACCGAGGGCCCCCTCAAAACCCTATCCTACATTGCCTACAGGCAGCCTGTTCCTCAGGCTAAGGTTATAGCTGTTAGGGGGCCTCAAGCCTACCGGCATATCGCCAAGCTTCTCGACATGGGGCTCATCGAGAGGGAGAAGCTAGGTAAAACCAGCCTCCTTAAGACGAGCAGGATTTTCGCCGACTATTTCGGGTTGAGCAGAGATTTAAGGCTGATGAGGAAGCAGCTGGAAGCTCTCTTCCAGGAGAAGGGTTGGAAGCCTGGAGAGCAGCCTCCACCCTTAACGCCAAGCCAGCCTCAAGGGAAACCTTAATTTTCAAGGTTTCCCCATGTAAACCCGAAACCTTCCAGCCAGTTTGCGTGGTGATTTCTCCCTGCCTCTAGTAGACAGGTTTGGAAGGGAAGTAAGCCAGCTGCGAATCTCCCTAACCGAGAAATGCAACTTAAACTGTTTTTTCTGCCATCGGGAAGGCTGCGACAAGTCGGAGGGGGAGCTCTCCCCGCCTGAGGTTAGAAGGCTAGTGGAGGCCGCTGCAAGCCTAGGCGTAAAAAAGGTGAAGCTTACAGGGGGTGAACCCCTCCTAAGAAGCGACCTAGAAGAAATCATATGGGAAATCGCCAGGATTCCAGGCATAACGGAAGTATCTCTGACCACCAACGGCTTCCAGCTGGCTGAGCGGGCCAGAGCCCTGCGTAGAGCCGGCCTTAAAAGGGTGAACGTGAATCTTCCCTCCCTTCGAATTGAAACCTACCATGCCATAACGGGAAGCCTCGGCTTGGGCGAGGTAATAGAAGGTGTTTTGGAGGCTGAAAGGCAGGGTTTAACTCCGGTTAAGCTGAACATGGTGGTGCTTAAAGGGTTAAACGTGGAGGAAGTCGAGGAAGCCATGAGCTTCATTGAAGGGAAAGACATAATTCTTCAGCTCATCGAGCTTGAAAGAATAGGTGTGGGAAGGAAAATTTACGATCAGTATTTCTACGATTTGGGTGAAATAGAGCGGAGGCTGGCTTCTCAGGCTGACAGGGTTGAGGTTAAACCGCTTCACAACCGGAAGGTTTACCATTTGAAGGGTGGAAGCATTAGGGTTGAGCTTGTCAGGCCCTTCCACAACTCCGAGTTCTGCGCCAACTGTAAGAGGCTTAGGGTTACCAGCGACGGGAAACTTAAACCCTGCCTCATGCGCAACGACAACCTAGTAGACGTGGCCTCCCTGCTCAGGTCTGACGCCTCCCTAGAGGCTTTGAAGGAAGCCTTCAGGAAGGCTGTGGAGTTAAGGGAGCCCTATTATCCCTACTGTGTCTGCAGGGTTGATGGGGGCTGAGGCGGCGTGGAAGGCAAACCCTCCATGGTGGACATTTCAGGTAAAAAAACCGTGTTTAGGGAGGCTACGGCGGTAGGCGTAATCAAGCTTAAACCTGAAACCGTTAGGCGTATCAAGGAGGGAAAGGTGGAGAAGGGGAACCCTCTCCATGTAGCCTCCACCATGGCCACTCTCGCCGTTAAGGAAACTCCAAAAATCATAGCCCTATGCCATCCAATCCCGATCTCCAACGTTGACGTGGATTTCAGCTTCCCCGGTGAAGACAAGGTTCAGGTTAAGGTTACGGTTAGGGCTGAGGCTCGGACAGGGGTGGAGATGGAAGCCCTAACAGGCGTGGCGGTTGCCCTCCTAAACCTCTGGGACATGGTTAAACGCTACGAGAAGGATGAGGCGGGGCAATACCCTGAAACCGCCATTTTAAGCTTGAAGGTTGAAAGGAAGGTTAAGCTGGATGAGTAAGGTTCCCGAGAAACATAAGGCTGAGGCGCCGCGCAGGCTGAGGTTCGCGGTAGTCACGATTAGCAGCTCGAAGGCTGGCTTAGCTGGGCGGGGGAAACCTGTAGACGACGCTAGTGGCGACCTGATTGTCCGCCTGCTGGAGGAGGCAGGCCACCAAGTGGTTTCCAGGAGGCTTATCCCCGACGATGCATCGCGGATAGTAAGCCTCTTCGAGGAGCTGCTTTCAAGCCCTGAAGTGGATGTGGTGGTTTCCACCGGGGGAACAGGGGTTTCCCCCAGCGACCTAACCGTGGAGGCGGTGGGAAGCCTCCTAGAGAAGAAGCTTCCAGGCTTTGGGGAGCTTCTCCGCCTCCTCAGCTTCCAGCAGGTGGGCTCCCCAGCCATGCTTACCAGGGCTCTAGCAGGCGTAGCCCGTGGGAAGGCTGTTTTCTGCCTGCCGGGCTCCCCCGAAGCGGTGGAGCTGGCGGTTCGAAGGCTGATCGTCCCTGAGGCAGGCCACGTGGTTAAACATGCCCGGGAGCGTTAAGCTGGCTGAAAGATACGCTGTTAAAGTTTACTATGAGGGGGAAGCCTACTACGGCTTCCAGCCCCTAAAAGACAAGCCAACCGTGGGAGGCGTAATTTTAAGGGCTCTCCAGGAGTCCGGGCTGATCTCCGACAGGAGGGAAGCCATCTTCCAGGCGGCCTCCCGCACAGACCGGGGAGTAAGCGCCCTCGGCCAAACCATAGCCTTCAACACCAGAGAAAAATTCAGTTTGGGCAGGCTTAACGCCTATCTCCCCGAGGATGTGCGGGCTTGGGCTTGGAGCAAGGTGCCCCTAAACTTTAACCCTCGCAAGCAAGCCTTACGGAGACGCTACCTTTACGTGGCGCCGTACGGTGGAGAGGACTTTAAAGCCATGGTGGAGGCTTCCCACCTCCTAGCCGTCCACCTTCAACCCCCCGTGGAGGTGAAGCTGAGGCTGGAAGACTCCCTAATCCATTTCACCTTCACCTCGAAAAGCTTCGTTAGAGGCCTTATCAGAAGGCTGGTTTCCCTCCTTCTGAAAGCCGGGAGAGGAGAATTCAGCCTTAAAGAGCTGGAGGAAAAGCTGGGAGGAGAAGGCTTAGCCAGCCTGAGGCTTCCGCTGGCTCCCCCCGAGCCCCTCCTGCTCCTCGACGTGGAATACGGCTTCCCCTTCCAAGTGGACGAATCGGAGCTTCGCAGGCTTTTGGGGAGGCTTGCCTGGAAGGCTTGCAGGCTTGAAACCTTTAAGGCCTGTTTAAAGCTTCTTGGAGAAAGGCTGGCTCAGCTGTAGGCGAATACTCGCTGAACAGTGAAATAAGGTTTATCTTCACCCTCCCCCTTCTCAAGGTTGAGGCCGCCCTCCGAGAGGCCTCCTCCAAGGTGCGAAAGCTTGGCTGAAGAGAAGGCTGAACGCAGGCTGGAAGCTGAAAAGCCTGCTAAAACCATGATTAAAGAGATAATCTTAGAGAACTTCATGTCCTACGAGTATGCAAGGATACCCTTCAAGGAGGGTTTAAACCTCATCTGCGGCCCCAATGGCGCTGGGAAATCCTCCATTCTCCTCGCCCTCTCCGTGGCTTTAGGGCAAGCCCACACGGAGCGCTCTAGGAGGCTCAGCGACCTGATTAGGAGGGGGGCGGAGAAAGCTAGAATAACGCTGCTTTTCGATAATAGGCCTAGGGCGGGGAGAAGGCCTATTCCCTCCTCCAGCTCGGACATTTTCAGGCTTACCCGCTATTTGAGGAGGGATGGAACCTACTGGTTTGAAGCTGACTATAGGCATGTGGCTAAAGCCGACGTGGTTAAACTTCTCTCCTCGCTGGGGATAAACCCCGACAACATGCTCATAATTATGCATCAGGGCATGGTGGAGGAGTTCGCCCTAGTCTCACCCCAGCAGAGGCTTCAGCTCGTGGAGGAAGCCATAGGCCTCCACCCCTACCGGCAGAGGGTTCTCGAAGCTCAGACGAGGCTGGAAGGCCTCCTAAGCCGGGAAAAGGAGGCAGCTAAGCTTCTGGCAGAAGCCGGGGAAAACCTTTCCTACTGGAAGGAGCAGCATGAACGCTACCTGAAAAAGCTTAGGCTCCTGGAGCAGCGGAAGAGGCTTGAAGTGGAGCTAGCTTGGGCTCACGTCTCCAAGCTTGAGAGACAGCTGGAAGGCATGGTGGAGGAGGCTGAAGCCCTTAAAAGGAAGATGGATAAGGTTTACAGCAGGCTTGAAACAGCCAGAACAAGGAAGCGGGAAACCCTTGAGGAGTTCGAGAAAACCCTAGGCGAAATCAAAAGCCAATATTATGAGCTTCTGAAGCTTGAAAGGGAGAAAGCCTCCCTTGAGGCTAAACTCAGCCTTTCCAGGGAAATTTTAGAGGCCTCCGGTTCAAGCCGTCTGAAAGAGCTGTCGGAGAGGCTTAAGGCTGACGTGGAGAAGCTTCCAGGCAGAATTAAACGTTTAGCTGAGGATTCTGCCAGGGTTAAAGAGCGGATAATGCTTCTTGAGGAGGAACTGGTTAAGGCTGAGGGAAGCCACGTGGAAGCCTGCATTTCCGAAGCCCTAATGGAGAGGCAGTTTAAAGAGTTGGACAGCCAGCTTAAACGGCTCTACCGGGAAATGGAGAAGGTTAGGGTTGAGCTGGAAGAGCGTAAGGCTGAGGCAGGCAAAGTCGGCCCGCGAATCTACACGGACAGGCCGCCCTCCGAGGT
>Ga0180302_10001095_pt1 | contig 12639 bp, 16 predicted proteins | sample GuaBasSediGuay17_FD_121794 | JGI IMG/M metagenome (GOLD analysis project Ga0180302, IMG submission 121794) | Subseafloor sediment microbial communities from Guaymas Basin, Gulf of California, Mexico - Guay17, Core 4571-4, 12-15 cm | ecosystem: Environmental > Aquatic > Marine > Hydrothermal... | reverse complement strand
TTCTTTACTTAAATCAGAAAAATCTAAACTAAGTTTATCTTCATAATTAACTGATGTGTCTTCATGTAATTTATCAGATTTTTTAGAGGAGGTAAAATGATTAGTATCCTTTTCAGATTTAGAAATTTTAAGAGAAGATTCTTTAGATTTAGACTGTTTCTCAGATTTACTAGAATCTTCTTTTGATTCTTCAAGTTCTTTAGGTATAGAAAGGGATTCTTTAAAGATTAATTCACCAACACTACTAGAGGATGAAGTAGAAGATTTAGATAGAGATGGGATTTTAAGTATATTTTCCTCCCCCTCTTCCTCCTCTAATCGACCGGATAAATATTTAGAGATGTATTTAAATGGATTTTCTAAATCTGAGAGAACAAGTCTAACATGAAATAAAGTATCATTGATAATCTTTTTTAAACTTTCAATTTCCTTATGCAATCTCTCTTTATCATCTTCAGACTTTTCCTCTTCTTCCTCTTCAGATTTTACTTTTTCTTCCTTTACCATATTCCCACCCTAAATAAAAAGAAAAGAAAAAGAAGGGGAGAAAAAGGAAAAAATTATAAAAAATTACTGGATGCCCAATAGCTTGGAAAGCCTTCTATCTTTAACACTATTAACGAGATACACTGTTTGTTCTTTAAATTGAAGTATACTGAAAGTCAGCGCTAATATCGTTAATGACGTTATTAAATCCCTTAATATGCTCATTCCTGTTACCCAGCTTATAAAGAACGTTGCTTCTCTGAGTGTAATTAGCAATGCAACGATAATCATGTATTTAAAGCCTCTATGAAACATCCCGTCTTTGTATGATTTATATAGTATTAAACAGTAAAATATTAATAGCAGGCCAAACACCGAGTTTAATGCCTCAATGAAGAGGCTCTCTATCACCCTCCTTCACCTTACTTTATAGGTATAGTAGATCCTCGAACACAGTTATACATCCAAGGAACATTTCTTGTGTAATTTCTGGTGGTAATATCCTATGGATGGTTAATACAGCACCCATAGCTGGCTTTAACTCGATTGTAAACTCATCATTAGCTCCTAGTGATACGTTAAAGTTAGAACCGTTAAGATATATAATTACCTCATATTTTTCTCCAATTTCTAATAGATAATCGCTATCAGTAGCTCCAGATACTGGTACTATTACAGCGCCACCCTGAGATTTAACTAATGTCTCATTAGTTGAGCTATAGATGTTTACTGAATACTTACCTTCACTATGCCATGCTATAACTAATTTACCTGGTGTTAAGTCTACTGGTTTCATTCCTGGTGATAACTTAATGGTAAATCTTATAGCATCAACAACGTCGTCATCATCTGTGTCTTGTGCTACCACTGCTCCACTAAGCTCTATTGATGCTGATGCTTCTTTCATACCTTCGCTAATAACAGTCTGTGCTTGCTGTGTTGTCTGAAAACCTACATTTAGAATTGCGAATGCAAATGCTGCTGCTGTAATAATGAAAGCTATTAAGATGATAGCAGTCTCTAGACCTGTTAATCCTTTCCTTCTTCCAAACTTAGCTATATACCTCATAAATCGCACCTCAATAAGTATTTAGTAAGTAGAAATATTTAAATTTTAATTACACAATCATTATTATAGGTGGATTAAAATGAGATTTGATATTACCGATACGGAGCTGAAGATTATAGAAGGCATTGTTACGCAAAAACTCGTTTTTGGCGTTGAAACCGAACACTTGGCTAAGACACTTAGACAATTACGTGATACTATGGTAAATATGTATGGACCAACAGTAACAGCAATATTATTCTATCACTTAGGTAGAGTCGAAGCTGAAAGAGTATTTAACATAGCAAAAGATCTAAAGCTAAACGTAGATTTTGAGAAGTTACTGTGGATAAACGGTTCCATCGAGAAACTACAAATCGAGAAAGAGGGAAAACTATTAAAAATCAAGGTTATTAACAACATCGACGACACGGCAGACATGATAATTATTGAAGGTGAAGGATGTGGTGCAGGATGCTATTACATTAGAGGATATATTGAGAAACTTGTTGAGCTAATCTATAATACAAATATTGTATATATAAAGGAAATTGCTTGCAGATTTCGAGGAAAAGATTACTGCCAATATCATGTTCTAATCAGGTGATCCTCTATGAAAATAGTCTCTATTTTTTCATATAGGGGGAATGTAGGGAAAACAGTATTGGCATCAAGCTTAGCAATAAAGCTATACGAAAGAGGATATAATGTTGGCGTACTAGATTTTGACCTTCTAACACCAGGAGGCTTAGCAATGTTATTTAACTACGTCGATATAGACGTAGGAGTCGTTGATATGCTACTTGACAATGTACCGCTAAGCAGTATAATGATTGATATATCACTAAATAATGGAGGTAATAAGCTATACCTAATTCCAGCTGTCCTAGATATACAAAAAATAATTAGAATATTAAGAGAAGGCTGTCCATTTAGAAAGCTTAAGGAAATGTTTAATGCTTTAGAAAAGGAAGTTGATATTCTCATCGTAGATACACATGCAGGTTTTGTTGAGGATACAATTACGATGCTTACATTAAGCAATTTAGTTGTATTAATTCTAAGGTATGATTTCCAAGATTTTATTGGTACAAGAATTGCGGCTTCAATTTTAAGAAAAATGGGAATGCCACTTCTAGGTATCGTCAACATGGTCCCTAAAAACTATAAAGTCAATGAGCTACTTGATTACATTAAAGGTAAAATTGGCGTTAAACCGGCAGTTGCAATACCATTTTATGAAGAATTACTGGAGTTCATGATAGGCGAGCCTATACAAAACTTTATTAATCAACATGAAAAGTTTGCAAAGGACATTGAGAAACTAGCGTCTATTGTGGAGGTGAACCTACATAATGGTTGAAAAGTTTCTATACAGAAAACTTAATGAGCTGTTAACTAGTATCGCTAAAGACCTAAATGCAAATGGTGCGATGATAATCGATATGTACGGTCTTCCAATTGCGAAATACACAGATAACAAATATGATAATGTAGATTATTTGCTAAAATTTATTACATGGACAATAATCACACTTGATAAGCTAATATTTAACTCTGTTGGTGAGCATAGAAAGGTATTAATAGTTGATATTGCTGATAACCGGGTCATAGTTAGACAAATTGAAAGTCAAAGCCTTAAATGCTATCTATCAATAGTCACACCAGTAGATATTCCGATAGGTATAGTTTTATTTGAATCAGAATTCGTCGAAAAAGAGCTTAATAAGATAATATCCAGCAATAAAAAATCAAGGCATGAGGAAATCACTACTAAGTTAGAAAGTCAAGGTGGAACAGAGTTCGATAATGAAATAAGAGCATTACTAGACAAAATTGAAAAACATCCTCTATTTAAATTATTAAGCTCAACGGGGAGAAGAAATGAGTGAGAAAGTTGCATCAAATCTATTATTTTTTAAAGATAATTCAAGTAGAGACTGGAAAATTTGTAAAATTCACGTATCCGATGATAAAATCGTTATAAATCAAGTACCTAATGCTTCAACCTTAGAAATATTCTTAAAGAACATCACTTCTATAAAACTACTTAACTTTGGAAGACATACGTCTATGATATTAATAGAGTACAAAGAGAATGCTCATCATAATGATGAGTTAGTAATAAAGTTACCTGAGTATAAGGTTAAGGAGGTAGAAAAGTTTTTATCATACAAAATAACCTTGACGAAGTAGGGTATCCTAAACTCCCCTTTTCTTTTTATTATAGTATTTTTATCTGGATATTCTATCTACTTTTTTGTTTACTCGATATTTACTTTAATATCCATTTTGTTTTTATGTTTTCTGGCAATTCTGATGTATATCTTACTAGTATTGATGGATCAATACCATGCCAGGTCAATTCTTCGGATTCTTCCTTAATTTCCTCTATAGTATAACCAGATTTTCTAATTTCATAAAATATTTTTTCAATATCCTCTCTCGTTATATACACTATCCCTTCTTCACTTATACTACTAATAATTAACTCTATTTTTAATGTTGATTTGTCAATTCTGCTAATTGAGTAATTACTTAAATTATATTTGTCAAATAATTTTGTTAAATTTTTAATGTCATCTTCAGATATTTGGGCACTAGTGCTCTTTTTAATTGTCATTATTACCTTAGTAGCTTTTTCAACTATTTCAAATCTTCCGAAGTAAATTAAGATACCTCCTTCTACATATAATCCTTTTCTAACAACTCCAATTAACCTTACTGGTTGCCCTTCATTTAGTAGGAAGCGTCTTTTTAGCTCTGGTGGAATTGTGATAACTAAACTACCGCCACTCCTTCTAACTACGCTATCAAAGATTATGTCGTCATATTTCCACAAAGTAGTACACCTCTCTTTGCGTAAAAGATATTTTGTATTTTTCAGATATAATAATAAATATCATTTACAATAATAAATATTCCTAGATTCAGATTTAAATTGTATTTTTTAATTCTTTAAATAAGGTAGTTACAATTTAATTTTTACGTGTCACAGGGTAAAAAATTGCGAAAAATAAAAAATATCGATGATACGGAGTATATTGTATGTAAACCTGTACAGTTTAATATCAAAGATTCAATGATTGAGTGGTCATTGGGAAGCCTTATTATTAATAAAAGGTATTTAAGTGTATATATAGGAGATACTCAGGTTGTAAAAGTTCCTTTAAATTTAATTCATAAGGTTAAACATACTAAAGAGGAAGAAGAGGTAATACATATTCATATATCATATGGCTCTAGTAAGAAGGTTAGTAATCAAAAGATCCTACTTGCTGGCCCCACAAACATAATACACAAGATTTATAGGATTTTAGTAAGTAGACTTTCTTCTAAGATTAATGCTCCAGAAATGAATCTTAGTGAAACAGAGCTTAAAATATTATATATGCTCTATTCTGGTATTAGTGTTGAGGATATACGATATCTCCTCAATCTACAAAAAGAGGAAATAGACAGTATAATTAGAAAACTTAATAACCTTAAATTACCCAAAAATTAGTTTTTTATTATTATTCTTTAGAAAATATGTTATATTTATTTTCTCCCTTTTTATTTAAACATTCTACATAGGAATATTTATCCGTAATAATATTAATATTATATAATTATTATGTAGAAGGGAAATATTTTGTATGTTGTGAAGAAACCATTTGACATAGGCCTAATAATATATCGCCCAGATAGAGATGTAGCTGGTTTTCATATTGAATTTAGTCCTGAGAGTCTATATAAACCTGGAGTGTTATTTGAAGCGATTAAAGTACTCTCCGAATATAACATTTCGATTTTACATATTGCTGTTTCTAGACCTACCCAAAATAAACCGATAGATATCGTTATATTTACTGATTTAACAGGTAAGCTTGATTTAAAAGATGAGATCGCTGAGAAGTTGCATAAAATAAGGGAGGTAGAGAATGTACATGTAATTAATCAAGCTTATAAAGGGCTTGCGGGATGTATAACTTTCTTTCCGCTCATATTCTTAGGTGATAGATGTATTATTCTTAGGAAGCCAGGATATAAAGCGTTAATTAGGGCTCTAGAGAAAAGATATGGAAGTGCATTATCAACAATATTATTTGAAATTGGTTTTGAAATGAGAGGAGAGTATTTTGAGGATCATTCTAGATACTTTGGTAAGAGCTTAGATTTACTTATTAAATCTCTATACCTTTTCGCTCCAACAGTAGGCTTTGGACTTATCAAAGATGTTTACATAAATTTGGAGAAGAGGGAGATAAGTGTTCAAATATACGATAATTTTGAGTGTAAATTATTTTTAGGTTCGGGTAAACCGAGTAGTAATTTCGTGAGAGGTATATTTTCGGGTTGGTGTAGTAAGTTATTTGGCGAGAAGATAGTACTATTAGAGACAAAATGTATTGCTAAAGGAGATCCATATTGTGAGTTTATTAAGAGTAAATGAATTGTTTCCTTTTTCTAACAAAATTAATTTATTATTTAATTTAATGCTAAATTTATCTTGGGTGATCTTTTTGAGGAGATTTTTATATCCATTAAGGACTTATTTGATTGTTTCTGGGTCAGAAGAGGAATTTAATGTTATGACGGCAGATTGGGTTATACGAATTTCTAGAGATCCATATATTGTTGGAGTATCCATTGCACCAACTAGGTATACCCATAAATTGGTATTTAAGTATGGTGAATTTGTAATCGCCGTACCAACAATTCAAATCCTCCGTGAGGTTTGGATTGCAGGTACAGAGAGCGGTCCTTCAAAACTTAAGAAGTTAAAGTTAACGTTTGTAAGATCTAGAACTGTTAAAACTCCAAGTATTAAGGAGTGTATTGCAAATCTTGAATGTAAAGTTATTGACCATAGAAGCTATGGTGATCATACACTTTTTGTAGGTGAAGTTATAGATTATACATATAATGAGAAAGCGTTCATAAATGACATGCCTAATCTTAATGTAAAGTATATTGCTCATGTCATGGGATCTAAGTTTACAGTATTATCATCAGAAGTTTATGATGCACTAAAATGTAGTTAGGTAAAAGTTGAGTTTAATACCTTGAGAATTTATACTTTTTCTTGAGATGGGGATAAAAGAGTTTTTAGATTATATGGGTATTGTTAAGGATAAGTTTCTAGAGTATGATTCTAGGGATGTTATACTTATTTTTCATGATGATGCAGATGGCTTATCTTCAGGGGCTATAGCATATCATATGCTTACTAAACTAGGATATAATATTAGACTTGTATGTGTAGAAAAGCTGTTGGAGGATATTATTAAGTTTGTTCATAGTGAGCATAATAGAGTAATTTTTTATGTTGATATAGGCTCTCCACATGGCGATAAAATTTCTAAATATAATAATAGTAAAAATTTGACTATTATCTTAGATCATCACGATCCTACTCAAGCGTCTGATCCACTAGTATATAATGTTAATCCAGAGTTTTTTGGTTTAGAGGGGGAAAGAGATGCTTCTGGAAGTGTAGTAACATATTTTTTCGCTAAAACGGTTGATGCTGATAATGCTAGTTTAGCGCCTATAGCTCTAGTTGGTGCACAGGAAATACCTGGGGAGTTAACTGGTATGAATTTACTTGTTAAGCGTGACTATGAATCTTTAGGCATCGAGTACGATTTTAAAAAGATGTTTAGTATGTTACAGATTTTAGGTTCAGTTGGATATTATAGGAATGGTCCATACTTAGGTATTAAAGCGTGTCTAGAGGGATTATCAAGGGATATAGAGGATTTCGCTAAGAGACTTGAAGAGGAAAGGAGAAAAGCTAATCGAAGAATGTTAGCTATCTTGTATAGGGAGGGCTTTAGAAAGGGAAGATATGTTCAGTGGTTTAGTGATAAGAATGTGTTTAGGGGTATGGGTACTAAGGTAATTGGTACATTCTGCTCATACTTAAGTTATCAGAGAAAACTTGTTGATCAAGATAAGTATATTATTGGCTATATGAAAATGCCTCCTGAAATACCTGGATTAATGAAGTTAAGTAGTGAATTAATTAAAGTTTCGTGTAGAGCTCCAGAGAGATTGAGGAAATTAATTGAAGTTGGTAGGTATCCGGGAGTTAATGATGTTATTATTTATAGTGCTGAGAGGGTTAATGGAATTGGGGATGGACATAGGTATGCTGCTTCAGCTGTTATACCTAGTAAAAATATAAATCGGTTTATTTCATGTGCTGAGGAATACATAAGTAAAGAAATTAAGGAAAGAAGCTCTATTTAACATGTCTATATATTAACATTCATATATATTGTCTTTACTTAACTAGTTAATTTTGATTCAGAATGAAACATTTAAACTATTGATTAATATAACCCTTTATCCATCCTCATTTTGAGCTTCTCTTCTAGGAGGTTGTTAATTATGGGTTTTAAGGTTCTTGTTATGGGTACTGGAGCTCAGGGTAGAGTCTTAGCCTACTTATTTGATAAGGATAATGATGTTGATGAAATTCACTGGGCTGGTAGAAGGCCACATGTAGTCGAGGAGTATTGTAAGAAGTTGGAGAAAGCTAAGCCATTTAAAGCTAATGCTACTAATGTTGATGAGATGGTTGAAGCTGCTAAAGGTGTAGATGTTCTTATAAATGCTGTAGTACCTGAATTAAACTTATATGTTCTTGACGCTGCATTAAAAGCTGGTGTACACTATATTGATATGGCTTTCGGTCCTCCTTATGAGAATTTAGATAAAGAGCTTGAAAAGAGTGAAGATTTTAAGAAGAAAGATTTGGTTGCTGTTACTAGTGCAGGATTAACTCCTGGTACGACAAATATTTTAGCTGCTTATGCAGCTGATAATATGGATTCTGTTGAGTTAATTAAGATTGTTGATGCTGAGTGGGTAGATGCTGATATACCAATTTCAACTTGGTCTCCAGAGACATTTTTAGCAGATTGTTTAATGCCAGCATTTTTATATGATGGTGAGCTAAAGCAGGTACCTCCCTTTAGTGAGTTTGAAGTTATAGATTTCCCAGAGATTGGTCCACAAAATGTATGTCATCATGCACATGAGGAAGTTGTTACATTATGGAGGTTTATTGGTAAGCCTGTAAAGAGAGTTGAGTTTAAGATAGCAGGTGTTGACTTAATATACCAGCTTTATAAGCTTGGACTATTAAATAAGGAGAAGATTAAAGTTGGGGATGTCGAAGTTTCACCGCTAGATGTATATTTATCTGTTGTTCCAAGACCGCCAACACCAGAGCAATTAAAGAAATGGGTTGAAAAGGGATTACTTAGAGATGCAAAAGAAGTATGTTTAGTGAAAACTACTGGATATAAAGGTGATCAGTTCCTAGACTATACATTCTATATATTCTCACCACCATTTAAGGAGCTACTAGAAAAGTGTCCACCAGCAAATCATTCATCATATCTAGTTTCAACAAGTGCATATATTCTAGCAAAAATGATTTATAATGGAGATTTAAAGACAAAAGGTGTAGTTGTTCCAGAAGCATTAACTAGAGAAGAAAGAGAAGTATATATTAAGATGAACGGAAAATTAGATCCACCAGTAAGAATTGAGATGACATTAAAATCCGATATTAGCAAGTAAATAGCACAGTGTACTTTCAAAACTTCCTTCATATTTTTCTTTAATATTTTTATGTGGAATTATATTAGGATCAGCTCCTCTATTATTTCTATAGTATCAGCAGAAAAACCATTAGTATTGATATTAATCCTGTCATAAATATTCCATCGAATGTTCCAGCTCCTCCAATACTTACAATATATGCATAACCTTTCAATACCTTCTTTAAATTAAGTATGTCTGCGCCAATTAACGTTCCAAATGTACCAGAGACATAAGCAATTATAAATGGATTACTAATTACATAAATTCCATACAGAACTAATGTAGTTATTACCGTAACTGTCACTGGGATAAATAATGGAACTAATATTCCTAGCCCCTTTTTAACGAGAGAAAACTTATTAACAACTATAGTTACAATAACCACTCCACATAGAATCTTGATATACGTTATTATTGGATTTAATTCATAATTTGGAACTATATATAATAGGAGTATAAGGCTTACTAAAATTGGGATTATAGCTCCACCAACATTAATCGCTAGAATAACTTTATGTCTATGGATAACTTTAGGTAGTAACCACCTAAAGCCGAAGAAGGTAATTTCGTCAAAAACTACTATTGGTTCTTCAGATGTAAACTCCATAAAGCCGATATTTATCATACTACCAAATAACGAAGCTACAATAAGTAGAAAAGCAATAACAGGCGGAATTCCTAGGCAACGAATAAAGGCTGTAGCAAGTATGAAATTAAATATTGGAAAGAAAAGCATTATTAGGAAAAGAAGACCTATAAAGTGTGTGGTCACCATAGGCTGAAAAATTATCCTTAACTTCATTATATCCAGAAATACAGGAGCTAACTATATAAAATTTTTACAGAAAAGCTTTATGTAATCGCTGTAACATTAACCCATATTTGCGTCCATCTTTTATGATACTCAAACTTATGTGTTGTTATGTTATAGATCCAGAGCTCAACTATAATTCTTTTATTTATTCCTGGCTCATCAATCGACATATTAATTGGATATATCCAGCTTTGGTTATGAGGTAGAATATAGTAGAGTGTATATTTTGGTTTTAATGGACATGGATCTACAGGTGTTTTTTCATCACCAATATAAATTTTAATTTGATAAAATGCTGGATATCCGAGGTGATTACCAACATAAATATAGAATAAGAATTTTTCACCCACAAGTACTTCACGTGGGTAATCTCCAATCTTCTTATATTTACCGAGAAGACCAAGCTCTGAAAAAGGCTCAATAACTCTACCAGCCATATATGCTTGCGAAATAGCGAAAATTAGTATAACTACAACTATAGCTGCGACAACAGCTCTAACCTCACCACTAGCATAAAATGAACCAGACTTAGCTGGCGATTTACGAATAACAATCTTACTCTTCCCTCTTTTTCTAAGCCATAAGCTCCAGAACCAATCTCTAAAAAACATTACAAGTATAGCTATTACCGCTACTATTAATACTCCATAACCGACGTAGCTATATAACATCTGTGTCTTCATTCTATTAGCTTCATCAATAATGCTAGGAATTTTATTATCAATCTTAGATGCTAAGCTATTAACATAATCAATATCTATTGTTTCATTCGTATATCCAAGGGTAACATTGTTAGCAAGTACTAATGCAGAATTTAACTCACTAATAACACTAGTTACATTGCCACCATTATTGTAAACATCTAAGATCTTAAGGTAAGTCTCAATAAAAATACTCTCCATATTTTCCGTTAACTGACAATAGACATGCGCTATAAATGCCCCTAATATGAGAAGTGATAAGAGTATGCAGATGATTAGATAACCCACCTTAAATCGAGACATGAAACATCACGATATCCCATAGATTATAGTCATAGTATACCTATAAAATTCTATTTTGACTAAAGAAAAATATAAAATTGTAATAATATGGTAAAAACATTTTCCTATTCACTTATCATTATGCTAAAAATTAAGTAATTATTAACTGTGAATATTTAGGTAGTATGATAGAAATATATCCAGTTAAAATTAAGAAAATAACTCTTGGTGATAATTTTACTGAGATACTTATTGAGAAAACACGTAATATCCTTAGGGATGATGATATTATTGTTGTTTCCTCTAAACCTATTCTAATATCGAGTAATAAAGTAGTTAATGTAAATCGAATTAGGAAGATCTCGAGAACTTCCATGGAATATGCTAGTAAGTGTTGTTTAGATCCTAGGTTTGTGGAGCTAGTATTTCAGCATGCTGACTATGTATTTGGATGCACAAAAGGTTTTCTTTTAGCATCAATTAATGATATTTTATTACCTAATGCTGGTATTGATAGGAAAAATGTTCCTGGAGAATTATATGCTGTGCCAGATTTTGATTTTAGAGGTTTCGCTAGAAACTTGTATTTTAAGGTTAAGAGAGAAGTTGGTGTTAAAGTTGGTGTTATAGTTATTGATAGTACTGTTGCACCGTTACGACGTGGTACTCGTGGTGTAGCTTTAGCGGTTTATGGTTTTAAGCCTATAAAGAGTTATGTTGGTGAGAAAGATCTATTTGATAAGGAGATTATGGTTACGACTCTGTCTATTGCTGACTGTATTGCTTCAGCAGCATTATTAGCTATTGGTGAAGGTAGGGAATCTGTACCAGCAGCTGTAGTGAGAGGTGTAAACGTAGAATTTATTGAGGAGGATTTAAGTGATGAGTTATTAATTGATATTAATGATTGTCTCTATAGTGAAGCTTTAATGAAGTCTAAATACTCTCCAAAATAGCGTTTGATTAATTTACTTACTGGGTAAATAAGTATAGTAGCTATTATAGCTATTATAACTCTCTCGATAGGATATAAATATGAGGTCACTAGCCATATATATTTAAATGTTTCAACATTCAGAAAGTTAGGGTAATATATTATCTCAAATAATATAGTTCCAGATAGTTGTGCTGATAGCGTAGCAAGTAATAGCTGTAAAAAGATATTAATTTTAGTCCAGAATTTTGAGGAAAGAATTAATGTAGAGAAGATAATTATGTGGAACCATATATGAGATGGATATAGGTATGCAGGTCCTACTACTGGATAGAAATAGTATATTATTAACATAATTAAATATATCATGTAGGCATATATGGGCTTATTTTCTTTAATTAACCCATAGATTAATGCTGATGTTGTTGCTGGGATAAAGTTTAGTAGGTAGAAAGGTGGCTGTACCAAATAAATTGATAGTATGATCCCTCCAATTAGCGTAGCGAGTAAGCCAATATGTAGTCTAAAGATTTCTACGTAGATAAGTGGTATAGCTTCAGAAATATGTATTGGTCTAGCACTTGATAGACCAATAATTGGGAAACCTATTGGAGCAATAGATAAAACAAAGTATACTGCAGCAAGTAATGCAGATAAAGATAAATATTTTGTGTTCATCTTACTAAGACTAACATAATCCTACAAATATATCTTAATTACCTTATGTAGGCACTTAACTTAGAATAATCCATTAAGGTAATAGCTTGGGTGT
>Ga0180302_10001094_pt1 | contig 12645 bp, 11 predicted proteins | sample GuaBasSediGuay17_FD_121794 | JGI IMG/M metagenome (GOLD analysis project Ga0180302, IMG submission 121794) | Subseafloor sediment microbial communities from Guaymas Basin, Gulf of California, Mexico - Guay17, Core 4571-4, 12-15 cm | ecosystem: Environmental > Aquatic > Marine > Hydrothermal... | reverse complement strand
TGAAGAAAATAAAGACTTCATCTTCGAACTGGTTAAGGAATTCGGCAAACCCATCCTCGCAGAGATGTGGGACGAGAGATTCTTCTACTTCGTCTTAAAATGGGAGTTCAACTTCATAGATGCGCAGGAGAAGGCGGCCGCCCTCTCAACCGATCAAATAGATGTCGAGAACGCGAAGCATTATGGAATAACCTATGTAGATGAGGATGGAAGCGAGAAGTATCCGATAATTCTCCACTGCTCTCCAAGCGGAGCCATTGAGAGAGTTATCTACGCACTCCTCGAAAAAGCATACATGCGGATTCAGAAGGGCGAAAAGCCTATGCTCCCCACATGGCTCTCGCCAACGCAGGTTAGGATAATTCCCGTGAGCGGAAAATATCTAAGCGACTGTATCAAGCTTATGGAATACTTGGAGAAGAATAGAATTCGAGCGGATGTCGACGATCGAGAGGAGAGCGTTGAGAAGAGGATCATGGAGGCCGAGACCGAGTGGATACCATACATAATCGTCTTCGGCAAGCGAGAGAAGGAATCTGGAAACCTAAGCGTGAGGATTAGAGTCGATGGAAAGGTGGTTAAGATGAAAGCTGAAGAACTCGTTAAGAGAATCGGTGAAGAAGTTAAGGACAAGCCGTTCAAACCCTTACCCCTACCTAAGCTCCTGTCGAGACGTCCCATCTTCTCTTAGTGGATGAAGTTTATTCAGCAGATCGGGAAGAAAATGTTAATTAGTTCGAGAAGGATAAAATGATTGCATGCAATCGGCGATAAAGGTTATAGTTTCTTCGGACAAGCCTTATGCTGTAGCGAACTTCATAGTTAACGAACTTGCGTCAAGAGGTTACAAGGTTCTTGTCGATGGAGCATTAAAGGATGGAAAGCCTGTACCCTGGCCTGATGCTGCGTATTCTGCCACTAAGAGGCTGATGCAGGGTGAAGCTGATACCGCTGTGTTAATATGCTTTACTGGAACAGGGATAACCATAGCTGCCAACAAGGTTAAGGGTGTTAGAGCGGCCCTATGCCTCGATCCTGAAACAGCACGCCTTGCTAGACTGCTTAACGATGCAAATGTCTTAACATTAAGTGCGAGATTGATCACTGAATATCTGGCGAAGGAAATATTAGATGCTTGGTTTTCGGTCAAGGAGCCGGACTACTCAAGGGCTGATAGGTTTAAGAGGCTTGAGGAGATCGAAGAAACTGAGTTCAAATGAAAACAAAAGTTACCATTGCATCTTTTGCTGCATGTTCCATAAGTCGTATAAGAGGCTTTGAGGGACCTCCACATCATCAAAAGTTATGACGTCATCTGCAGCCTTAGACCTCCGTAAGATACAGCCTTCAGCTAAGCCTATTGGCAAGAGACCTTCACTTCTTGCGACCTCCCTTCTTTCAATAGCTCCATAAACCGTGAAACCCCCCACGCCATCAAGTTTATCTCCTGCTCTGAGATCGCGTTTTGCAACGGCTACTGTTTCAGAATAGTATCCGCTTGATCTGATTATTGCTTCTCCATACCTTACAGAATATATTGCTGACAGAATGGTTTCCGCCCCGGGCAGGTGATAGGGTCTATAGAATAGGAAATTCGGCCTCTCCCCCACACGTAAATATTCTAGATTGCTGTTTATCACCTCATCATCAGACCTCGCGATTGCGAAAACGCCCGGCGCTATACCTATTACATAGTCGACTACACCATAGCTGTTCAAGATACCTCCATCCGATCTTAACCTAAAGATTTTTATCAACTCTGAGAGCTCCGCGGTGGGGCCGTGCATTCCTCTAATATCGGGAAGCAGGCCCGTTGCGTTGGACAATATCGTCATCTCAACCATGGTCTTTGTTCCGTCAACGAAAGATGTCAGTATTCTTGGATTTAATCCTCTTTTAGCACTTTCCTTCCTTAAATCATCTGGCGTCGCATGGGGATTTAGTGGATTATTCTTACCCTTCCCAGCAACAATAACTTCCATACCTATGCTCGTCAATGGCTTGTATAAATAATGCATTATAGTGCCCGGCTCATCACCGATATCCCCTGTATATATGACTCCAGCAGAATCAGCCAATCTCGAGAGTATCGGACCTATGGTTGCATCGGTCTCCGCATTTAACATAACGATATTTTTGCGTCTTAGTATGGCCTTCCATGCTAGACGAGCTCCGGAGAGTATATTTCCAGTCGCATCTATTAACACATCCACCTCTTCAACTTGCTTTGCCAAGGATACATCGTCGGTTAGAGACACCTCGCCTCTCTCAATGATACGTAATGCATCCTCAACCGACCGTGCAATTGAGAATTTGGCCCCGGAATTTTCTAGAACCTTTTTACCCTTTGTTAAATCTATTTCGACTGCGACCGCAAGCCTTGCATCCTTCACCTTTCTGATATGATGTAGTATCGCCTCCCCCATTTTTCCTAGACCAACTAATGCTATATAGATAGGGGGCATGGTTATGCAACTCTTCTACCAGATTTGTCGAAGAAGACAATGTGTTCTTCGGGAATCTTGACCCATACCTTTGAAATGCCGGATACTTCTTTTGAAATCCTAGCTTTTATGAGAACTTCCCCGTTACGGAGATGCAGTATCATCGACCTTCGGCCCAAGTCTTCCATGTAGACGACGTCAAAAGGTATATAGTCCTCTGTTTGGCTTAATGCAATCCTTATATGCTCCGGCCTTATTCCGATCTTAACCTCTTCACCAATCCTTAGCGGTAACTTTTTCTCCTTCAGAACCAATTTGAAGGGGCCTAGATCTACGCCTCCTTCTATCACCCTTCCTCCGATTATGTTCATTCCTGGAAATCCTATGAAGAATCCTACGAATTCGTGTGCTGGTGAATGATAGATTTCTTCAAACGTTCCAAATTGTAAAAGCCTTCCGTTAGGAGACATTACAGCTATCTTCTCCCCAAATGTTAAAGCCTCAGTCTGGTCATGTGTTACGAAGATCATAGTCTTCTTCATGTCTTTGCTCACTTCCATGAGCAATCTCTTCAATTCATAACGTTTATCTGGTTCGATGGAGCTCATAGGCTCGTCTAGGAGTATTACGTCCACATCCCTTACTAGCGCGCGGCCTATAGAGACCCTTTGCTTATCCGCCAGTCCAAGCCTGTGTGCAGGCCTGTCTAAGAGATCATCTATTCCAAGCATCTCGGCGATGTGGCGAGCCTTTTTGAGTTTTTCAGCCTTTGGTATGTTGACATTCATTAATGGAAATAGTAAGTTTTTTAGCACAGACATCCTATAAACCACTGGAAATTGGAAGACTATTGCCACATTCCTCTTCTCAGGCGGATAATCCGTTACGTCAACGTCGTCAAAGTATATCTTTCCCTTGGTTGGCCGAAGAGCCCCACAGATTATCTTCAACATCGTCGTCTTTCCACATCCGGAGGGGCCAAGTAGGGCGTATCTCCTACCTGACTCAAAAGTCAAATTTATGTCGGAGATAGCCCACGTTTTTCCACCATCATATGAGTGGCTGATATTTTCCAAGATTATCTTTGTCATGCGTTCACCCCTAGGTTGCAAACTCGAGATTCATCAGATTTCTTAAATATTATGATGTTCTCAAGCGGTACATATACGTATTGAAGCTGTTCAAATTCATGTATTCTCTCAACCTCTGTGCTCAACATGCGTAACACCTTGTCTCCAACTCTCATGTTGATGATCAACTCAGATCCGGTGTTTTCAAGAAAATCTACGGTGATGGGGATTCTTAAAACATTTTTTAATCCGGCTTCGGTAGGGAAGATGTCATGTGGGTATATTCCAATTAGATATTCCTCTCCTTCGACAATCTCTGAATAATTTCCAACGTCTATAAACAATTTATCGTTCACCTTAAGGACTTTGCCGCGTTCCTGTTTCAGACATGTGGCTTCCAGTATGTTGACGCCGTAAGGTGAGTAGCAAGCTGCGGCCTCGACGTCTTTAGGATATTTGAAACATTCTCTAACCATGCCTGTTTGAATCACCCGACCATTTCTAAGGTGGATCAATGTTTCTCCTAGTGCTGCTGCTTCTTCTGGATTCGGCGTCGAGTATATCGCTGTGATCTTCAGCTGCTTGAATAGTCTCTTTATCTCGATTCGCAGTACCTCTCTAACCTTGTAATCCAAGTTTGTTAAGGGCTCGTCGAAAAGGCAGATTTTCGGATTTTTAACCAATGCCCTCGCTATTACGACTCTTTGAGCTTCTCCACCGCTACACTCTTGAGGTCTTTTATTCAGAATATGCTGTATCCCCAGTAGTTCAGCTATCTCATGTACTCGTTTCCTAATCTCCACCTCAGAAGTCTTCTTAGCCCTTAACGGCGAAGCGATGTTATCGTAAACGGTCATATGAGGATATAGGGCGAAGGTCTGGAAGACCATCCCGATATCTCGCTCTTTTGGAGGCTTATTCGTCACATCCTCTCCGTCGAAGTATATCCTTCCCTGATCCGGACTTTCCGTGCCGGCTATTATTCTCAGCAACGTTGTCTTTCCAGCTCCCGATGGCCCCAATATCACAGCGACCTCACCGGACCTGACCTTAAAATTCACGTTTTCGAGAATGGACAATCCCCTAAACTGTTTTGTAATGTTTTCAACCACCACTTCGGTCAATGAAATTCACCCCTTCAACACAATCAGTATTACGAGAGGAATTCCTATTATTAAACTTAAGTAGCTCGGAAGTCCTATAGCGCATATCGCTAAAATCACTATTATCCACAGCATTATCCCAACGAAGATCCTGTCACCACGGGTCGTCGGAAACGGTAAGAAGCCCTTTCTAGGCCTCGATCTCATCTTTAAGTCTGCAATTGCAAGACCCCCTAGGAAGAAGCAGAAGAAACATATTAAGAAGATGAAGACCTCGGCCTTCCAAGCTATCCAAGGTGTCCAAGCATTAAGGTATTTTTCTAATGCTGAAAGTATTGTAGCTGATTCAGCCATAGCTCACAGCCTCCCAAATGTGAAGCCCATCACTATATATCTTCTCACCCAGTAAAGTAGTGTAAGACCTGGTATTAAAGTTACGAAGCCGGCCGCGGCAGCTGGACCGTATTCAATACCCCATCCAACTTTGCCTAACGCCGTCAGGAGCTGAGCCGGTAAAGTTTTAGAGTAGACGGATGTCAGCACACTTGCGAAGAACATATCTGTCCAGGCGAAAAGCCATGCAAAGAACATGGCGACACCTATGGCTGGTTTTATTAGCGGTAGAATGAACTTGAAGAAGAGGTCACGGGTACCATAGCCATCAATTAAGACCGCTTCATCGACTTCTCTAGGAATCGAGGCTATGAAACTTGCTAGTATCCATATCGTTATCGGGATCTCAAACACCATGTATGCTAGGATTAGTCCTTGATATGTATCCCAAATTCCCATCCCTCTCCATATCATTAGGTATGGAATTGAGAAGACTACTGGTGGCGCCATCCTGTTCGTTAGGAACCAGAAGAATAGATGTTTATCAGCCATGAATCGATATCTCACGAACGCATATGCCGCTGGAATGCTTATCACTAACGCTATGACCATACATAATAACGAGACTATGGCCGAATTTATGATTCCGCTCTTCCAGTATCCTTTTGTTATCTCGATCCAGTGCCCGAAGTAGAGGTCAGGAATGATCGCGCCCGCGTTTATCCTCGGCTTCGACGAAATTGACACCGAGAAGGTGAAGTACACCGGCAATATGAATATGATGCAGATGAAAGCTAGGAATATCACCTTGATGATGTTTACTAGTAAATCTTTTCTAGCTGCGGCCATTACTCGATCAACCCCCTACCACCCGTCAAGATCATTAACATTAGCCAAGAGAGTATCAACACAATGAAATTGAACACCAGTGACATCGCTGAAGCATATCCGATGATCCATTGCTCAATTCCTGTAGTCCTAATATACTGTGTGATAAATTCGGTTGATAGTCCAGGCCCTCCTCCAGTCAGGACATACACTTCATCAAATATCTTCAAAGCATCTATCAATCTAAGCAGAGAGACAAAGGTTAGTGGGAAGACTAACTGTGGGAATTCAGCATATCTGAATATCTGCCATCTTGTAGCGCCCTCGGTTCTAGCTGAGATTATATAGGATTCATCAATTGCCGATACGGCGGCCAAGGAGACAAGAAACGTTAATCCAGTCCAGTGCCATACATCCATTAGTATTATCGTGCCCCAGGCGTGGGTAGCATTTCTAAACGGGTCAAACATTCCGCTTAGAAAGAAGTCCATGACCATTCCTAGAGGACCATTTTTTCTCGCCATCAGCAACCACATCATCCCTATGGTTACTGGTGGGAAAAGCGTCGGCAATGCTATCAATGCCGTGATTATAGAGTTTATCATTCCGGGCTTGCGTAGGAGGTATGCCAGTCCAAGACCAAGCGGTATCTCAATCGCTAATGCTATGGCAGCAAACGCTAAGCTTCGGAAGACCGCATCTGTAAATCTATAATCATGAAACATCGCTCTGAAATGCCCTAGTCCAACGAATGTTGTTCGAAGTTCAAACGGTGTCTGCACACAGTAATTGAGCAACGCAATCATAGGCGTAATCCCGGTAAATCCCGTAACCAATATCGCAGGTAATAGTAGTCCAATCAACAATTTTCGAGATGCCACGCTTTTATTCCCCCTGCTTCTGTGTCTTAGGAGGCTTGTATTTAAACCTTAAATGTCCTCACGTGCTCATTTGTTCAAACATTATATCGTTGAGACCGTAATTTTTGTAATCCTTAAAAATCTATTAAAATACATCATTCCTCAAACAACTCGGGGAAGACTATGACCTTATCGTTCAAATTATGTGTCAGAATATAATTCCATGAAAGTACCCTATCCTTAGATATCTCAATCACCTCAGCAGCTAATTCCTCAAGCTCTTCAATAGACTTGGATGATTTCTCCTCGATATCCTGCAACGCAGCTCTTTCAAAGTTAACTATAAAAATCTCTAATTCCATTTCCTTTTCGGTCATAAGTCCAAGCCTCCATTTCGTCTTCACCAACGCCTCCCAAGAATCTAAAACTATCCTCGAGAGCTTTGATCTACCGAAGTTCTTAGTTTCGTAATTGAACCACAGACTCCAATGAGGCAGGTTCATCGCATTATAGTGGCTCACAAAGTCTTTGAAAATCAATCTATAACCATACTTTTCTGGATTGTCAAAAGCAAGAGAGCCTGGATCAAGTAGCAGCATTGGGCCGAAATCAACAGAGACGTTCCTAGAGCCTATCCCACTTTTATTCAATGAAAGCAATTTTTTCCATAGGAGGAACATACGCCTTAACGAGTCTTTATTTTCGAGTCCCAAGGTCAACATGAAGAATACTCCTATAGGAAGATTAAGTTCAATCGCTTTATGAACGGTTTTTAACAACTCGCCCGTAGTATACATTCTTCCATGAGCGCATCTGACATCATCAGAAGCGGATTCAGGTGAGATTGAAAGACCTATGTTTTCAGCTATTTTGTAAGATTTTATTCTTTCCAAATAATCTCTGGAAGCTGGAAAGAAAAGTTCTATCCCGACGTTCCTTATGTTCGACCATCTTACTCCCTTAAAGACGTTAGATAACTTATCAAGATAAGCTCTTCCGCAAAATCTAGGATCCTGAAAGAGAAATATTGATTTTATGCCCATTTCGTCCAAGATCATGAAGTCCTCTAATAGTCTCTCAGGACTTCTATATGCGATCCTATTTCTCTTCATTAACTTCGAGTACGCGTATCTGGATCCACCGCAGGTTGCGCAGTTTAACATACATCCCCTATAGAATGGTAGGTTCCACAATTTTGCACCCGTCAATGGGGATGTAATAGTTCTTGTATGGGGTTCTACCAAATCTAGCCGTGTAAAATTTAATTGGTCTAAACTATTAATTACACGGCAAGTTTTCGTTGATATGATTTTTCCATCACGAGCTTTGAATGTTAAATTAGGTGTTTTTGAGAACGCTTCAAATTTCCCGATTTTCTTCGTATTAATGGCTAGCTCATAAAGGGGGCGCTCCCCCTCTCCTCTTATCACGCAATCTATAAAGTCAAATCTTCTGACTATTTCATTGGCAAAGTATGTTGCGGTAAGTCCCCCTAAGACTACTATAGAGCTTGGATGAAGCGACTTACATAATCTTGCAACTTCAATCGCGCCTTGAGAATGAACAATCCAATGCAATCCTATTCCATATATCCTAGACTTTATCTTCCTCAGGAAACTCTCCAAGTTTATACTTCTCTCGACAAGCATCTTTTCGGCCAAGTTTATTACCTTAACCTTCAGCCCCTTTTCCTCCAAGTATGACGCCATGCTTACCATCCCTATAGGAAACATTATGAAAAGGGGTGTATAGATAGGGACGGTTCTATGTAATGGGCCCGGAAGGAACGGCTTTTTCCTGAAATAGGTTACGCTCGGCGGATGCATCAGTACTACGTCAAGCTCCTTCACCTTCACTGCACCGTCCTAACGATAACCGGATAGAATATGGATCTTCGGATTAAAGATTGGTTGGCGAAAAAATAAAAAGGTGATTAATCATTTTTGAAAAAATATTGTTTTCTCCTTACAGCGGCCCTACCTTCTTACCCATCCAGCCCTTCTCTTTGAGGTAGTCATCTATCGCCTTTGCTACGTATTTGGCTATTTCAGCTCCAGGCATTCCGGCGCCCAGTCCTTCCATTCCCTTATCTCTTGCTAATGGCAGTATCTCCGGGTAAATTACACCTATGTCGTTGTCGGTTCCGAAGTGGCTCATTTTAGCGAGCCCTACAACTGTGATCATTTTACCCCATTCGTCATCCATCGCCTTAAACCTCGGGTCTTGGATGGTCGACCATCTCACGGGCAATCCTACCTCAAGGTTCTTCTTCAATTCAACAGCTTTCGATACCATGAATGAAGCAAAGAGAAATGCTGCCTCTTGTCTTGGAGAATATGCTGAAATTACCCACCCTGATGGGTCGATATATCCTCTAGGCTTCCTCGGATGGTAGTATGGAGCGTAGACCGGATAAGGAGCGAATTCGAACTTACCCTTCACAGCCGAGTCATCCGCTGCTAGGCCTGTTGCCCAGTGGAAGTAGAAAGGCCACATTGTCGCGTAAATTCCATCGTATTTGAATGCATCATGTGCCTCAACGATTCCTATCTCATAGGCCTTACGCGACGTGAACTTTAGCGAATCCTCTAACCACCATTTGTACATTGCCTGACCTCCCTCGCTATCAAGCCTGCCGCCGTTCTTCGTTGAGGCGCCTCCAACCGTATCATCCTTTACATTAATCGCCCAAGGCGTTGATACACCATCTATATGCGTGACCTCAAGTGGCATCTTCCCCTCTGGCGCAGGATCGGCTAGCTGGAAGCAGTCATCTAATCCATCCGCGATGTACCAACCTAGCCAGTCTCCAGGCTTAACGCCTGTAATGTAACCATAGATTCCTTTGTCCGGGTCTGTGAAGAACTCAGCCACATCCCTCGCCTTATCAGTGGTCCAATCGTCTTCAACATTGCCTGTTTCCTTAGCGGTCTTATAGTATTCCAACGGTGTCTTTAGTTCATATCCATATCTCTTCTTGAATTCTTTCTTATTTTCTGGATCTTCAAACCAGTCCCTTATATATACGGTCCCTGCAAAGGCGTTATATGCGTGTAGGGCGTAGAGATTTCCCTTGGAGTCGCTATAGCTTGCTGCGAGGAAGAAGTCATCTGGATCGAAGTGTGGTGGCCTTAGCTCAGGCTTCTTCTTTAGAAGATCGGTGATGTTAACAGCGCTCTTATTGTATATGTAGAATCCATTCATGTCTTGGTCAGTTCCTATAACATCATAGATTCCAGCCTTGAGCTTGGCATCCTCAATGCTCTTCAAGATCGTCTCCCAGTTCGACATAGACTCCCAGGTCAACTTTATCCCAGTGACCTTCTCGAACCACGGGCCTAAGTTATTCTCCTCCCATACAGCTCCTGGCACAGCCTCATACATAACGTGTAGTGTTTGACCTCTATACGGTTTCGATGCCCTTACGTAATGTATCACTTCCTCTTCAAGCTCCTTCGGCGAAAGCACCGTTACTCCACCGATCCAGTCTATCAGGTCATACGCTGCCTTAAGGTATGGTTCGTCTTCAGGGCCTAGACCTGGTGGATATGCAGGCGTTGTTGGGGTCGTTACCGTCGTCGCTGGCGTTGTCACAACCGTGGTCGGTGGGGCGGTCGGACTTACGGTGACCGTCTCCGTAACTGTTTTTGTTACGGTGCTGGCTACGGTCGTAACAATCCTTTCGGCGGGCTTCGTCAGATATCCAATGACTCCGCCAACAATCAGTCCCGCAACGGTTCCACTGATCACTTTCAACGCAGTTCTTCTATCAGTTTTTTCTCCACTCGCACTCATAACGGTAATTAATATTAACAAATACTATATTAAGTTTTTTCGCCAAAGGATCGGAAAGATGAAAGGAGCTCCCAGAGAGATGTTCTAAATCAGACTTGACCGTTCAAGTATCTCCTTAGCCTCTTCAGAGCATGGCTTAAATTTGTGGAGAATCGTATATCTTTCCGGTCTAGATTTCCATGATTCCGTAATGGCCTCTACCATCAAGTCCACTGGAATATTTAGCTGTTCAAGCTTACCAGGAATTTTCCATTTTTCCAAGTACTTCTTCATGGATTCAACACTATAATCATCTTCCTTCCACCAATTCGGGTTCTTCAATTCGTGAAAAGTCCCCATGGCCAAAGTTCCTATTGCAACAGCTACTCCATGGGGTATTTTTCTTTTAAAGCCAATTTCTAGATGACGCGCCACCATATGTTCGCTACCTCCAGCCGGTCTCGTAGAACCCACAATACCCATAGCAGCGCCCGACAATATTAGCGCCTTACAAAGGGCTTTAACACTATTTAATGAGTCGAATTCTTTCCTATCCTTAGCGGTTTCTATTATCGTATTTAACGCTGCCAATGCAAGCTCTTCAGCATTTTTACAATATCGCTCTCCTAAATCATCTCTCGCTAATTGCCAATCTTTTATTGAAACCAGTTTCGATAATATATCACCATAGCCTGATGAAATAAGTTTCTTTGGAGCTGACGCTATAATCGACATGTCAAAAATTACAAGATCCGGAGGCTTCGCCGGCGCCGTTCCAGTATAGACGAGCTCTCCGGTTTGGGACACATGATAGAGGGCGGCTCTCGGAGAGGCTATTCCGTCATTTGATGGAGCTGTCGGTATAGCAACAAAGTTCAAATTACCCTCGTATGCCACATATCTAGTTACGTCAATTACAGATCCTCCGCCAACAGCTATTACCGTTCCTAGGTTCAATTCTTTAACTTTTTTAAGCTTTGATTGAGCATCATCATACGTAGGGGAGCTCACGACAAATCCCTTCGCCCCCAAAATCTTCAAAACATCCATACCAGCTATTTCATATGTTATAGGATCATAGAATACCCCATAAGGCGGCCTTATTCCATATTCATCAAGTAGTTCAAGACATTCTTCTATTCTGCCAAATAGTGCAGCTTTTAAGGAGTATTCATGCTTAAATCCACAACCGCATTCTTCTGGAGGTTTAATGAACCTCGCTAGATGAAACCTCTCTATCGTCATATCTCAATAGGTCAATACTCCAAGCTAAATATAAATTATAAAGAGAAGTTTTAGGTAACTTTAACCTGAAACGATCTTCAGAGCCTCTTCCACATCCTTATTTTCGTGAATTATACCTGTTATTGCTTTCACGATTTTTTCCGGCCTCTCATTTTGCCATATATTTCTACCGATGGTTCCTCCAGTAGCTCCAGCATCAATAGCTCCCTTGATCATCCGCAAAACTTCCTCAACAGTATCCATTTTCGGGCCCCCCATGATAGTTATCGGAACTAACGAAGATTCTACAACCTCTTTATACGCCTCTGAAGGACCGACATATGCCGTTTTAACTATATCTCCTCCCAACTCCCCTCCAATTCTAGCAGCTTGCTTGATTTTTTCTAGGTCATATATTACCTTACCGCCCTCAGAGGGAACTATCTCAACCATATATGGCATACTCCATTCCTCACATGCTCTCGCTACAGCCCACACCTTACCCATCATATCCCAGTCAAGAGGAACTTCGCCAAAATACGTTGTTTTCACAGCGTCAGCTCCAAGCTTGACCGCCAGTTCAACGTAGGTTGGATCGTAGGGAATAGAAAATATCAGAGATATCCTCTTACGTATTTTATTCATAAGATATCTGGCGGCTCCTGGAGTTACGAGTAACGCATCAGCACCCCCTTTAATTACCTTCTCTGCAACATCACTGATGAATCTTAGTTGGACATTTCCAATCATGCCATGGTCCATAGCCACTATAAGCGCCCTCCCATCATCTCGGAAGATGCCTTTTAGCCTGTACATTTTACCTAAAGACGACTGAATGTTTTCAAAGGTGATATACCTACCACTCATGATGATCTCTTTTTGTTGCTGTTATTTTTGTTTTTCTGTCTTATAGGCTGTGCATCTGTTCTCTGAGGCCTGGGGATAGGGTTAAGTATATCTTGTATAGTTTATCGTATGTCTTTGAGTTTTCTTCATTTGGCTTGGTCTC
>Ga0180302_10001093_pt1 | contig 12650 bp, 11 predicted proteins | sample GuaBasSediGuay17_FD_121794 | JGI IMG/M metagenome (GOLD analysis project Ga0180302, IMG submission 121794) | Subseafloor sediment microbial communities from Guaymas Basin, Gulf of California, Mexico - Guay17, Core 4571-4, 12-15 cm | ecosystem: Environmental > Aquatic > Marine > Hydrothermal... | reverse complement strand
ACCTTCAACGGTCTGGGATGATCCATGGTACTTTCAGTCTTTTATAATTACTTCCATTACTTGCTTAGAAGATTGAGAACTAGAACTCATTGCTCCACCTTCATCTTTCAGTCTTTTATAATTACTTCTAGTCATTAATTTATTTATATATTTTATAAATCTTATGGTGAGTGTTTCGGAAAATTCATCAAACCACATCAGGAGCCGACCATCACGATGAGGGATCGTAGATGTATGGTTTATATGTTATTTGCTTCATTATTGAGTCTTTGAATTTATTTGCTTCTCTTACAGCTAAATACCATATTGACTTTCTCTTGTAGAGTTTTTCGGTCTCCTTCATTAATTTTTTATAAAGGTGTGATGTGAGTATTTCAAGAGTTCGTGGTTTAAGGTATCTTGATCCACGGAACGTCTTTAATCGTGCTTTTCTACTTGATTGAATTACAGTGTGAATTGCTATTGGTTTAAGTATTTCTGATAAGTCATAAGTTAATGATAGTCTTCCTGCTCTTGTTGCATGTATTAGTCCGTAATATGGGTCTAGACCTACTGTAACTATTCCTTTTGTGATAATTCCATATATTAATGCGTATAGGTAATCTAGTGATGAGTTTATGGCATCACCACATCTTGGTTTACGCCCTGTAAATCCATAGTGCTCTGGTATTAGGTTTGTAAATAAATTCCATGCATATTTCGAGCCTATGCTTTCAAGTTTTCTTAATTCATTTATGTCATCAACTTCGTCCATGCTATTGATTATTTCCCTCATTTTATCTTTAATGTATTCTGAATCCTTTATCTCTTTTCCATAGTACTTGCACTCGTATTTTACTATGTTGTATAATCCTTTTAATTTAGAGTATATTATGGGTTTGGCATATTTTAGTCTACAATGGGAATCCGAAAAACAATGGTATTGTACTTCACGTATATTTACGGAACCAACCTGTATGGTGTCAAAGAGTATACCCCATGTATCGCTTTTACCTGAAAGTACTACAAGAGGTATTCCTTGTGATAATAGCGTTATCATAGCTGATGAAGTTACTTGAATTCTCTCTCCGATAAGGACAACGAGCTCTAAGTCTGGGATGGACACTTCTACTCTATTTCCTTCCTTATCTGCTACTGTAATGTTACCTGACTTTCTATATACTTTAGCTACGCCTTCTACAACAAGTATAGTCAATGTCCCTCCTCAATGATAGAAGGGGCATTTTCTACGTAGTTCGATATCACATGATATGCATATTTCCTTTGACGCTCGTTTAGGTTTTACACTATTAGCAATTATTTTTTCAAGTCTTTTCAATTTCTTAGTCAACGTAATTGAAAAGAGTGATTCTTTATACAGTATGTATAGTTTCCCTTTTCCAGCTTCCTCGTCTTCTATAATAGCGAGTACTGGTATTACAGGATAGCCGTATATTCCGTAGAGTGCTGTGGCATAGGCTTCAAGTCTTGTTTTAACTACTTTTAATGCATCTTTGAATAATGTGAATTCGAAGAGCAATACTAATGGGACGTAAATTTCATTTCCTGTGTAGTAGCATTTAAGTGAAGTTAAGAGTACTATATCGGCTGCACCATGCATTTCTATTATGTATTTATCTCCTACGTACAATAGCGCTAATGAGTGTTCAAGAGAGGTATTATGGATTATGAATCCTAGGCTCTTCTTAAATGCTCCTTGAATTATTTTAAGGTATTTTACTCGTTTTTTATACCACCATCTTTTTCCTTCTTCTTGCATAGGAGTTAGTACTCCCTTTGTTGATGCTTCTACTCTTAACTTAGCCCTAACTTCGCATATATTTAAGTCGTCAAGTACCTTCATTGGTGCTTCTCTTATTTCTCGGCTTTCTCCCATAGAATACAATGACTTCGCTTTTCTCGCCTCTAATGGATATATTGCCCTTTGTAATTTCCATGAGAATTTCGTACTCAAAGTTGTTGAGGAGCATAATAGTTGCTTTATCATTTTCGCTAAGTATTTTAGATATGTGCGAAGCGAGTCTATGTGCAATTCCTTTACTTCCTCTACCGACATAGACGGAATAAGTGAGCATAGTGAACGAATATCTGCGAAGTAGGCTTCGTATTTTCCTTCTTGTTTTCTCGTTTCCGCAATCATAGGTTATCACCAAGTACATCTATATACAACCAGAAAGCATTACAGTATAAGTAGATAGGCTTGAGGCTCTCCTGAGCACTCTAATTTAATAGCGTATCCGTAGGCTTGAAGTAATTTCAGTAGATCTAAATGCTTATCTAGTGGTTTAGCTATGTAGACAGGTATGTCAAGTTCTCTTAGAACTTTATAAAGTACCTTGTTATCACCATTACTCAAACATGACGGTATGATGCCGCGATTCCTTAACTCTAGGAAGGATAGTAAAAGCCTTGATGACATTATATTGCCGAATAATGATGATAATATGGGATTATTTCTTGTGAGTGATACAAGTGAAAACTTAGTTATTGAACTAATGTTCTTCTTTTCGGCTTTACCTAGTATGAGTATTGGTTCGCGATACTTATTATAATCTATTTTAACTCTATAATTTGATAGTAATGTTATTAATGAGTGTTCAGGTAACTTGATAGTTTCACTTAATAACTTATCTTTATCTAGTTCTTCCTCCCTAACATACTTAATTGTTGAAGTGATTCTAAATGATGCCAAATGCAACAATATATTTGGGTTCTTTGAAACCTTTAACCTAAGCCATTTAAAGATTTTATCTAAACTTAGAGAGTTTACAATTCCTATGAACTCTCTACACAATTCTTCTTTGAGATCTTTCTTTTTATCTCGTAGTCTAAATATCTGTATTAATACGAAGGATGCTAAGGGAAGGTATAGTCTTAATTTTCCTATTCTATGTCGTAGTATTGCTTCTGTCCCTATACTCACTATACCGAGCTTTCGGGGTATTACGCTAGGGAGGACTTGATTTATGAAATTCCAGTAATCAATTGGGGTCCTGAAGTTACTCATTTTTAGTTTTAGTTCATGTATATATCCTATTGGTGTAAGAATAACTGCTTTAGTCTGGTCTACTGTTCCTCTTCCTATACGGCCAAACCTCTGAACAAGTTCTCCATGATGAGTTCCTACAATTATTCCATACCTTATGTTAGCTAGGTCTATTCCTAGTTCTATTGAATAATTACCAAATAAGTATAGGTTGCCTTCGCTTTTTCTAGCTCTTAAGGCTTCTTTGCCGAGAAATGGAGGTTTAGGCTTGAGCCCTGTAATGAGTATGGGTATTATGCCTGTTTTCTTATAAAATACGTTTGCCGCTTCTTCTACTGTTGCTATTCTTCTTCCAAATATTATCGCTCTTTCATTCTCTACGATTTCATTTAATTTCTCCTCAACTATTAAGGGTAAGTAGTCATCTGTCATAAACCAGGCTATTGCTCCTATACTAGGTTTGGTATCAACGGGATAGAATTCAACTACTGTTTTACTCCTAATGGGTTTTGATGCTCTTCTCGATTTACAGCTAATGGTTTTAGCTTTAATTCTAATAACTTTACCTATGCTAGCTTGTTTTTCTATAAAATCCCTTATATCATCCTGTGGAGTAGCAGAAGAGAATATTATCTTATACTTCCAAGGATTCGTTGAAAGCCTTGATATCATGTAGTGTAGGAGCACTAATGCGTATACCGTAGGCTTTTCATACATGTTCCACGTATGGAATTCATCCATGAATAATACTTCAGGGAATAGAACTGCCATTATATTTGCTAGGCCTCGCTCCCATACCCTACTACTAACAACTCTGTATAATACCTTAACTATACGATTTACTTCCTGTTCCAGTTCATCTTCATTAGCATTCACTATTCTCTTCGCAACATTATAGACAAATCCTCCCTCGGCCACAAGACTTAATAACTTACCTGCATCCGGAAAGCTACGATAAAGAGCCGACATCATTAAGTATGGATATTCTGGCACGGTTACGGTAATAATGTAGCTTACATCACGTTCAAGTATAGCCTCTTTAATCATATTAAAGAGCGTAATTCTAGTAACTTCCTTACCACTCGCTTCCTTAATCATAGCTTCTACGACTTTATCCAAAATATCTCTGGTTAATCGTATTAATGCTACTCTTTCTCTACCTTTGTAATTGTTATTTGATTCTCCTCGTCTTACTAGAAGCGTTAAATCATATATTATGATTACTTCTTCTCCATCTACACCTTTCTGTTCATAAATTCTAGTACCGAAGTTATCTAAAGTATTTATCAATGATATGAATTGATCTGTAGTTAAGGGCTTCGTGGGATATATACCTACTATTCCATCATAAGTTGTTCCATACATTATATTTGAGATCAATGGAGCTAACATTGTAAACGTCTTTCCACTACCTGTTGGAGCTTCTAGAAGAAGGTACCTTTCATTAGAGGACATAAAATCGACAACTTCCTGTTGAAATGCTCTTAGTCTAATTGAGCTTCCTTTGGGGCATTCTATAATTACATCTCCATTCTCAACACATACTTCATTTATTACTATTTCAAGTTTGCTCATGATTGTTTAACCTTACATTCCTGCATATTACCTTAAGAAAGGTATAGGTAAGTGAAACACTGATTTCTCGCCTTCAATAATTCCTTCAATGACCCTAATTACAGGTTTATTGTAGAATGCTTTAACGATGATATTAGAGTGTGGGATCCCTTTTCTCCTTGTTTTCGTTGAAAGCACAATTACATAGGAATCGGGTTTTAAACCAAATCTCTCCATATCACCTAAGTTTACGGGATCGGTAAATCCAGAAATCGCCTTATCTGATATCTTTGCTTCACTACATGTAACCTCAAATACTCCTTGACGTTTAACCCCTATTCTTATGGTTCTAGGTATTTTAACACCTTCATCAAATACTATTGCTACGGTCTCAAATACTGAACCAGGAGCGAAGTATATGTGTGCTACATGCCAGGGATAAACTGATTTAGGTTTTGGCTGTACTAGCTCAACATATCCTTCTCCCTTGACGTTACATAACGTTCTCTTTATTCTCAAAGTACGTGGTCGCGCTGGATATACGTATAATTTCTTCTCTATACTATCAAGGAACTTATATTCTATTTCATTTACGTGCTTTCTAGGTGATGCTAGCGAGGCGTATAACAATCCCGTAAAACCGTACATTAAGGAATAATTATGAATGTATGGTTGAGGCTTGTATACTTGGTAAGACACTCCTCCTATAACGCTATAACCTACAAATGAGGAAAATGTTAAAAAATTGTTTAGTTTTAGTCTACACACAAATATCCTCATTTTTAACCCCCTAGCCTTATACTCCAATATATTTCTTGACTCCATCTATGTAGTTCTTTGCATTGTTCCATAATTCAACTACTAGATCTTTATTGAAGGAATCCATGTTCTTTAATTTATTCGCTATATCCTTGGTGATAATTATTGGTTTGCTACTAGTAGCATATTTTACTTCTTTCTCTATGTATTCTAGTAGCTTTTCTTTAGCCTTATTAAGATCCTTTAATCCTAATGCTCTTTCAGCTGCAGTAAAGCTTGTACCTACTTCATAGACATCGCCGATTACGATAATGGGATATACTTCTAAGGTTCCCCAAATTGAAGTTCTTGCACCTACCCTTATTGTACGATGAAATAGCCATAACATGTAGAGTAGCTCAGGGGGTGCTGGCATTGATAGTACGAACTTACCTATGAACAGGGTATTGGGTTCTACTAGGGTTTCGGAGAATAGTCCTCCTGTTCTTGCTTCTTCTTCTGATATTCTTCCTCTTAACATTATAGTGGTATAAGTAACCTCATCTACAGCGTTTCCTGTTCTTCTCTCAAAGCTAGGGGTTAAAGCATAAGCTGAATCACCAACGAATCTACTTACAAGGTTGTAAAGTTCACCAGCACTTGTAGCGCCCATTAATACATCGGCTGGACACTTCATACATCTACCATGCATTACTCCTTTGCCTTCTCCAGCTATTCCTGGAGATAATGAACATTTACTAATGAAATCGTAGTCTGGTCCGAGAATATTCCTTATATCGGCACTATACTTATGCCATTGATTTCTTAGTAACTTCATAAACTCTCTTAAATACACTGCTTTTAGCTTTCTGAATATTATTGTAGGTACCGCTTCTTTACCTATTTGTGATAATATTATATCGTCTTCACCCTCAGTTCTTAGTATCATTCTATCTGTAGATCTACCAATCCAGTAAATTGTTATATGTTTAGCTAATGGTTTTACTGAGTTCTCGGTACCATCATAGGTGTGTAAGTATGGTTCTAGTACTTTGTAATTCTCTGAACCTAGGATATTTTCTAGAATTGATGTTGCTTTTGGATATAATTCTCTTGGGCTAACCATTATATATCACCTTCTTTTCTAATTATTTCTCATAGGTTGAGATCTTAGCTGTAATGTAGCCTCTAACCAGTCCTATTAGGAGAACTCTAAGATTTCTCAATAACTTATAGACCCTTATTGGATCTTTACGTTTAGCTTTATCAAGCCATTCAATAATTTCTATGACGGCATTTTCAACTCCTTCTCTTTCCTCATTATTAGTGAACCCGTAGTGTCTAGCGAAATCATCCATTATGGAAGCTATAACGGAGGTTTCAAGTTCACCTCTTAGGTATTCCTCCAGGGGCCTAAATATTCTAGTAATTTCATATCTTGACGCTTCTCTACCTCTCCTTCTCAATTTTTCTCTTACATATTCCGAAATCGTAATTAATGGTCTAACTATTCCCCATTCATATGGAGATACATATATTACTCTCTTGATTTGAGACATGGATACCACCTTTTATAATTGTTTCTTCCTCAAGAAGAATGCGTAGGTATCTATTGACGGATATCCAGTAGTTATGAAACCTGATTTAAGGAGCTTAATTCCTAGCTGTTTTCTCCCTCTAATAACCTTACGAGCCTCTGTGCTCTCTATGTAATTTTTTAAAGTTTCATATAACCATAACCTAATACTTCTCGTCCATTTCCATTTTCTTTCTTCTTTTGCTTGATTTAGTATTCTTATGTAGGTTATAATAGCTTCTTCAAAAACTGCATCGGATTTCTCAATTTCTATAGGCATACCTCTACAAACAAAACCAGAACTTAAAGCTACTGTTGAGATAACTAGGCTTCCTCCAAAGTAGTACCAAAGATTAAGAGCGGTCATGAAGTCGCTTTTACTCATGAATCCTCTATCATTAGATGTTTTTGCTATAATTCTACTTGTCATATAGTCAGGGATCACAAGTATTTCTCTACCACTTATATTGACAGCTATTTGAGGAATATTGGATTTGATTATCTTCATAAAGTCTATTGGTATTGCTGGGAAGTATATTAAAGTAGAAGACCATAAACCATCCATAAATTTAACTTTCTCTGGAAATGCTATAGACTCAAAGTAACATATTTCGCATACTTGTAGCTTCTTAGATGATCCTTCAAGTGACTTTGTTTCAGGGGCTCCAAGAAGATCGGGATGAAATGCATCAGATACATTTAAGTTTCTAATAATTTTTGAAATCTTCTGTAAATAGTCGTAGAGGGTAGTTCCTTCAACTACTGCTTCACGGCATAGCGCACATGGCTTTACTCCTACTAAGTACTTCTCTGAAGGCCTTAAACCTGCAATACTTACAATGGTTTTTAGCTTCTCTATAAGTATTCTTATCTGCTTAGCGCTAACTGCTTTCTCTTTACTCATTTCGCTTACAATATAATTCTTTAATTTCCTAGCAATCATTGCTAATTCATCGTGTTTAAGGTTTAAGAGCGCATTGTGTAATTCGATGAGAATATCACCTACCTTTCTAGTCTTTAAGACTTCCTTAAGCTTAGGTTCTACGTTATCCAGAAGCTTCCATATTCTTTCTGCTTTAGTTCCTCCCTTCTTAGGATCCTTGCTATACATGTAGGCTGCAAATATAATGAAATACCTTAAATCAGCTTCAGTTCGACATGCCTGTTTATAGGTTTCTTCAATGTCTTCAGGACGATAAGCTGTTATGGGTTTTATAGCTCTGGAATAAGTAGCTAGTTTTCGTTTTCCCTCTATGAATCCTCTTATGGATCCATAGTTTAAACCTCTGCTTATAACTTTTCCTTCTTCCTTAATAAATGAAAGTATGTATTTAGATAAGGATTCATAAATTCTTTCTACATTTTCCATGATTTCTGGCGCACTTAGTAGAAATATCATGCCTTCGGGTGTTGATACTAGTGGTATTGCTCCTGCCTTCTCTAATTCTTCTTCTATTTTCTCGGAAACCATGCCTATAATAGGTCTTGGCTTCCCAAAAACTACAGGTAATATGTTCTTAGGGTCTATTCCTGCTTCCCTAACTAGGAAATCGATTATTGTGGAGATCTTCCAGCTTTCCACTCCTCCAGTAATATAGTCGCTTACCCTAACGAGTCTTTCAATTTTTTGAAGTCGTAGAGGAATACCTCCACTTTCCAGTTTACATGCTATTTCAACTGCATTCTTCCATACCTCCTCTAATACTTTATCTCCAATGATACTGGTTAACATATCGTATAGTTCTGAAGACTCAAGTAATTCCGCCGCCCCTTTAAGAAGGTCCTCTTTACTATACCCCATTTTCTCATAATCGTGTAATAAGCCAGCTAGAAAGGCTGTGAGACTATCCTTCTCTGTTAGACCCTTAAATTCTGATAACCTTAAGGATAATATTGCTGTACCGATGAAGTGCTGAAGACCCGATATAGGGAAGGGCTTAGGATTGCAAGCAGTAATTCTTTGATAGAATCTTAATTGCTCAATAGTATTGGGTTGAAGATCACTTCTTAGAGCTTCTATAATCTCACTTACCATATTGGAATTACTATATTCCAAATTTCACCCCTATACTTCGAAATATGAAGTAAAATCTTATAAAAGTTTTCTTCATAAATTTCACAGCGGATAGAGAAAAATTTAAGGAGTGATTATGATGAGAAAAGTAATAATCTCCACCGTGGGTTTTGATGAAAAACTCGTTATTAGATCTATGCTTAAATTGGGGATTAAGGAAGACTATGATATAATATTGGTTTACTCTTTAAGTGGAGGAGTGTATGAGCAAAAGAAGGTGCGGAGTGCTATTGAGTCTATAAGGAATGTTTTAGTACCGCTTGGTGTTAGTGTCTTTGAAGTTAATGTACCTGTAAAGGATATTGTACTAGATGTGGGCTGTATTATTGAGGCTTTACGTAAGCGAGGAGCAGAGAGTATTGTGGCTTTGCTTGTTGGCGGAATGAGGATTCTCATTATTGAGGTCCTAATTGCGTTAATATTATATAAGTACTTCATTAACCCTAAGGTAAAGATAATATTCTATACTATGAGGGAAGATGGATTATATGGTGCGTCTTTACCCTTAGAGCTAATACATCCGCCTAAACTTACTGATAGAGAACTATCAGTATTAAAGATAATCTGCAGTATAGGGGAAGCTGTAAGTAGGCCGAAACTTGTAGATAGGCTATCAAGCGAATTAGAGACTTCAGAATCCCTAATATATAAGGTAATTAATAGTCTTATGGAGAAAGGCGTTATTGAAGTTAGGGATAGCAGTATTAAATTAACACTTCTAGGTGCCATGTTATGCAAAGTAGTATAATGAACTTAAACCCAATATTACTCGAAGTAACAATACATGTTAGCAGCAATTTTAAAGGATACCTGTTTACCGGTAAACTCGTTAAATCATTTCTCATAGATGCAAACCCTAAGTTAAAAACCCTGTTCATTAAAACCAAGGGCATTACACCAAAACTAATACACATAACCCCACTATTTAAAATAGAGAATGGTAAGGTTAAGTGCATCTATAGTGAAGCTAAAAATCTTAAAAAGAATGGAAGAGAAGTCAAGATAATAACCCCTATAACAGTTAATGGAACATATACATTCTATATAGGATTCCTTGAACGAGCACATAAAGAGGGCTTTAAGGACTCTTTAAGCTTTGAAGAAATATACAATACATTATTAGATATTAATGGCGTACACGTATTCAAGAAGACGAAGTTTAGAGTAGAATTGCTTTCAATAAATATAGTTGATGTCCATAGATTATCGGAGACCCTAGCAAAGGATACTATAGGAAACGGAAAGGTTAGAATAATATTTGCTTCACCTACACTCCTACGAGATCCCCTAAGAACAAGCAAACATAAATCATTACTAGCTTCACCTCTCAACATATTCTCAACACCTGTATTCATTCACCTATATGTTAGCGGAACCTACATTAAGAAAAAGTACATGAAAACCTTACTGCTACTACATAGGCTCCTGAACGAACCATACTCGATATATGATACAGTACACATAAAGTGGATATACTATGAGAAGAACCCAATCCCTACAATAATAGGTTACATAAATTTACACCTAAATAAAAGCTACTACGAGATCTATAGTAGAAAATACGATATAGAAAATCTATTGAAAACAATATACACGTATATGTTAACACTAGGAACAGGAACATCAAGAGCAACAGGATTCGGACACATAATAATAAAAATATAAACCATTACAATGGTCGGCTCCTGATGTGGTTTAATGGATTTTCCGAGTTTCTTACCAAAAAGCTTATAAAGCATCTAAATAAACTAACGACCTGAAGTAATTATAAAAGACTAAAAGAATGGTGCTGATACTTCCTCTGTGTAAACCATTATATCGACTGGTGAAGTAATTATAAAAGAGAAGTAATTATAAAAGACTAAAAGACGTTAATGCAGTTATAAGGCAAGAGAAAATGAGGTACATGACAATGCTGAAGTAATTATAAAAGACTAAAAGTGGGAAGAGACTTCGTGGTAATAGAGTGGAAGCACCACAGACTAGAACTTCGAAGTAATTATAAAAGACTAAAAGACACAAGTGTTCAGAAGCATAGTCCTAAGACTAGTACTAGGCATATCCTAGAAGTAATTATAAAAGACTAAAAGAGGTCTCCCTCAGATGGTGTGTAGTTTGATACTGACGCCATTACGATTGAGAAGTAATTATAAAAGACTAAAAGTCTCTATGAAGTCTAGTGCTTTAATGATATATGTACCGCATGGATCATAGAGAAGTAATTATAAAAGACTAAAAGTATTCAACTTCTCCTCTAACCCCATAACCACCCCCTCTCTAATATATGAAGTAATTATAAAAGACTAAAAGAAGAAAAGGAAATGATAAATGGAATAAAGGATTCTGGGATGCAAGCACAGAAGTAATTATAAAAGACTAAAAGGAAGCTTACCATACTCTATAAACCTTACATCAAATCCCTCATGTACAGCGAAGTAATTATAAAAGACTAAAAGTTCACTTTCCTTTAATTTCTTCTTGAACAGTAGGTAATGGAAGTAATTATAAAAGACTAAAAGTATTGAGTGGTTGAATTTGCCTGACTGGATTAGTGATAGGGAGGATGCGAAGTAATTATAAAAGACTAAAAGAAGGATGTTAGGGTTATCATAAGGGTAGTAGAGCCTAGCACATATATAGTTGAAGTAATTATAAAAGACTGAAAGGGTTAGGCTCTTGTACTTGGATCTAATTGGGGGGGTACTAGTAGATTATGGGTTACCTGTATACATTTACATTAATGCTGTGAAAGCTGAGTCTTAGGTGACGTGTATTGTGGAAAATGCGAAGGCCGCTGGTATAAAAGGTACTGTACATGCGTAATTAGCTGGTTTAGGAGGTTATAGTTTACTTGGATGCATGTACTTCAAGCCCTCTACATTACTATAATCTCTATCAAAGCTTATCAATGTTAAGCCCTCAATAATAGATGTTGCTGCATGAAGGCTATCAAAATATGAAAGATTATACTTATCCCTAAGAATACTTGCCTCTAAATGATACTCAGGTTTAGGGGCTAGTACTTTAATTTCATAATATTCTAGTAAATTATTCATTTTCCTCCAAAAAGCACTATAATCCCTAACAACTATTATCCTCGACCTTATCAATAGGTTAAGCTCAATTAACGCATATGGAGATAACATCATCTTTCCACGAGATAAGATACTTTTAGCAAGTTCATGGAGGGGATCCCTAACATTAATAGCAGCTACAATGACATCGGTTTCAACCAAGAACACTACTCTACACCTACCTCTTTTTCAAGCTGTTTTCCAGCAAGTAATCCAAGCCTTCTTGCTTCCTTGGAGGCAATAACCTTACACTCTACTACGAGACTCCTTAACTCATCAATAGGGTCAGTAACGGGGATAATGACCAGCTTACCATCCTCAATTCTAAGCTCAACAAGTCTCCCTATACCAAGTTTTTCTCTAAATTCACGAGGTATAACAATACGGCCCCTAGAATCAACACGAACAAGAACCCCCACTTCTACAACCCCAGTATGACTATATTATTATATCCCACATATATAAGTGTCCCACATAAATAGGTAACCCACTCAATAAGAATGCATGTAACATGCAGATTTGCATTTTTAATGTGAAAAAACTGTACATTTAAATGAAAAATTTAAATACTATACAATGGAATAAGTAATTTGGTGAGGATTTGTCCTCGGAGTTCGATGATATAGTTGGGATGTTGCGTAGCTGTGT
>Ga0180302_10001092_pt1 | contig 12655 bp, 16 predicted proteins | sample GuaBasSediGuay17_FD_121794 | JGI IMG/M metagenome (GOLD analysis project Ga0180302, IMG submission 121794) | Subseafloor sediment microbial communities from Guaymas Basin, Gulf of California, Mexico - Guay17, Core 4571-4, 12-15 cm | ecosystem: Environmental > Aquatic > Marine > Hydrothermal... | reverse complement strand
TTCACGGGCCTTGATGTTTCAGGAAACACTCCCTTGAGGGAAGCAATATTGGAGGTTAGAGATTGGTTAGATCCAATAGCCGCAAGACAAAAGGTTGCAATGGTTTTTACTGATGCAGAGCCAACTTCTTCGACACCTGAGCAAGTCTACAGGGTCGTTTGCGGTTTGGGGGCAAGAGTAATTGGAGTTGGAATTGGTACCAAGATAAATCCTTCCATGCTCAGAAGATGCTTTGGAAATAGTTATTTGTGGGCTCCTAACATAAGGGATCTACCTAGGTTAATTTTTTCGGTTTATTTGAGCCTTCTAGATTCAAGTTCATTAAATTTTATTTAAATGTAATAAATTATGACTATGAAAATTAAATCCAGGAGGAGCGTTATCGATGAATTTATTAAGACAATTTTTAATCCGAATTTTCCAAACAAAGACATGTGCATTGGTAAGGAATGTCTAATCGATCTTGCAGACAGAGTTATTACGTTTCCAAGAATCAATCCAATTACTATCCACTTCCAGCTTAATCCAGTGTTTTGAAAACCGGCTGCAAAGACAACGGCCATTCTAGCATTGAGGAAGCTTACTGCAGAAATCATCAAGGATTCTGATGGTAGTGGTAGCAATTCTATGGATCTTGGGAGAAAATTCAATAGTCCAGATTTGATAAAGAGAGAAACTAGAAAATAGGTTGTGGCCATTATTAGGGAAACTCTTACCAAGTTTTCGGATGGAGGAGAGGAGACTTGGGTAGACTTGGGTAAGTGACTCGTTCTCCACCCTATTGACAGAAAATATCCTAGAAAAGATTTGATTAGTGAAGTTAACAGTCTTATTAGCGTATAAATCAGTCCCGCAAAACCCAGAATGGGAATCACGAATGGTATGAAGAAGGTGTACAAATGACTGAAAGCACTTGGGAAGGAATTCAAGAGTGATAGGGCTATAACTTCCCTTCCGCTTATCTTGTTCTCCCTCCAAGCCTGTGCTAGAATAGAATAACTTGCAGTAGGACTTAGAAAGCAAGTTGAAATGCTGAGGATTGCCATTTCGCTCAGTCTGAACCTGACGATCAAAGGTGAGAGAAACCTGGATAGTTTTTCTATGTATCCCCTCCTCAGGGAGTAGGATATAAGATAGGAAGCAAAAGCAACGATTGGGAGGGTTTTGATCAGGAAAATCGCGGTATCGTAAAGAGCTTCTTGGATCATATGAAATCGAGTAGGGTTGAACCCCTCTTTATTCCTAGCATCTCTTTGATTCTTCTAAATTCTTCCTCGTACTCCTCTCTTAATTGTGGTCTGTAAAGTATCGCCGCTGGGTGGTAGATTGGAAAGATTCTCACTTCCTTACCCCATCTATTTACCTTAAATTCTCTTCCCCTCACTTTTGTTATCGAAGTGAACTTCAAACCAAAAAGATTAAACACGAAGTTTGCCGCAAACCTTCCCAGGCATACTATTAAATCGGGCCTTATAGCTTCAAGTTGCCTCCTCAGATAATCGCCGCACGCTCTTATCTCATTTTCCGTTGGATCTCGATTATTTGGAGGCCTGCATTTTAGTACGTTACAAATGAAGACGTCCGACCTCTTCAATCCTATACTTTCAATCATCTCAGTTAGAAGCTTTCCCGCACTACCTACAAAAGGTTCTCCTTGCAAATCCTCCTCCCTTCCAGGAGCTTCTCCAACAAAAACGAGCCTTGCCCTCGGGTCTCCGCTGCCAGGTACGTAATTCGTCTTCGTTTTATAGAGGTCGCACTTCTTACACTTAAGTATCTCCTGCCGGATTTTCTCTAGATCCTCCATTAATCAACCTTTCCGTCCCAAATCTTAAGATTTTTGATCTCTCAATTCAATTTACTTTAATGTCTCTTTTATGTAAAGTTTAATTGCTCTCCTGTTCTCTATTAGGTGGAGCAGGATTACGATGAAAGTGAAGATCGTGACCCAAGTGTGCAGGTCTTTCCAGAACTCCTTAGTATAACCTAAAATTAAAAGCCTTCCCGCTCTTGGACCCTTCGGCCAGAAGTAAAGAACGAAGCCAGTAATGGTGGTTATTATTCCGGAGATCACCATGATATAAAACAGAATTATCCTCTTTAGCCTTTTGAGATTCATGGGACCAATCAAAACTCAAGTTTAAAATTTTTTGGCTACTTGGACTCAACCCAGCGAAGATAATTGCAGTAGGGGCATCCAACGTCCCAGGTACCCTTCTTACTCTTTATTTTTATTTCATTCATTTTGTGGACTTTGCATACTTTGCCAGTTATGTGTATCGTCCCTCTTTGCGGAAGGGGTATTGAGAATTTGCAGTCGGGGTAATTTGTACATCCAATAAATCTTTTTTTGTACCTTTTTATTACCAATTCTCCCCCACAAATTGGGCAAATTCCTACCGAGTTCTTCGTATTGAGCTCCTTTGAAAATTCATCATAGTTTATATTTCGTAGGATGTCGCTAAGAATTCTTCTCGACTCCTCAACCACTTCACTTTCACTTTTCCTGCCTTCAGCAATAAGATCCATATCGCTCTCTAATTTCGACGTCATGTCAGGCAGAGTTATAATCTCTGCACACTTTTTGAGGGCATTTATCACAGAAAAGGCTATTTGGGTTGGAACGAGTGGATTTCCAGTCACGTAACTTCTATCGAACAACTTTCTAAGTATTTCATGCCTGGTTGACTTCGTTCCGAGGTTTAACTTCTCCATTAGCTTTATAATCGTTGAATGAGAATACCTCCTGGGTGGTTTCGTTTCTCTCTCATCTATTCTCTTTTTTACGATCTTAAGAATTGATCCAACATTTAATTTTGGTATATGCAACTCTTTTATCGGAGAGTAGATGTATATCTCTCTCCATCCAGCTTTAACTAGCTTCCTTCCGCTTATTCTGAACTTAATACCGTTACAATCGATTTCCAGTTTTCTTACTTCCCAGACAGATTTAGGTGCTAGGGTCGAAAGAAATCTCCGAACAATGAGCTCGTAAATTTTCCATTCCATTCTGTTAAGATCTTTTTTAGTTGCAATGGAAGTTGGATGAAGAGGGGGGTGGTCTTTGGACACTCTTTTACCAGCCGAGGGAATTATCTTGTCCTGCTGAAGAACGATTGAAGCCTCTTTTGAGAAATCACTGTTTATAAATCCCCTTACGATCTCAATGAGATCGATGGATTTTGGGTAAACGGTATTGTCTGTTCTTGGATAACTAATATACCCCTCGAGATAAAGGTTCTCCGCGATTTTCATGGCCTTGTCGGGGCTAATGAACTTCGAAGCCTCCCTTAAAAATTCGGTGGTGTTGAAAGGCGTTGGCCGATCCTCGCTTGCAAACTTACTTTCGAATGATATAACTCTCCCTTCATTTCCTATTTTAGAAATAAGTTCTTCTGCCTCTTCCCTTCTGTAAAATTTTTTTGAATACTTCACTTCGAAATTCCCGAACTCTAAGACAACCTCGAAAAATTTTTTCGGTTTAAAGTTCTTTATTTCCTCCTCTCTTTCAACTATTATCCTGAGTGTTGGAGTCTGAACACGACCCACGCTTAAAAAATTCTTTCCAACTCTTTTGGCTCGGGTTGAAACGAGTCTTGTAAGTACAGCACCCCAGATAAGGTCGACTTTATGCCTCGCTAGAGCGGCGTTAGCTAGATTGTAATCGACTTCGCGTGGTTTTGAGAAAGCATTGAGGATCTCTCTCCTCGTTATAGAACTATACCTCACCCTGTCGACTTTGACATTTGGATTTCTCTCTAAGACTATTTCAAGAGCCTCAACGCCGATGAGCTCGCCCTCCCTGTCATAATCGGTAGCGATCGTGACCCTTCCAATTTTCGGTGCTAACTTCCTTAGAAGTGAAATAACCCCTCTTTCTTTGAATTCTTTTTTAATATTTGAATTTAAAAGTTTTGAGAGAGGAACGTTCCAGTTGCTCAACTCCTTTGGGAAATCAAGCTCGACTATGTGGCCGCGAAGTCCAACGACGTATGCATCATTTGATTTGGAGTAATAGTACTTTGACCCGTCCTTTTTAGTTTGCACATCTCCGAATAAGAAATTTGCAATCCTTCTGGCAGCCACGTCTTTTTCAGCTATAATTAGCCAGCTCATAACCAATCAAGACTTCTTGATCTCATCTCTCTTCTCTTTCTTTCCATGAACTTAATGACTCTTGAATGCTGGGCCCCATCAATAATCATTGTAATGGCCTCTCTGGCCGCGGAGACATTCTCTGCATATCCAATTATCCCTATAAATTTTCCGTAAATTGTGAGGTTAACGTCAAGGACTTCCTCAATTTGCCTCCTAATTTTGCCCTCTTTTCCAATAATTCTACCTTTTATCCTGTGCATGGCTTTTTCGGGGATGTAGGAGGAGAGGTCTATTACATCAAAAATAAGCATCTCGTCATCCAGGAGCTTTAACGCAATTTCAGGATTAAATCCTATAGAAATAGCTTTAATGACATCTTTGGCCCTCATAAACCCAATTGGGTCCTCGCATTCAATTCTAGCAACCTTAATATCGCTCATAATCCTTAATTTGCAACCAGTCTTTTTTTCGATGGTTCTTTTGATTTCGCCATTTTTTCCTATCAGAACACCTATTCTATCTTCGGGCACTTCTATCTCTAGAACATTCATACTATTCATACCGATCCCCCAAAATCTCATTGAGGATGTCGGAATCGCTAACTTTAATTCCAAACTTTGAAAAAAACCTTGTAATGTTCTTTACATCCCTTCTTAGATATTCCAAAGCCTTAGGATGGCTAGTGAGAACAGATTGGCCCATATCGATGAAGTATGGCTTACCTAGGTACATGATGTTGTACTCACTCAAATCTGCATGGACCAACTCGGCTCTCCAATACAATTTTTTAACGTCTTTGATTATTAATTCAAATATTGAATCCACATCTAGTTCTCTCATCTCCTTTCCAATTTCAACGAGTGTAGGGGCGGGAATTTCATCTTCTCCGATGAATTCCATGAGCAAAACGTTTCTCAAGTAAGAATAAGGTCTCGGTACATTTACACCGGCCTCAAAAGCCCTCTCAAGGTTTCTAAACTCCTTCTCCGTCCATGTGAATATCCTGTCTTTTTGAGAGATCTTCCTCATGTCAAACCTCTTATCTCCAAAAATGTATTCGTCCATCTTATCGAATTCGCTCGTCTCTATTCTGTATATCTTGACCGCCATTTTAACGTCTTTGCCATCGAAGTTTCCATCGGCATAGAAGACGTTTGCCTCCTTGCCCGTGCTTATAACTCCTCCAAGAGCTTTAATCAGACCCTTAGAGGAGAGTTTGTAGAGTGCTCTAAGCGTTCTTAGGTCTAAAACCTCAGCATAAATCTTTCTTTCCTCTTTTCCGAATTCTTTAACTCTTAGTTTGTCTAAGTATTCGTCGATTTTTCTGAGTTCTCTCACCACTAAGTTTTGAGTTAGCTATTTTATAAATCTATGTCTACCTTAACTTGTGGAGTTTGAAATACCATACGAAAAAATAAGATCTGCAAAGAAAATTGGAGTTCAGTTGCCAAATGGGCTAAAAAGGAGGGCAATTGAGATATGCCAAGAGTTAGAGGAGAGGGGGTACCAGGTTTTAATTTCAGGTGAGAGTTGCTACGGAGCCTGTGATGTGGACTTAGCCTTGCTGTCTGAAGTCGACCTCCTGCTACACTTTGCACATACCCCAATAATCGAAAACGAGAGAGTTGTTTATGTTCCATATTTCATCGACTACGATCCAAATTTTAGTTTAGAAATTGAGGAAAAGAGAATAGCTTTAATTTCTAATGCCCAATTCTGCCATAAGCTTCCGGATGTGAAAAGGTCGCTTGAAAATCAGGGTTATGAAGTTGAGTTAAAAAGAGGAAGCAAGAGAATCTCTTTTCCTGGACAAGTTCTGGGGTGTAATTATTCTGTTTTGAGGGATACAGAATCCGAAGCGGTTATTTATGTAGGAGATGGCGAATTCCATCCAATAGGGGCATCAATTTATAGTGGAAAGAAGGTTTACGCTTTTAATCCAATTACAAAGGGTCTAAAAGTTGTGAATGGATCCGATTTTGAAAGGAGGAGATACTTCGAAGTTTCAAGGTGTGTAGGGTTGAAAAAAGTAGGTATCTTGGTTTCCTCAAAGCCAGGTCAGAAGAGAACGTCTCTTGCACTAAAACTTGAAAAATTGGCAAAGAGATCAAATCTGCAAGCTAAACTCATCTATTTGAATGAGATAACTCCTCAAAAAATTGAAAATCTGCCATTCGAATTTTACGTGAATACCGCATGCCCGAGAATAACTTACGATGATTACTTAAATTTTGGAAAACCATTAATTTCTCCACAAGAATTCGAATTTCTGCTCGGAATCCGCGATAAAATTGGGATTGATGAGATTTACTGAAACTTCCATCCACCACTCCTTTTGTAAAATAAAAAGAATATTGAGCATCCAAGGATCAGTAGGATAAGTAGAAAGGCTGGATCAATAAGAATCTCATACTCACCTTCAAGTTCCAAGTAGAAGTATTTGCCATTGCCCTTATACACATTGTACTCACCCTTATTCGAACTCTTAACTCCAGCGAAGGAAAGGGTAGAGGATTTGTTTATTAGATTTGCAGTAGTTAGCAAGACGAATGAAACGTTTCTTGGGTATTTCAGCTCCAGTACATTTGATTTTAATGAGTACATCATGAGTATCTGTCCACCACCATTTGCGGCGATTAACAAGTCCTTGAATGTAACGGACCTTCCATCAAGCTTGGTCTCGATAAAACTGAGGGAGGAAGATTCAATCGAGAAGGAGTCGTATTCTGGGAGAGGGAAAGTTAGATCCCCCTCAAAATTCTTATCTCCTTTGTTTTCTAGAACAACAACTTCGCTCACTCTAAAGCTGCCTTTGATGGGATAAACGATGAGATGGTGGAATTCGGATATGTTTCCTGTGGAATTGGTAAATAGAAGGTTAAATCTGACGGTGGTATCTTCCTCAACATCGACGCTTTTAACGAATGTTTTGTTGAGAGCGTAGAGTTCAAGGTTATAAAAGCCTGGAGGTATCTTTAAAATTGTCCCATTCTCAACTTCTCCAGAGAAGGTGAAATTGGAGGAAGTAAGGTTGAGATGAGCTGGGCCATCGTAACCATCAATTTGAATTGTTAGGTTATAGCCTGAAGCTAGGAGAAGCAACAGGATTGCGGCGAGCATGGGAAACCCCGTTAGCTTACGACTTCTGAAACCCTTCTGATCTTTCCCCATTTTACTTTCTTTCCGGAAATGAAGTCAACAAACGCTGAAGCTGCAGCGATTTGGAGGATGAATGAGTGGATAAATAGGCCAAAAACTACTTTTAGCTTTGATATTTTCTTGTAATGGAGGAGAATTGGCGGAGGGGCCAGAATTAGGAGTGGGGAGAAGAGAAATATGATGTAAGTTAGAGATAAGGCGAGATACCACGAAAGTCTAACTTTAAACTTCAACTTCTTCATTCTGAATCTATATCTCCAGAGTTGGAGGCCGCCGTAGTACCATCTTTTTCTCTGTTCGAACAACTCCTTCCAACTCATTGGCGCATCTTCATAAAGTTTTGTCGACGTCACGAGCAAAGCTCTCATTCCAGCTGCATGCATTCGAGTTGCGAAGTCAGCATCTTCGGTAATAACTTCTTCGCTCAGTCTCTCTTTCATAAGCACGTCCGCCCTTAGAACTCCTATGAGGCCATTGAATTGCTTAAATGAGCTTTTGCTGAGTAGGAAATTGAGTAAGTAATATTCAACTTCAACGGTTTCGCTAACGAAATTTATTCCGTTGGCTATGTATCTTTTAGAAGATGCTATGTAGCATTCTTTGCATTTCTCTAAAGCTTTGATGCACTCTAAAATAAAATTTCTCTCAGGGCGTGTATCTACGTCGAATATCGCTATGTAATCCGGAGAAAATTTCTCAAGTTTTTTTATCGCTTCGTTAATTGCTCCTCCCCTCTTCCCCCTCCTTCCTTCTCTCTCTACAACGCACACACCGAGTTTCTTTGCCAAAACTCCCCTATTATCGTTTTTTGAATTTTTATCAATGACATAAACGAATTTAACGTCAATTCCCGTGTAATCTAAACTTTTTATGTGTTTGATGCTCTTTTCAATAGTATTCCAGTCCTCAAATGGAGATACGGGAACCACTACCGCAACCTTCATCCAAGCATTTCAGCAATAATTTTAGCGGTTTCCGCTGGATCAGCCCTTCCTCTAGTTTTCCTCATAACTTGGCCAACAAGGTAGTTCAATGCTTGCCTCTTTCCGTTCAAATAATCCTGGACAGCTTTTGGGTTCTCATCTATGGCCTCTTTGCAAAATCTTATAATTTCATCTTTTGAGATTGCAAATAGGCCCTTGGTCTTAATAATATCATCGATTTCTCCTCCAAAATCGAGTTTTGTTCTTATAACCTCTGTAACTCCTTTTTCAGTTATCTTCTCGTCTTTAAAGTACTTTAGCAATCTCGCAAAATCTGATGGGGGAAAAATTTCGTAGCATTTGGAGAAATTCCATCCCCTGTAGTTGAGTTCCCCTCTGAGGACATCCACAACCCATGAAACGGCAATTTTTGGATCGATTTCTTTGGCGACATCTTCGAAGTAATTGGCCATCTTAACGTCAAGTATGAGGACCTTTGCAAAGTTATCACTTATGCCATACTGCCGCTTTAACCTCTCCCTCTTTTCTTCAGGCATCTCTGGGATCGTGTCCTTCACTTCCTCTAGCAATTTCTCAGTGTAGATGGGAACTAAGTCTGGTTCGGGGAAGTATCTGTAGTCTTGCTCCTCCTCTTTACTTCTCAGAGACACCGTGATATTCTGAACTTCGTCGAAGTGCCTCGTCTCTCTTACAACCTTCCTTCCCAACTTTAGGAGATTTTTCTGTCTCATTATCTCGTAGTTCAATGCCCTTTCTACTCCTTTGAAGGAGGAGATGTTCTTTACCTCAACCCTTCCCCCTCCTCTCAAAGAAATGTTTGCATCAACTCTCATGGCGCCCTCTAGATCCCCATCAAAAACGTCTAAGTATTCCAAGATTATTCTTAATTTGTTTAAGAAAAGTCTGGCCTCTTTTGGCGAGTTAATAACCGGTTCAGTCACGATCTCTAAGAGAGGGGCACCGCTTCTGTTGTAATCAATTAGGGAGTACTTTGCGGTTGTGATCGAACCCTTGTAAGTAAGTTTCCCGGGATCCTCCTCTATGTGAATTCTTTTTAATGAGATCTTCTTTTCTTTTCCATCGACCTCAATTTTCACGTATCCTCCAAGAGCGAGGGGCCGATCATATTGGCTAATCTGAAAACCCTTCGGTAGATCTGGGTAGAAATAGTTCTTTCTGTCAAACACTGTGAACGGCTGAACTTCTGCATTTAGAGCTAGTGCTACTTTAATGGCCGCTTTCACAGCTTCTTTGTTTATAACAGGCATAGCACCAGGCATTCCTAAGCATACAGGACAAACATGGGTATTTGGCTCATCTCCGTGATAATCAAGTGGACAAGAACAAAATAACTTTGTTTTAAGTTTATTTAGTTGAACGTGAACTTCTAAACCAATTATCACGTCTTCCATGCAAAAAGATTTAGTTGAGTATTAAAAAATATTTGTGAGATGGAAGAATGGGGTATCGCTTTAAAAATGCCCATAAATTGGGATTTAAAACTAAAGTTCTTCGTTCTACCTTCGAGGCCAACTCCGAGTATAATCTTTAGAAGAAAGTGGTTTAGGGCATTGAAGATTGGAGATAGATTAATTCCAGTTTCGGTTGAAATTGTGGACAAAGAAGTCCGCGTGAGAAGCATTCGGATTAAAAAAAAGGAAAAAAGGAAAATTGAAGAACTAATTTTTGAATACTTTGGATTGGGAGATCCCAGTTCGCTGTACAATTTCATGAGGAGTGATGAGAAACTCTCTCTCCTTTTGAAAAAATTCCCAAACTTTGGTAAGGGGATTAGGATGTCGATTTACGTATTCGAGGGAATCGTTAAAGCCATTATCCAGCAACAAATTGCATTCAAAGTAGCTGAGAACATAGCAGCCAACTTAATTGAGAAATACGGTGAGAACATAAGATTTGGAGGGAAAAGAGTTTTCGATTTTCCAACTCCAAGTTTACTCTCTAGACTGTCAATGGAAGATCTAAAAGGATGCGGCCTTAGTAAAAGAAAGGCTGAAGTGATAATTAACGTATCTAAAGCTGCCCTTGAATACGATTTGGAGAATCTTAAAAGGTTGAAACAAAACGAGGTCTATGAGTTTCTAACCTCGTTTAAGGGAATAGGCAGATGGACAGCTGAGTTGGTAATGTCAATGTCGCTGGGGTTCAATGTTATTCCATTAGGTGATCTCGGTGTTAGGAGAGTTTTGACAAGATTGTATCCTGAATACTCGAACAATTTGGAAATTTTGGCTAAAAAATTTGGGAACTTTTCAAATGATATTTTATGCTATCTTTTTCTCGAAGATAGAATTGGTGAAAGAACTTAGAATTTCTAGACAAAACTCTTAAATTCTTCAAAAACTTTTATTTTTAGGAGCCGGGGTTGCCGAGTGGTAAGGCGACGGCCTGCTAAGCCGTTGGGCGACGCCCGCGTGGGTTCGAATCCCACCCCCGGCGCTAGCGCTGCATTTAAGAACTGTTCAAATCGCTCTATGTACTTTTCTAAGAACTTAATCCGTATCCATACGTACACTGTCCGTCGTGTCGAATAACTCATTTACTATTTCATCTATTATAAAATCAATACTAACTTTCTCCTGCATATTTTTCACCCAGAACCTCTCTCAACCAGCTCCTAAATTCTGCCTCGTTCATCAGAACAGAATCCTCAACACCTATGCATGCGTATGTGTCCCTTGCATGTCCGCTGCCCAGTTTGCGTATGCAGCACTGTGATGTAACGTCAACGACTCTGTACCACCCCTTGCCGTATTCTTCAATCTCAATGACGTAGTACACCGGAAGGCCCGTAAGATGTCTCAACTTTCTTAATACCCTGAACTGAAAGCTGTTTAGCATCACAACCTTACGGTAGTCCTCCATCCGCTCTAATGAAGTAAGGACAGTACTTGCACGTCTGAATCTGTCTGAGGCGTTCAATAGCTCGGTCGAGTTCCTTTTGACCAACATAGAAGAAGTCGGTAGGGGCTCTATAGAGTCCTTTTTGAACAAGTTCCTCAATCTGCTCGTATATTTCTTTAGGAATTTTTACCAAAACAGCTTTCCCTTTTCCACGACCCATCCATGTTCTCAACTCCTAAACTTAGTTTAGATATCTAAACACTAATCATATTTAAAACTTTTCTCTTACTAAACTTTAATTAGTTTTCTGAAGTTTATTTATAAAATCTAAGGTAGACTTTATGATGCGGATAAGAGAACAAAATTCAATGCCAAAAAAGAAGAGTGGAATCCTCGACTATCTCGATGAAATTGCTTTTGAAATTCTCAAATTAATGAAAGACGCTGAAAAAAGATACTCTGACTTACAAAAAGAGAGTCCTGTTTCTTCTGGTGCATTTAGCACTAGGATTAATCAGTTAATAGAATTAGGTCTTGTTAAGATCCGGTACGATTTAACAGAGCGTCGCCCTCTTTACATGCTCACTCCAACTGGAAAACGGATTCTTGAACTTCTTGAAGAAATCAAACAAGTTTACAAGGAAGGAGTTAGTTTGGATGAGAAAGAGATTAAGGAGATTGAAGAAATGATGAATAAGAGTGAGAGTGGTGAACATGGGATTAATTGTTAGAGGTACACTTCAGATAAGTGGAGTTTATCCAAGTGGAGCTGTAGGGATTTACATGCGTGTATTAAGAAGATACCTGTCGGTACCTTATAAATTAATTACTGGAACAATTATAACTGGAGAAATAATGAAAGTCGAGAGAATATTTTCCGGACGAACACCACTGTCACCTACTGAAGTCGTCAGCGGGCTAGAATACAATCCTATCGAATTTATACTTTCCACTTATCCATTAGGCGATTACGATGAGTTATATATATCTGAGAGTGTCTGGCCCGAGTTAAGAGATAATTATGGAATAATTCCAGAAGAATACGTTTTCCAAGTTAAATTAACGAAAGCTATACTCGAAGGGGAAGAAATTAAAATCTACCCAATGAAGGACATCATACATCCATGATGTCAATGGATGATGAAATTCTAAAAAGAAAAAAACTTGCTGATTTTTATTTCGACAACTATAGAAAACATAGGGATTTAGGAGAATACCAAAAAGCTTCAGAATTCTTGTGGGGTGCATTAAATAATCTAGTTTACGCTTTTGGATTAATTTACGGAGAGAGACTAACCTCACATAAAAGAATAAAGGAATTTATTAACAGAATTTCAACACACTACAACAAAGAGGAGATTGCAAAATTATTTTCTGAATCGGCTGAAGTCTTACATGCAAACTTTTATCATGATTTTCTTGATGAAGATTCCTTCAAGATCCATACTAGGAACGTAGAAAAATTACTTTTTGAGCTGGCTGAATTATTGATTGAAGAGTTAAAAAAGAGGAAAATCGAAAGGCATTAGCATTCTTGCAACGTTTTTTGGTGTACGTATAAATTTCTTCGAATCGGTAAAAGGAAAATATTA
>Ga0180302_10001091_pt1 | contig 12665 bp, 15 predicted proteins | sample GuaBasSediGuay17_FD_121794 | JGI IMG/M metagenome (GOLD analysis project Ga0180302, IMG submission 121794) | Subseafloor sediment microbial communities from Guaymas Basin, Gulf of California, Mexico - Guay17, Core 4571-4, 12-15 cm | ecosystem: Environmental > Aquatic > Marine > Hydrothermal... | reverse complement strand
TCTTACTCATCCCCAAGGCCTCCATAACCTCCTTCTTGGTGAAGTCGAACAGCGGGTTATCCAGGAAGAAATCTATTATCCTAAGCTTAGGCGAATCGCCTAAGGTCCTTATCAAAATCGACCTATAACCGGCATACAATTCCTCGGGCATGCTCCCACCAGATCGATAACATTGATAACATCCATATCCATCTTTATTAAGGTATATTGCCATAATATTATTCGATGTTGAAGATAGATAAGGAAAGAGAGCTGAGGGCCCTCATCCAATTGCAGAGGTATTACTTAGGCGAGATAAGCTTCCAGAGGGCCGCCTACGAAGCAGAAATAAGCGTTTACGAGCTCCTGGAGATTGTTAGGAAGTACGGGCTCAGGATGATAGGCAGCGATAGGGATAGGGTCCTGGGATTAAGGAGGGTATGCGAACTCCTAGAAGAGAGGGGTGTTAAAGGCGTATTAAGGTACGCTAGGGAGCTCGCCCGGACATAAGCGCTTCAATTTCCTCGGTCCTGTAGCCTGCATCCCATATTCGCTTAGCCGCATCCCTTACGTCCAGTAACCCCCTCCTACCCGCTAAGATTATCAACTTCGAAAGATCCATTACCTTAAACCCTTCGCCGGCTAGGGCCTCTTCCGCCTCCCTATCGGCGGTTATCATGAAGTCGAAGCCCCTAGGGTAAACCGCGGCTAGGGAGGCCTCTCCCGGATCTATCCCCAGCCTTTCCATGTAGTCCTCGAGCTTCTCCCTTTCCTCCTCGGTTAAGTCTATTACCTTAACCCAATCGCATGCTCTTACCGCTTCGGCGTCAGGGGAGCTTACACCGTGCCTTAAGGGCCAGAGGACCTCGTCCCAAACCTCCTTGGTGGTCCACACTTTGCCGAAGAGCTCTTTTAAAACCCTTAACAAGCCCGCTTTAGCTAATAAGATCAACGGGGAAGCATTAACCAATACTTTTAATTCCTTACCTACGAACCCCACAATACATCTTTATCTTCAAGGAATAAAAGTTAGGTAGTTGAAGGAGGATTTTAAAGGCTAAGGCATATACATAATGTGCCAGCTTTTCCCGCATTTATCGCACGTTACGGATATTTCGCAAACTGGGTGGGATGATAACTGCTTGGATGGCGGATAGGATGCAGGTCCTGGAGCCATTACACGCCCGTCTGCCTCATGGTACCCTATAATCTTCCAGTAAGGGATGGGCCAAGTACTTACTAGGTTTTCACAATTCGGGTTCGGGCACTTCATGGTAAAAATCCTATTTAATGTTGTTTTAGCTATACCATCTACGGCATTTTTGACTTCATTTAGCACTTTCTCATTTTCTTTAAGCATTTCCTCGAACTCTTGAATAACCTTAATTAACCTATCACCGTCGTTCATCGCGTTCTAAACCTCTTGGGCTGTCATATATTTTTATCCAGTATGGTAAATCAGCGGGTACATCTAGGATAAGGCACTTGACATCATTAAAGGATATACTACCTGCCTTCCTCTCTGAGCCTCCTTATTATGGTCTGGGGGCTTACCCCCATTATCTTGGCTACGGCCCTTATGCTGAGCCCCTTCTTCAGGTAATATCTGACCTTGCGCATGTTGACCTGCTTCCTGGGCCTCCCTATCCGCTTACCCCTAACCCTGGCCGCTTCCAACCGCATCAGCATGAAGTCCCTCTCGAACTCGGCGGCCATCAATAAGCGTATATCACGGCCCGTTCCATAATTATTTGAGACGGATTCGTTTATGGAACTCGAGCGGCCGATGGCCCAAAACGCGGGTTAGGGAACGGTGTGTTTTCTGCAGTGGGGTTCCCTAGTAATGAGGGATAGGGCGTGGAAAAGCGTGACCTTGAATGGGGTCTTTTGGAGATAGCATCACATAACACCGTGCCTGTATATGTTACGCTTAAGCGTGACAGCAGATAGCACGCAGAGGGAGATCGAGAGGGCGCCGTATACTGCTATGGCGATATAATCGACATGTGGCGAAAACATGTAGCTCCTAAGTAGCGTTATGATCGCAGAAATGGGATTACATCTGGCTATAAGCTCTATCTGGGTCGGCAATTTCTCGAGGGGATAGTAAATATTACTGAAGACGGCCAACGGGATGGTTACTATATTTACCACCATGTTGTAGGTGCTCTGCGCCCTTATAAATGATACAATGAAGAGCGAGAAGGATGAGAACGCCAATGCGGTTGCTAGCGCCACGGCTAACGTTTCCGAAGGGCTCCTGAAGGGCACCCCTAACATCAGCGCCAAAAGCATCGTGATTAACATTGAGACTGCCGTTTTCATACAGCAAGCTAACAGCTTACCTAAGATGTACGAGTAGATGCTTAAAGGAAGCGTTAACACCTCCTTAAGCATTTTGGTCTCTGCGTCTAAGTAAAGCGATATCGCCGATAACATAGACGACGTGTACGCACCTAATATTATCAGGCCAGGTATCACAAAGTCCTTATACGCTATCGTCCCTAAGCCCGCGATTTCAACCTCACCTACAAAGCTCGACATAGCTATCGAAAAGACGAGTATATACATTATCGGACTGATTAGCGGCAAAACCGCAAGCCACTTTTGATGCTTCCACAACATTACATCCCTTCTAAATACATGGTATACGTGGAATAGACGTAATTTCAACTTAACTTCTCACCCGTGTACGCTATAAAAGCGTCCTCGAGCGAGACCTTACGTATGGAAATCGTTGAAATTTTCACGTTACGTGAGACTAGATGCGACATCACCTCAGGTAGTACGTCCGCATAGTTGTTAACATAAATCGTAGCCACGTTAGGTCTAACTAGCGCCCTTTCCTCTATCGTTTTTCTGGCCAGCTCCCTTACGTATCTCTTCAACTCATCTTGCGACATCCTCGCTGCTAGCTCCGTTGGTAACGTGATGATTAAAACGTCCTCTTTTCCGATGAGCTTTTTATACTCATCCGGTATCGTCCCTGCGAAGGCGTACACCCGCGGCCATTTTAATTTCTCTCTCAATACCTTGACGCTTTTGACTCCGCTTATTTCTAACACTTTGATCACGTCCCCTCTCTCAAAATATCCCTTAACCTCTATCACATCGTTGGCTCCTATCTTGCTGATAAGTTCCTTAACGGTTCCCGACGCCACAATCCTCCCATTATGTATGATGCCCACCTTGTCGCAATATTTCTCCGCCTCTAAGACATCGTGTGTGGCCAGAAGTATGGTCGTGTCATTCTTCTTCTTATACTTAAGGATCCTGTCCCAGATCACGTTCTTGCCTCTGATATCTATTCCTGTAGTAGGCTCATCCAATAGTAACACTTCGAAGGGCTTCATGAATATCCTGCACAATGCTAACCTTTTCTTCATTCCCTCTGAGTAATGCATTATTAACTTGTTCTCGTGCCCTAGAAGTCCGACCTCCTTTAGGCACCTCCTTACCACCTTGCCTCTCTCCTTTACTCCGTATATAGCTGCTAAGAATTCCAAATAGTCGATGGCCGAAGACAGCTGATCGAACCCAGCGACTTGGTGTACTACGCAGATTTTCCTTTTTACCCTATCTTTCTCACCCACTACGTCGAGTCCATAAATGTAGGCTTTGCCGCCGTCTGGTCGTATTAACGTTGAGAGTATACTTATCAGCGTAGTCTTCCCGGAGCCGTTAGGCCCTAATAACCCAAATACCTCTCCGCGCTCTACCTTAAGATTCAAGTCGTTGAGTACTATATTGTCCCCGTATTGTTTTTTGATATCTATACACTCTATGGCATGCCGCATGCTCTACGTCCTAGTCATTACCATCTCAAACATTAATAATTAATTATTTATAAGCATCGGAAGGGGGCACCGGCGAGACTACGAGCGCGGTAAACCTTTCCTGGGTTTTAGTCCATAGGGTTAGGGAACAGCTGGGCCTAGGTTTACAAGTCCTCAACTCACATCCTGCCTCTGTCAACTACTCCCTGGCCTAAGGTAGCCAGGGTTATGAAGAAAATATATAAAGAACTACTAAAAAGGCTCCACCTGGGAAAGGAACGTTCACCCGATAAGTCAAGCTCGGCCTTACGGACGGCTCTACGACGAGCCCCTTGCTTGCCTAAATCCTTGTTTTAGGCGCCTGCCCGCTACATCACGAACGGGTGATGGCTCGGTCCCAGAAAACCTCACCCTATTCAACTCACCGGCTAGGCCGGCGACCTTTAAGTAAGCGATCGATCCCGAGCAACAGCCCCGCAGTAATCGAATGAGTAGGCTTATCGGGTCAAAGGCTAGCCCTAGCCTCCTTGACGTAGATTATTAATCGTTGACCATTAATCATTAATGATCAAGCAATCACATTGAAGATAGTCAACTATCAACAATTAACTATTAATCATCAATAGTCGATGTTAACACTTAGTCGGAGTTAGGGACACCAAACGGCAAGACTTCTTTAAGCATTAATTATTAATCATTAAGCATTAAATAGTTTACAGTAAACAGGTCGGCAACCTTCAACGTCGGGGTAATAGCCTATAGCTATGCCGAGGTACGGAACGCGGGGTTCATATCGCCTGCGAGAGGCCATCAACCTAAGGCTTGGGGAGGTCGAAAGCGTTAGTGACCAATAATTGATGACCTTATCTTTGAAAAGTTTTAACATTCTTGGAAATTATCTACCAATTTTCTTAGAAAATTATGTAATAATTCTTTAACTTTTTAACCAAATATTATAAAAAGTATTAAATATTTTTAGATTTTTTAAGTCCTTACCCAATTATAATATTCTTCGGCTAGTTCCCTCCACTTCTCCTCCCCTAGCTTCCTCCTAACCACCAATAGCCCTATGTAGGGTAGGAGGCTGGCCCTACCCAGCTCGGGGTTGTACCAGCTGAGGAACCTCTCACAGGGGAACTCCTCGCACTCCCCGCAGTGCTCCACGCCCCTACTTTCGGCGCAGGACCAGATCGGGCAGGACTCCAGCCCAAGCCTCCTCAAGGCCTCCCTTATCACCTCGGGCCTCCCCTCGCTCCCGACACAACCCTTACATACGCCCTTGCTGAGGGCCTCGCAGAGGTCGCAAAACCTACCGCAAGGAGGGTATTTCATGCTGTTCACTTAGCCCTACATCCCATATTAACCTTAGCTTCTTAACGGATGAGCTAATATCCATGGGAGTCAAAATTAGAAGTGGGCATGAAGAGGGGGCTTTGGAGGCGCCTTGAGTGCTACATCCAATTAGTTAACATATGTTTGCTCACTACCGCAATCTTCGTCATGCTGTGGCGGGGGCTTCCTCGACGTACGTTGATATCATTTTGGCTTGTCTGCCTTACGGCCTGGATAAGATCAGGCCCTCCCAACTTGGCCAGGTGGTATACCTATTATCTCGCTCCCCTCTTCGAACAACTTGGCTTCAATGCCATGGATGAGGCCCCAAGCCCTCGCCTCCTCCACGCTTAATATCACTCCTCTGCGCATGGCATCCATGATTTCCTCTTCGCTCTTATTGCTGTTTGTAGAGATTATCTTGGCCATAATCTCATTCTCACTTCTTAATGCCCTCAACCTCATGACCTCGTGGAATATGAACCTAGCGTGGGGCGTCGATAGCCTCTTAGAGCCGGCGCAATATAGAATTAGCGCTACCGAGTCAACGGAGCCTATATTATGGGTAGTTACTGTAGCAGGAAGGCTCCTCAGATAATTGTAAGCGGTTATTCCGTGATTAACAAGGCCCCCTGGCGAGGAGATTAAGATGGTAAAATCTCTCGCACCCTCCCTAATCTTTTGATCAATAACGTTAGTTAAGTTGTTAATCGTTACTTCATTTGTAGGTGCAATGAACCTGATGACGACCGGTTTTACCATCATGTCCTCTTACCTCGGGAACCTTGATGTCGAAGGCTCTTTATTAACCAATCGATTAATTGAATGATCTAGTTAGAAGTCAATTATTAAGTATTTAAAAAATTAATGAAATATCGATAGAACATTCATCTAAATATAATATATTATCCTATTTAAATTTGAGAACATTCTTATTACTTTCATACACTTTTACTTTTTATTTAAAATAATGAAGGAGGGAAAAAAATAAAAAGCTGTACTCAATGAAATAATAAATAAAGGGGGAGAGAATAAATGCGTGAATTAAAGGAATGGAAAATAGAGTTGCTCGATAACATTGAGTTTGGGTGTATGTTAAACGGAAATTCTGAAATAATTCTTGGTTAAAAAAATAAAATTCTAAGTTTTTTAATCAAGTTTAAGAGTTTCTTTAATATAGCATATGTCACATATTTTCCTCTTTAAGAGCGACAGAAAAGTAACATTACATTTCTCACACGTTTTCACATATTTCTTTAATCGGGAATAATTATTCCTTTCCGTTCTCCTCTTCAATAAGTATGTAATTCCTGGAAATGCCTCATTTATAAAACCTGCATATTTATGTATTCCTCGGGCCCGGAAGGTGTAAAACGGGCATTGATATTCGTAACGGAATAACGTAGGGATATTTTTAATAAATATGTAAAGTCCTACCTCTTTCGACGATAGATTCATTAATATCCTTACCCTCTTAATGTTAAAGCAATAATATCTACCCGGGATTATCGGCTCTCCTACAAAGGTCTGCATTAAGTGATCTCCGTATACATGCGCTACTAAAGAAGATGTAATGCGCTCTTCTAGATTATATCCTTCGGCAATTTTATTGTAACCCTCTTTGTAAGCAAAATCGTATATTAACCTGCTTCTCATAATTGCACATACATCACAAATGGTAAGATCTGAATTGGTTAACTCCTTTTTCCTCTTTTCAAAAATTTTTTTAAGACCCCACTCATAGTGTTCTTCTATAGATATTACTTCATGTTGCACATTAAGCATTTTACAAAGTTTTCTGGCATATTGTATCCTCCTCTTATCATATTCCCCTAACCCACAATTAACGGTTAAAGCATGAAGGGTAAAATCTTCACCTTCTTCATCTAGGTATTTCTTTAAGAAATATAGAGTCAAAACACTATCTTTCTCCCCAGAAAGGGCAACTAAAATACTATCGTTACTCTGGACAACATTATACCAATTTATTAAGCGCAATACTTTATTTTCAACATTATTAAGAAAACATTTTTTACAAAGTTTATAACTATGAATTACCCCACCGATTATGTATTTGTATCTAATTATGGTTTCCTCCTCCTTACAAAATGAGCAACCTCTATTCGTATCGTTGAAGGTCGTACGTCTTTCCAAGGTATTACTTTTCTCTATTCTTGCTTCAAGGACTTTTAATAAGTTAATTAATTTAGGAGAAAATTGTGCTCCTAAGGGATAAATTTCGACGAAATCTCCCTCTTTAAGGGGATGATCTTCCGTCATTATAGTTCTATTGATCCTTATAATTATAGATGATTCATGAATATTTAATAGGTGAAGTAGATCCTCGACTTTCCATGTATTTGGTACTATAATTTCAAGAGTATCATTATAACCTGCGAGCCTTAAACGGATCTTCACTTATTTCTCCCCTAGGACAATACGGGTCATCATCATTTAGAGAACCTTTAAGGTGGTAAGCCCGTGCTCGGCAACCACCACAGGCATTTATGAATTCGCAATTGCTACATTTGCCCTTAAATCTTCTACTTCGTAAAATATCCAGGACTGGATTAGTATTCCATATGTCTTTTAGTTTTCTTTCATTAATGTTACCTATAGGAATTCTTAAAAATGGACATGGAACGGCACTCCCTTCAGGTGTAATTGACAAAGATGATATACCGGCCATACAACCTCCAACTATCCTATGACGTTCTTTTAAAGCTTTCTTCTGTAAGGCTTTATAGTAAATTATCGACAACGGATCTGATGGCCTTGATACCTTCTTTTTAAGATAATAACCCCAAAGCTTGCTTAGGGTGAAAATAAATTCTTCACGACTCAACCATAATTCCGGATGCTGCTTCGCTCTTCCTGCTGGTATAATAAAATTAAACCCCATTCCTACATTCCATTGTTCGCTTTGCGAGATGAACTCGTCCAAATATTTAACATTTCTCTTATGTAAGGTTATAAACAATACCACATGTTCAATATTTACGCTTTTAAGTAACTCTATCTTCTCTCGGATTATATCATTAAAATCAGGTTTACTTCTTGCTCCTTTCGGAGGAGGTACATCGTAACCTATCTGAATTATATTAAATATTTTAAGTAAATTTAAATTGTCCTTATTTATTAAAGTTCCATTTGTTTGCAGAACCTTTACTGAGAACTCGCCCTTATTAAGCTCATGTATGATCTCTTTAAATTGAGGATGTAGAAGTGGCTCACCGCCCGTTATTACGATCATGGGAACCTCCATCGATCGAGCTTCAAGAAGAGCTTTCTTAAACGTATCGAGCGACATATAGTCCCTCGTAGGCTTCTCTAAATAACAGTAAGCACAACGTAGGTTACAGACATTGGTTATCTCTATTTCCAGGATGTTCAATCCTTGTCCCATCCTTTAATTCCCTCCTTATTTCCTCAAAAATTTTACATCTAGGATCCCTCTCTTCTAAATTAACTCCACTTGCATATTTATAAGCCTGGCATCCACCCTTACAGAAATCAGAGAAAATGCAATCTCTACACTCTATTGGTAAACTATATTTATTCTTCCTAAAGGCTTTAAACACTTCAGAGTTCCAAAGAAGTTCCAACGAAGTTCTTTCAATGGTTAGAGAGGTAGAGAGATCGGGTAAATGAGGGCAAGGTAGAGCTCTCCCATCAACATCAATAATCATAATCCTCTCCCCTCCTTCACAACCAAATACTCCTTTCAAGCCTCTTATTTTGTCCATGATTAAAGGAAGTACCTCCTCTATACTCCCATTAGAGAACCTTACATTTTTTAAAACCTGGAATAATAACATTTGTGAGAAACTAATTTTAACACCGATTTTTCTGCTGAGAATTTTAGGTAAAGTACCATATATGAAAGTCATCCAATCATATTTTTCCATTAAGAGAACACCCTTATGATCTCCACCTCTCTTTATAGGAATAAGCGTAATTATTCTGTACTCTCTAATCCCCTTATAATCTCTTTCAACCATCTCAATGATTTGTGGTATCTCTTTATAGTTAAGCTTCGTAAGTACTGTAGCGATGACCGTTTTCCTAAGAAGGTCGAATTCTTTTAAGATGCTAAGGGCCTTTATAGTCCGTTTAAACGCTAAATGACTCCCTCTTAATTTATTATGAAGAGCCTCTCTTCCATCAATATTTGTCAGTATTTGGTTTAAATTGATATCTGAGAGTTTAGCTATAACATTCTTCGTAAGTAAGGTACTATTGGTAGCTATTCCCACGAGGAAGTCATGCTTTACTATCAAATCAATGATATTTAAAAATCGAGGATGCAACAATGGTTCACCGCCGTCTAAATGAATAAGTTTAACACCATACTCTTTTGCCTCTTTGAGGGCTTTTTTAACAATCCTTAAGTCCATCAAGGGACCATAGTGCTTCGAATCTTGACAACAATACATACAATTAAGGTTACATTTATGCGTAAGGCGTAAGTAAAGGATCTCTGGAGGCTCACTTAAAATGTAAGAATTTAAGGTTTGTCCGTCCTTTAACATAGCACCCTCCAGAATTTCTTTAAGACTAAGATTTACAAATACTTTTTCTTTCATTGTTCAAACTAATGGAAATAAACGTTATATATTTAAAAATCGCTATAGATTTAGCTGGGTATGAAACTTACTAGGGATAATATTAATCTATTTTATGTTTATTGTTTCCTTACCTCCTCTAATTTCGCTATACCTGTGATAATAGTGTTCCTCCTATCTAATGGTTTATCGTTGACCGAGGCGATGTTGCTTCAAACCGTATACTCCCTGACTATTTTAGCTACTGAAATGCCTACCGGGGTTATGGCAGATGTAATAGGCAGGAGGATAAGTTTACTATTATCCTCTATTTTACAATCAATAGCTAGCTTGGTTTATTTTTTGGGAAGAAACCTATTTCACTTCCTCTTAGGAGAGGTGTTATGGGGGATAGGAGCTTCATTTATGTCCGGCACGCTCGCTGCACTTCTTTACGATAGCTTACTTCAAACAGGTAAAGAAGGTGAATACAAAGCGATCTTTGGAAGAGGCCAGATGTTCGGCTTAATAGCTTCAGCCTTAGCTTTCCTCATTGGAGGTTTCCTCTCCAAAATCAATCTAAGATATCCCTTAGGTTTAACTTCAATAATTTTTTCAATATCCATCTTATCCGCTCTATTCTTCCAAGAACCTAAGCGAAGCAAGAGATATAGAGCCTCCTCTCTAATAATCATTAAGGAGAGCCTTAATTTAATATTTAAAAGCAGAGTAATTCAATGGTTAACCTTATATTTAATCACCATTGGTTGCTATTTAGCGATTTGCCAATGGTTCTATCAACCATACTTGCTATCAAGAAAGATAAGCTTATCCTATTTCGGAGCAATATATACAGGTTTTACCTTACTAACTGCACTTAACGCTAAGTTTGCACATCGGTATGAAAAGTATATAAAGGAGCCCCTTTATCTACTTTCCATATTTACGGCATTCCTCCTCTCGTTATTCCTTATGCCATACCTCGAGGGCATTTTTTCTATAATCCTCATATTACTTCAACAATCCCTAAGAGGTGCATATAGTCCGATAGTTAGCTATTATATCAACAAATATACCCCTTCAGAATTTAGAGCCACATTATTATCCTTCGAGAATCTCGCAGGGAGAGCACTCTTCGCTCTAACTTCACCGATCATGGGGCTTTTAGCTGACATCCATGGCTTAAATATAACCTTTATGATAATGGGGCTGTCCTTAATTGCTTGTCTCATCACATTAACGAAATGGAGGCTAAGTTTATGAAGAATATAAATTTGTATGAAAACTTAGCTTATTTAAGAGATTTAATTAAGGAAAATAGTAAAAATATAATATTCTTAGGGAGTTGGCACGGAGTTCAAGAAACCCATGACCTTTTAATTAAGTTCATAAAATTCATTTGTAACGAGGGTTTTAGGGACGTTATCTTAGAATTACCTGTTGCAGCCGAGGAATTTTATAACTTTTACCTAAAAACAGGCAAATTAGAGTATTGGCCAAGTTATAGCTTTCCTATAATATTTAAACAGCTTCATGAGTTTTACGAAACTTTACCAGAAAATAAGAAAATACACTTATGGTGCATTGATATCGATCATGATTCTATAGCCACGGACATGTACTTAAATAATTACATACGAAATATAAGGAATAAAGAAATCAGAAGTAGAGCATTACATCTATGGGATTCATTTAAAGAGCTTATATTGCAAAGTATGGTCAAAGCTTTTCAGAAAATTGATATAAAGGCATATGATGAGTTCAAACGCGTAATAAAAGAAAATAATGCAATAAGAGCGTCAATGAGCTTTTTAAGTAGCTGGTTTCATGAGGTCTCCGAGGCGAAAATTAAACTTTTTCTACGCATATTTCATGGACTTTTAAGAAGTAATATAGAATTAAGGCTAAATTATATTCTTCATCTCAAGAGGATACTTAGAAGAATAGAGAAAGAAGAATCTTTAGAACAAGTCATCACAGTATTATCCGCCTTAGAGAAAGGCATAAGATTAAGCACTTATAGTCTGAACAGTAAGGAATTTATCATAAAAAGAGAGGCTTTTTTGAAAGAACAGTTTAAAAGAATACTTAAATTAAAGAAAGAAAAGATAAAAGCTATAGCCTTTTTAGGGTCTTGGCATATCATGAAAGCACCTTATAACGGAATTACAAGTGTAGGGGCAGAGATTGCGAAGGACATGGGATCGGAAAAACTCTATTCTATTTTTACAACAATCTATGATGGCGAATGGTGTAATACATTTACTGGTAAAACGTATCCTTTGCCCAAAATTAGTAGTAATAGCTTTGAAGCTGAGCTTTTAAAAATCATGGAAAAGGAGAAAATAAATGATGTTGTCTTTTTAAACTTACTCGATATAATAAGAAAGATAAGATATACGCTTTCAGTAAGAGTGAACGTACCTGTAGATCCTAAATTTTATGATGGATGTATCTTGATTCGTAAAGCGCATAAACTTCGTTATTTATTGTTTCCATTTAAGGAAAATGAATCTTTAAAAATCTGATAGGATAATTTTACGCAATAGCGTATGTTAAACGATTACAAATATGATGAATTAAAGCCGATATTAAATCCTGAGGCGGAAATATTGAAGATTTCTGAAAATAAATTTATTATAATCAGTTCTTGCAAGCAAAAAGTTTTAAAAGTTGATAAAATAATAACCTTATTTCTTTTAGAGTGCAATGGTATCAGAAATGTAAATGAGATTTTATATAATATCGTTAAAAAATATAATATAAGTGATGATGAGTTAAGTTACTTTAAAAAGAACCTTGAAAAAATATTAGTATTTCTTAGATATATAGGCATTATCAGGATTGAAAAGTTATGACGTACCTGATAGATGTACAATCTAAATTTAATAGGTTAGCTCCTAATTACGATAAATTGTATTCGAAAGAGTTGCTAGATGTTACCAGAGGCATTTTAGTAAAATTTTTAACAGCAAATCGTCGCAGGAAGGTAATCCTTGATGTAGGTTGTGGAACAGGAGAAATTGTAAAGTTT
>Ga0180302_10001090_pt1 | contig 12670 bp, 17 predicted proteins | sample GuaBasSediGuay17_FD_121794 | JGI IMG/M metagenome (GOLD analysis project Ga0180302, IMG submission 121794) | Subseafloor sediment microbial communities from Guaymas Basin, Gulf of California, Mexico - Guay17, Core 4571-4, 12-15 cm | ecosystem: Environmental > Aquatic > Marine > Hydrothermal... | reverse complement strand
TCCCTCCCTAAGCTCGGACAAGTAGTGCGTTCGGCGGCGCTGTCGCTCAAGGCATATTAAAGATCATCCCTCAGCACCCAGACGCGGCCTTAGGGGGCACTGACTGGCATCTCCTATTTAAGCCTTTCAGGTCTCCCACCCTTTAGAAGGTTGGCAGGCATTAAACTCCCCTAACACCTGTCGACGACAACTGTGCGCAAGTTCACCGTGAGCGTCGCTCAAGGGTAGACTCGCGCCCCTGCTAAGCTCCCGATTATCAGCTCTCATAAGTTAACTATTGACCACTTGCGCATGCTTCACGTGCCAGCGAGGGCGCACACTTCCCTGCGGCAGCACTGCCGAGCGCAGCAAGAGGCTAGATTCCCGCTCAACTCAATAGGCCTGCTGATGCTCCAGCGAGCCCCTATGGCTTCCCACACGCATGGTAGCCTGCGTCGTCAGGCTAATCGCTCTCAGAAGTTGAGGTGCCCAGCTCCACCTAACGAGAACAGCTGCCAACCATGCCCCCAGCCGCGAGTAATGAGGATTCCATGCGCCTCTCGCCACCGCTACTCAACACGGATCGTGGCAACGCTAATGGGACGTACGCGGGCGGCTCTCACTAGCGCCACCGCGCCCACTAAGACTGGTCGAGGAGGTCTCCCGAGGTCTACAGAATCCCTCAGCACTGAGGAGGCGTGAGGAGGGCCCTATAGCTCAGCCTTGAGGAGTGCAGCCTCCCTTAGTGCGATCTCCTCTCCAAGTTCCTCGGTCCAATAGGCATAGGAGAACTTGTAGTTGGCGGCGGCCCCTATCTCTAGCCTCTTATCAACAACCAGCACCCCGAGACGGTAGAGGACGCCCTCCTTCGCTGATATCTCATTGACCCTGGACACTATTGCCTCAGCAGCCTCCTGAGCGGAGCACCCCCTGTCGACTAGGTCGAGGGCGGACTTCGCAGCCACGAGCCTTATGGCGATCTCGCCCAGGCCCGTGCAGATTGCGGCGCCGACTCTGTTGTCGGCATACAGGCCGGCCCCTATGATGGGGGAGTCGCCGACCCTCCCCGGGAACTTAAGCGCCAGGCCGCTCGTCGAGACCCCCGCAGCGAAGTCACCGTCCTTGAAGACCACTACCCCAGTCGTGTCGTGGCCTCGGCCGCGGAGGAGCTCATATACCCTGCGGTAGAGCGGCAGCTCCTCGCCCCTGCCCAGCCTCTCCTCGATCTCGCGCAGCCTCCTCAGGTACTCGGCGCGCGCCTCCTCTATCGGCAGCCGCACTTCCCTGAAGCCCAGGAGCCTGGCGAGCTTGACGGCGCCCTCGCCGACTATCATCACGTGCGGCGTCAGCTCCATGACCTTCCTAGCTAGCGATATCGGGTGCTCCACGTTCTTGACGGCGGCGACTGAGCCGCACCTCAGGAGCCTGCCCTCCATGATCGCGGCGTCTAGCTCGACCTCGCCCTCGAAGTTTGGCAGTCCGCCGATTCCAACGCTCCTATTACTCCTATCGGCCTCTATCACCTTGATCCCCTCCTCAACGGCGTCTAAGATGCCGCCCCCCTCGAGCAGGGTCGCCCTGGCCCTCTCGACGACCCTCGCGCCGAAGTCATAGTATGAGGCGACCAGCATCATGGGCACCGCCACTTACACGCCATGCCCGGCGCGATATTTTAGCCTTAGGCCGCGCGCCGAGACCGCAGCGGAACGCGCTTCTCGGCTCGTTAGACCCGCAGCACCCTCACGCCTGCCCTCCGCCACCTCACGCGCCTCTCGCGCAGGAACTCAGCAGCGCCATCGCAGGTGCTTGATCTCGCTAAGAAGGGACTGCGTCCTCGGCTTGAGGCTGCGCAGCTTACTCTAAATTCCTAGGAGCAATTAATATATACTAGTAAATTTTAATAGTAAATTGGCCATGGTGAGGGTCAAGGTGACTAGGAACTACCAGGTGACGATCCCCGCTCCTGTCCGCGAGGCGGTTGGTCTCAAAATCGGGGAGTATGTCGAGGTGTACGTCGACGAGGAGGGCAGGATAGTGATGGAGAGGGTGCGCTCTGCGAGGAGGACCCTCAGGCTGGGCAGGAGGCTAACTCCAGAGGAGATAGAGGAGATTATTAAGAGGGGGCTGAGGCGCAGCCTATGAGCGCCGTCCTAGACACCAACGCGCTGATTTACGACACGTTTGAGGACTCTGCGTTTCATGAAGAGGCTAGGAGCCTGCTGGACGAGCTCGAGCGCTGGGTCGTGCCAGCCATAGTCGTGTACGAGTACGTCTGGGTGCTCATAGAGCTGGGGGTTGCCGTCGACGACGTCGCATACAAGGTCAGGGAGTACGTCTGCAGCCCGAAGGCGGAGCTAGTCTTCGGGGGGGCAGCTGGCATCTTAGCCGCGCTGTCAATGGTCGAGCGCGAGCGGCTGAGCCTAGCTAGGTTTAACGACAAGGTGGTGCTGGCAGTGGCTAAGCAGCGGAGGTGCCCGCTCCTCACATTTGACAGGAGGATGAGGGCGCAGGCCGCCAGGCTCGGAGTGGACCTGCTACCTAAGCGCTACCCAGCCACGCGCTGAGGCGCAGCCTCTAGGCCAGTGCGGCACATCAGCCCCGAGCCCCGCTGATGCGGAGCTACCGCTCCTCGCTCCTGAGTGCCGACGCCACCTCATAGAGGCGCCGCGCCAACCTCCTCGCGTCGCTGACGGCCCTCGCGTCAGACAGCGCCTCACCGGCCTCGTAGGCCCTGCACGAGACCCCCCTGTGGCAGAGCACCATCTCGTGCTTGAGCATGAACGAGTGTATCGCGGCTAGTGCTAGCTCGAGCCCGTAGCCCCTACCGACCACGACGCCGCCGCCGACCTTGTCCCTCAGCCTGCCCCGCAGGCACCACGTCCGGTCGATGAACGCCTTGGTGCACGCCGAGACGTTGTTGAAGTACACTGGGCTGGCAACGACCAGCACGTCCGCTGACAGCAGCTTAGGCGCGATCACGCGCGTCATGTCGTCGTCGATGCTGCACCTGCCTGTCTCGACGCAGGTGCGGCAGCTGGTGCACGGCCTGACGTCCATCCTGCAGACGTTCACTACTTCGATCTCAGCGCCCAGCGCCCTCAGCTCGCTCATCACCACTCCCAGGATCAGCTCAGTGTTCCCGCCAGCCCTGGGGCTCCCGCAGACGCCCAGCGCCCTCACGCTCTCACCAGGCGCATATCGCCGCACCTGACTCAAATGTAGTGCCGTCGAGCAGCGCTTGAGGCCCCGGGGGCCTCGGACTCAGAGGCTAGCGGCGAGGGGTCAGCAAATCCTTACCCAGTACCTCTCAGCGTCCCTCAGGATCACGCTCCTGCTCCTCGCTCTCTCGAACTCCTCAGGCGTGTGCAGTAGCAGCTCCACTGAGACGTCGGGGGGCAGTAGGGCCCTGACGAGCGCGTACCTCCTGCCAATGCCCATCCCCTCGAAGGCCCTGCTAACCACGATTATGTCGAGTCGCTGTCGTGGAGCCAGTCGCCCCGCGCAGCTGCCGAAGAGGTACACCTCAGCGTCGGGCAGCGCCCCCCAACTCAGACGCGAAGTCCCTCAGCGCCCTCCTAATCCTCTCCGGCACCTCCAGCTCGCTCAAGTCTCGCAAGTCGGCCCACCTCCCGCACGACTCTCTCAGCGGCCTCTAGCAGCCTCTCAGCCGTACCTCTCTCTATGCTTTCCCACGGCCTCTCCATGCCCACGTTCGGGTACCTAGCCACAGTGTAGTACGGCGACGGCTCAGCCACGTTCCTCCTCAGGTCCTCCGGCAGCTCCACGCCAGCCTCCCCCATCAGCCTAACCAGGTCGTGAGTCCGTGGCGGCAGGGCGCGCTTGAGGGCTATGCAGGCAGCCATCATCCCTTACAGAGAACTTAGCGTCACGGAGCTCACACAGTCTCACGTATGGCGCGGAGGCTCGCGCTCTGAGGAAGGCGATACTTCCCAGGAAAAGGCCGAGCGAGGCAGGGGGCAGCGCCTAGCCTTGGGGTAGACTCACCAGGCACTGTCTGGTGCCGTAGCTGCACTGAGTGAGGTCTTGCTAAGTGCCTCAGGCTCCTAGGAACTCAGCAACCCTGACCCTGCCGCTGCCCCTGGGCGCGTAGGCCACCCTGAGCACTAGCACCTCGTCCGCCACGCTTAACCTGAGCAGCCTGCTCTTAGGCACCTCCCATGAGTCGTACTCCTCCCAGCCGCTGCTGAGGGTGTAGGCCTCGAGCCTCAGCGTGCCAGGCGCGTCTGCCTTAAAATACACTGTCTTCCTCCTGAGGTCGTAGGCTGGCACTGGGTGACTGACCACCTCGCCGCTCACCGTGGCGTCCGCGAGCTTCTCGCCGCTGCCAGCCACGTAGAGGGGCGTGGCGAGCTTCGCCTCTGGGTCTCCCGGCAGAACCCTGAGGCCCCACGGGTGCAAGTCCTCCCACACGTACTCATCCTCGGGGCACCCGTCTATGTCCAGGAGCACGGCTAGGCACGTCGACGGCCTGACAGGGGCTATGGCGACGGCGTAGGGTGGGCCGCTCGCGACGACCCTGCCGCCCTCGACGTTGTCAGGGTAGATGACGAAGCACCTCGGGACGCCGTCTATCGACCAGACGGCCATCGACCTGTGCACCCTGATGGAGTAGACGTGTCTGCTCTCGGCGTAGTCTGAGGGGAAGCCGGGTAGCTCCACGCAGAGGGGCTTGGGGAAGGCACCAGCGCACGCCGACAGAGTCCCTGGCCTCCCGGGCACGAACCTGAAGTGTATGACCCCGCCGCCGAAGAGGTCCTCGATCTCGAAGCCGAACCAGAGCGTGGGCCCCCCCTCCCACGCTGGCAGCCTCGCGTTGAGCTCGAAGAAGCCGTAGGGGAAGACCTCGCGCGACCTCAGCGACACTGTCGCGAACCCCTTGGGCTTCACGTACCTGGCCACCGAGAACTCTGTGTACCTCCTCTCGTACTCGTCGAACTGCCAGTACCTCGACGCCTTGTCGGGGTGGAACTCCTCGTCGTGCCCGCCGCCGATCACGCGCCTAGTCCAGCAGTAGAAGAGCGCGTCGACGCCCTCCTCCAGGAACCGCGCTAGCCTTATCGTCATGCTCCATAAGGTCGAGGACACCGGATATATGGCTTGCCCCTCAGGTGAGCCCTGCACTTAAGCAGGCGGAGGATCAGCGCAGCGCCTAGCGCCCCCGCGCAGGCGAGCGCAATACCTAGCTGTCGGCTCGCTAGTCCTTCAGGCGTCCTGCTAGCCGTCGCTGGGGCCATCGCTATCTTCAGCTTGCCAGGCTTAGCCCCCCTGACCTTTAAGCACAGAACTCTAGACTTCTCGTCGAATGAGAGCTCCACTACGCCGCTAGAGGCACTGACCAAGTAGTCACTCGGGAAGTTGGGATAGTGCCTCTTCGGCACGTACACCTCGGCCATGACAGTGCCACCTGAGCTGGTGAGGAGCGTGGCCTCAAACGCTTTGGCCTCCAAGTCGAACCTCATTCTGAGCACGGGCGCGGTTGACCTCCTCACGTAGGGCCTGTCCAGCACTGACACTATGTGCTCCTTCTCGCTGCCGTCCCTGCGCAGTAGACCGAAGCCGCCCTCATCCCTCCAGTACGTCCACCACGCGTAGCCCAGGCCGTGCTCGTCAAAGAACCTCACGACGTCCCTGACCCAGTCCCGCGCCCTGTAGGCCGCGCTCCCTACGCCAAACTCGCCCACCCAGAGCGGCACGCCCCTGTCCTCAGCTAGCTGAACGGCCCTCTCGACAGCCTTCCTGAGCTCATCTGGCTTAACTCTCTCGTACCCCGTCCTGCCATCCCACGTGCCCCCGACGTAGTAGTGAACGGTGAGTACCACGTTCGGCCCACTGACGCGGGGGGCAGCGCTAAGGTCCCCGCCCCACACTGGCATGTACATCACTATGTGCCTGCCGTCGACCTCCCTGATCTCGCTAATCACGTACTCGTAGAACTCCTCGACCAGCCTGAGGAACTCGCCCTTGGGCACTAGGTCGTACTTCGGCACGGGCTCGTTGAATACATCATAAGCGGCGATGGCTGGCTCGTCCCTGTACCTCTCAGCTAGGAGCCTCCAGACCCTTGCAAATCTCTCCCACAGGGTCCTGTTGGTGAAGAACGCGACGGAGGCCTCAGCGTAGCTCTTAGCGCCCGGCACTAGCCAGTCGGGCATCCCGCAGCCGCCGCACCTACGGCTCCACCTCCACTGGTGCATGTCCAGCACCACGTAGAGCCCGTGCCTCCTGGCCCACTCGATGACTTGGTCGAGGCGCCTCAGGTAGTCCTCGTCTATGACGCCGGGCTCGGGCTCTATGTAGGCCCACCCTATCGGCACCCTCACGACATTGAAGCCCCACGAGGCCATTCGTTCGAAGTCTGCCTCGGAGTGCCCCAGCCAGCCGAACTCCATGCCCATGTAGTTAGCGCCTCTGAGGACGACGTAGTAGCCCTCGCTGTCGACTACGCGCCCATCCCTCACGCTGAGCCACGGGAGGTCATCACCGCCTCTCGCCGCGCTATGGCGAAACCACTGGGTGGGGGTCGCGCTGGCTGCGAGGAGCGCTAGGAGCCCCACTACTGCCGTCAGCCGCCGAGCTAGAGCCAGTCTCACGTGACCTGAGTAAAGCGTGCGCTATTAGAGCTTAGTCCTCGAGCCAGAATCCATTTTCAGCTGGCGCGCCACGCACCACCCATGCGGGTCGTGTACGTGGGGTCGCGTAGGCAGCTCTTCATGGACTACTTGCTGGTCGAGCGTGCGAGGGGGTCAGGGTGGTGGTCAACAGGCCCCACCTCGCGGGGGAGAGGTGCATCGTTGTCGATAAGCCGTGGGAGGGGCGCAGGGTCGGGCCGTACAACAGCGTGCTGGAGGACGGCGGCCTGTGCAGGATGTGGTACGACGCGATGGCGAGCGATGGGAGCAGGTGGCTGTGCTACGCAGAGTCCGAGGGTGGGGTTCACTGGGAGAAGCCGGAGCTGGGGGCGGTGCTCTTCGAGGGCGCCAGCGGCACGAACGCAGTGTTCCCCCAGAGAGAGCGCCCTTTGAGCCCGGCTGCGTCTTCATCGACGCGAACTCAAAGTGCCCGAGGAGTGAGAGGTACAAGGTGGTGTGCAGCTACGAGCCGCCCAGCGGCGAGAGGGGTTGTGGGTCTTCGCCTCCCCCAATGGCATCAACTAGGAGCACATCAGCGACAGGCCGTCGTTCAGGCCCAGCGACACCAACAACGTCTGCTTCTATGACGGGAGGGTCGGGAGGTACGTCGCATATGTCAGGGTGTGGGGCCCCTGACGCAAGGTCGGGAGGTGCGAGCTCGACGACCCGAGGGGCTGGAGGCGAGAGGTCGTGGTTCTCTCGTACGACGACTAGGACTGAGGGGGCTGGACGGGGAGCTCTCCAGCGAGACGGACTTCTACAACTCGTCCGCGGTCAAGTACCCGCTGGCTGATGACGTGTACCTCATGTTCCCGTCCGCCTACTACTATAGGCCCGAGGTGGCGAGGTCCATGGGGTCGACGCACCCGGAGAACGGCGGGCCCGTGGACATACAGCTGGCCGTGAGCTGCGATGGAGTGCGCTGGCTGAGGTTGGACAGGAGGCCCCTCATACTCCCTGGCGAGACTAGGGGGTGGATGGGCGGCTCCCTCTACATGAGCTATGGCATGATAGTCAGCGGGGCGAGGTCTGGCTGTACTACACAGCCCTTCACGAGGGACAGGTTCAAAGGCGTGATAAGCAGGACCGTGCTCAGGCTCGACGGCTTCACCTCGATCGACGCTGGCTACGAGGGCGGCGAGCTCGTCATGCCCCCAATCGTGTCCGAGGGCTCGCGCCTCGTCCTAAACGTCGAGACCAGCACTGGCGGGCACGTGAGGGTGGGTCTTCTAGAGCCCAGCGGCGATCCGATTAGGGGCTGCTCAGTCAGCGGCTGCGATCCGGTGAACGGCAACTCCCTGGCGGTGAAGGCACACGCTTATGCGGCAGAGGGTAGGAGGCTAGCCAGCCACGAGGAGCTGTGGGAGTACAAGTCAGAGTTGGCTGGGAGGCCGGGCGCGTGGGTTCACGACTTGTGGAGCGCTACTTTGAGCATGTACGTCAACTTCTACGAGGGGTGGGCAGACGCGGCGAGCATTAGAGCAGCCTGCCAGGTAGACCCGCTGCTTAAGGATTTTTATGGCTGGTGAGCGATTCGCTTAAGGGATCAGCGATGAGGGTTGAGGACGCGCTAAGGGCGGCTAACATGCCCCGCGACGTGGTCGAGTACTACAGGGCCCGCGGCAGGCTCGGAGAGGAAATCGCCCCGCCCAGTGACGAGGTGGTGAGAGGTCTGGCGGAGCTGCTTAAGTGCCTCGCTAATCCGACAAGGCTCAAGCTCGTGGCCCTCCTCAGGAGGCCCCACTGCGTGTGCGTCCTCTCTAGCGCTCTAGGCCTCGACATGACGCTGACCTCGCACCACCTAGCGAGGCTGAGGAGGTGCGGGCTCGCGAGAACCGAGCCGTCAGCCAGGGCGAGGGTCTACGAGAGGGACGACGAGGCCCTGAGGAGGCTCGTGGCGGAGCTCCTCGACGTGCTGAGCGTTAGGCTAGGTGAGCTGAGCGCGGGGAGCGGCTGAGCGCGGCGCGGGTCGCAATGCACTTCTAGGGGGCGCGGCAGTTAAGTGCCGGTGCCTTACGTGAGGGTCGGCCTGATAGAGGCGTCCCACTGGCACGCAGGCATGTACGTCGACGCCCTGCTAAGGCTAGGGGAGCAGATAGTCGCGGTCTCAGACAGGAGCGAGGCCGCGGCTAGGAGGGTCGCTGAGAGGGTGGGCTGCCGGTGGTACGCGGACTACGCCGAGATGCTTGAGAGGGAGGAGCTAGACTTCGCCTTTTCATTCGGCAGACACTGCGAGATGCCACGAATAATCGAGGCGTTGCTCGAGGCGGGCGTTCCGTTCGTGACCGAAAAGCCAGCTGGGGTGAGCTACGAGCAGGTGCGCAGGCTCGCGGAGCTAGCCAAGTCCAGGGGCGCCTTCGCGGGGGTGGCGCTGGCGTTCAGAGCGTCGGCGTGGGTGAGGGAGCTTGTCAACCTCAAGCGCTCGCTGGGGGAGCCGAGTTACATGTACTTCAGGTACGTTACGGGCCCTCCGAGCAGGTACGTCGAGTGGGGGTGCCCGTGGATGCTGAGGAGGAGCGAGGCTGGCGGCGGCTGCCTGATAAATCTGGGCGTGCACTACGTGGACCTGGCGTATTACCTCACCGGGCGCGAGTTCGAGCTGAGGGGCGCGGCCATTAGCTCGAAGAACTACTCCCTCGAGGTCGAGGACTACGCCGCCTTAGTCTTGAAGTCAAGCGACGGAAGGGTGGCCGTCGTCGAGGTGGGCTACGCTCCGAGCAGGGCCGTAGACGCATACTACTCAGTCGTCTTCGAGAGGGGGGTGGCCACCGTGCGCAAGAGGGCGCTCAGGGTGGCCACGGAGGCTGGGGTGAAGGAGAGGGAGCTCGCCGACGATCACTACTTCAGGCTCGTCAAGCTAGCGCTCGACGCGTACAGGAGGGGCGAGAAGCCCCCAGCCGATCTCGGCGACATGGCGCGGGTCATGAGGGTGATCAGCGACGCGTATAAGCGGGTCGCACGTAGCCCCAGCTAGCGAGCGAAAAGCACTTAAGAGTTGCGTCAACTCTGGGGCGCTCTTCATTGACAGCAAGGCCGAGTCGGAGGACAGCATCCTCGGCTACACGACATGGGACGCCAACTATGACGAGAGTGACTAGCGAGGGGCTGGCGAATGGACAGGCACTTAGAGAGGCTACGTGAAGTTAAGACGCTTGAGGAGGCCTTGTCGCTCGTCGATGAGGTGACCAAGGACATAACTCCGACGACGTGATAGAGGTAGGCTCCCTGCCTGACCAGCTCCTGTCCAGCGACCCGATGAGGGCTCGGGCATTTTGCGGAGATAGCCGCTAGGGCTAGTGAGCGTGTCAGTAGCTGAGAGCTGGCCTGAGGTCTCAGATCTCAAAGGCTAACGTCCCCATAGCCAGGGGCGAGAGCGAGGGGGTCAGGGGGATGCTAGCTGAGGCGGTGTGAGTCCCTGTCCTAGCTCAGGTTAGACCTGGCAGCGATGGCGCTCAACAACCTATCTAGGGCGCTGAGCGACGAGGAGCGCGCGTCTCGTTACAGGAGGGCCTCTACCGACACGCTGAGGGGCCTCGGCATCAGTGACGTCGTCGACGAGGCTACGGGCCTCACCCCAGACTTTCACCCCAGCACCTTCGGGAGGCGCGTCGTTGGGCCAGTGCCGTGAGCGCCAGGGGCCCAGGCCCCGCTGCTGGATTAAGGCGTGTCGTTCTCGCCGTCGAGGATCATATCCGTGGCCATCCCAGCCAACTTGATGCTCAGGTTCACGCCATCGCCGTTCAGCGGTTTCGAGGATGGCTTCGTGGCCATGGACCCGGAGGACCTGAGCTACGCGTGAGGACGCCGCACGTGATGTACGTTGAGCCTAACTCAGCCACCGTCCTGGTGGCCAGCATGACTGGGGCGTCGCCAGCCATGCTCAGCGTGCCCATAAGGCCCTACACTTCCCCGTGCAGCTGCTAGGAGAGGCAGTCACAGCAATCCTGCACCTCGAGCAGGTCGAGCCTGTGGGCGAGCCTATGGTGTCAAGGGAGCCCTACATGAGGACGCCGAGCGGCACCCCCAAGAAGGCCACCTTAGCGTTCAAGGACAAGCTAAGGGGAGGGAGGTCTGGGGGGGAGGTGACGGTATACTGTGTTAAATTTAATCCCGCGGTGATGACAGTGGGCCAGGACTTCTCCTGGCCGACGTAGGCGGAGGCCTATTACGGGGCTAGCCCTGAAGGGCAGAGGACGGCTAAGGACAGCACGGCCTTAGCTGAGATAAGCGAGGCGGTGCTGAACCGGATAATAATGAGTAAGCTCAGGAGGAGGCGCCGCCGCTAGCCCTGCTCGCCCTTCAGCTCCCTCAGCTTCTCCTTGATCGACGCTATCCTGTCCTCGACGTCCTCAAGCATCCTCTTAAGGCTCCTTAGGCTCTGCTCCAGGGCCCACTTCTGCTGCTCCAGCGCCCACAGCTGCTCTTCAAGGCTCCTGATGAAGTCCTCCTTGGACGTTGGGAACTTGAGCGGCGGGGCAGGGCCGTAAGGAGCGGTCCTGTGAGTGGGGGCTGGCGGCTGGAGCGCTAGCCTCGGCGACGGGGTCGGCGCAGGGGCCTGAGCGGCCCACGGGGGAGGCCACGCCGCAGGAGCCGTGAGTTTCGATAGCTTGCCGGCTTCATACTCCTTGGCCGCCCTCTCTACAGTATAGGTCGGCGGGGCCCTGGCCACATCGACGCCCCTGCTCTGCAGGGCAGCTAGGGAGGCAGGGTCTATGTCGCTCACAACAAGGGCCCCAATGCCTTCGCTCAGCAATTTACTCAGGGGGTCCACGGCTGGTGGCAGCGGGTACATGGCTGGCTCCAGGCTAATGACGTAGCTGTCCTTGACCTCGCCACCCTCAACCGTCACTATGGTCACGTACATGGAGTAGCCAAGGAACGGGGCGACGTACGCTGATAGCCCGCCTGGAGGGCTTGAGGCCACCGCGACCTTCACCACAGCTGTCACCTCACAGCAGCCAGATCCAGGGCCACAGCCAGCAGGCCGGGGGGCCGCGAATAGTACGTCATCGGCAGCATCATGTAGTAGAGCCAGCACCACCAGAGGTAGTAAAGCGGCCAGGGAGCCAAATAGGCGGCCATGAGCAGCAGGGGCAAGTACGACGTTACCATCACCTCACTCAAAGCTAACGGCGACAGCCATAAAAGCTTTCTGTGGTGGGGCTACAGCTAGCCTAAGGGCGGCACGCAGCTCAGCGACAACCTCGGCGACCCTTTCGCGGACCCTCCTCACTCTAGCCTTGATGTCCCTTACCTCAAGGTGCCTCAGCACGTTCACCAGCATCTACAGAGACACATCATCATATACGCCCAGGCTCACGCCGTGCCTCCAAGGTAGGGGTAGACCTCAAACAGCATCTGCTGGGCTGCCTTGGCCCTAGCATGGCCTGTCTAAAGGCGCTATACTCTGCCAGGTCAAAATCGGATGCTGAACGGGGTGATTACGTCGAGCGGCGATGCCGCCTCCAAGCGCTCGAGGAAGTACAGGGCCCCATCTAAGTCGTGCATCGCCTCGTTGAGCCTGGACGCCACATACTCCCTGTCGCTCACGCTCATCTCTCCCACTCCCTGACCTTAGCCCTCCATGACTCCATCTGGAGCCTTGAAATGTAGCTCGCCGCGTCGCTTATCATCCGCGACAGCTCGCCCCCGTGCTGCACCTCCATGAGCGCACTCCAGTAGGCGAGCCAGTTGGCAAGGCAACGAGCTGCCAGCATTATGAGCGCTGCTGAGGTTATGGGTGAGGGGCGCTAGGCTGTGGAGCCGAGCGCGAGCTGATGCCATGGGGCCCTAGAATGGCGAGGAAATGCCTCCCAGTTTCAGGGTCTTCACGATGGTCTTCAGGAGGCTCTCGCTAGTCCTCAGGTCTTCGGAGTAGTAAGGCCAGCTGAACCTAAACCGCCCCTTCCCCACCGCGCCGAGCCTGCCCGAGAGCTCACCCCATCTCATAGAGTTGCTGTGTATGACCTTGGGCCCTGGGATCTCGCTGGGGAGCTCCCCAGCGAGATCCCAGGGCCCAAGGTCATACACAGCAACTCTAT
>Ga0180302_10001089_pt1 | contig 12671 bp, 14 predicted proteins | sample GuaBasSediGuay17_FD_121794 | JGI IMG/M metagenome (GOLD analysis project Ga0180302, IMG submission 121794) | Subseafloor sediment microbial communities from Guaymas Basin, Gulf of California, Mexico - Guay17, Core 4571-4, 12-15 cm | ecosystem: Environmental > Aquatic > Marine > Hydrothermal... | reverse complement strand
GGCTTAAAGCTGCAAAAGATGCAGCTAATGTTGTTTTCCCTGTTCCACCTTTACCACTTAAAACTGCAATTTGCTTCAAGTTTTAATCTTCTCCTTTAAACTTTCAAAAAAACTTTTAAACTTTTCCTTCCAATCTTCCATTTCCTCTATAAATGGTATCCCCATAGAATACAGTTCAGCAATTTTTCTGCTATAGGGGATTTCAAGCAATATAGGGATTTCTTCTTTTTCACAATATTCGTAGATTTCTTTCCCACCTATTCCTGCCTTATTAACTATAACACCAAATTTAATACCCATCTTTCTTACAACTTCAACCATAAGTTTTAAATCATATAACCCGAACGGTGTAGGTTCTGCTACAAGGATACAGTAGTCACTACCATAGATTGATGCTATAACTGGGCATGAGGTTCCAGGTGGGCTATCTATTATAATATCCCTATTATCTTTCTTGTTTTCTGCCTCCTTTTTTACTTCATCTATTACTGGGATTGGTCTAGGTTCCCCAACTATTAATCTCCCAGCTATAAATTCTATATCTCCTTTGAAACCCCTCTCAACAATCCCTACCTCTCTTTTCTGCTCTATTAAAGCATTTCTTGGGCAAGCAAGTATGCATCCACCACAGTTATGGCAAAGTTCAGGAAAAACTATAACTTTTTTAGCAACAACAACTATAGCATTAAACTCACAGAACTTTGAGCATTCCCCACAAAAATTACAAAGTTCTTCATTAACTTTTGGGATTAAAACATAAACAGGTCTTACTTCTTTAATTTCTGGTTTTATAAAAAGGTGAGCATTTGGTTCTTCAACATCACAATCTAAAATTTTAACATTTCTAACAGCTAAAGCTAGGTTTACAGCTACAAGTGTTTTTCCTGTTCCACCTTTACCACTTGCAATCGAAATGATCATTATTGCTAGCACTAAAGGTTTATATGATGCCTATGCATTCTGCAAGCATTTTCATCTGTTGCTTGTTGAAGTTTTCCAGCTTGCCATGCTTGAACAGCTTCCCTTACTTTTCCAGATGCTCCAACATAAACTTCAATTCCAAACTGCTCAAACATGCGTATTGCTCTTGGTCCTAAACTTGAACAAATCATTACATCTACTCCATATTCCAACATTAATTCTGGTGGAAGGCGGCTTCCACCCATATGCTCACTTGTATTTGGTATAACTTTAACCTCATTTGTAGTTAAATCTATAATTGTAAATGTTGGAGCTCTACCAAAATGCTCACAAACATAATCATCTAAGCCATTCCAACCTAAAGTTGGAACACAAATTTTCAATCCTGACTTTCCTCTAACTCCATGCATACTCTGCATCAACTCTAACAATTTTTTCCTTCTAATTTTTTCAAGCTCAAAGTCTTCCACTACCTTATTCCTCCTAACAGGTATAAAAAGGAAAATTTAAACATTTAACTACAACTATTTTTAACTTTTTTAACTTTTTAGCCTAGGTTTATTAATAGTAGTACCAGGTCCAAGGTGTTATTGGCCCATAAATTCCAGTCCACCACCATCTAGGAAGCCATGGGAACCATCTACAACGCCACCACCACCAGTATGGGCTCCAAGCGTACACCCAGTAGTATGGATAGTATGCTCCATAAAGGTAGGGGAACATAAACCAGCCCCATGGACCAAGACCAAAGGGCAGGTTTACCACCCCCTTTGCTTGTATCCTTGTTTTTCTAATGATTGTGTGCATTTGCATAAAAATATATTTTTCGTCGACACTATAACATTTAGGCTTAGAGGTGAAAAATATTCGGCTTAACAATTTATGGGCCAGTTTACTCTTGGAGATTAGGTGTTTCTCTTGGAGTAGATGTTCTCCCAACACCTAAAACATGTACATTTGATTGTGTATATTGTCAGCTTGGTAAAACTTTTAGAAAAATCTCCAAACCTGAAGATTTAAACTCTTCTTCTTATCCAGGAATAAATACGATCTTAAAAGATTTAGAAAGAATGTTAAAGAAGCTTAGGCTGGAGGAAATAGATTACATAACCTTTTCAGGAAGCGGGGAACCAACATTAAATTTGAGGCTTGGTAAAATTATTAAGCAGGTTAAAAGGGTAGTGGGAAATCTGCCAGTAGCAGTTTTAACAAATTCTTCTCTTGTTAACCGTAAAGATGTTAGAGAAAATCTGGGGGAAGCAGATTTTGTTATAGCTAAGCTTGATGCTTCAAGTCAAAAAGTCTTTGAAGCTATAAACCGTCCAGCAGATAATTTTTTACTTGAAGAAATTGTTGATGGATTAAAAATCTTAAAACATAGTTTTTCCTGTAGATTAGCATTACAAATAATGTTTGTTAGATTTGCAAAAAATAAGCTGAATACAAGCTTAGAGGAAGTTAAAGGCCTAGTAAGATTAGCTGAAGTAATAAACCCTGACGAGATTCAATTAAACATTCCAACAAGGCCAGCATCAGAAAAAGATGTTAAACCTCCTGGAAGAGGAGAGATGAGAAAAATTACAAAAATTTTTATGGAAAAACTTGGGAAGCCTAGAATTTTATCAAGAGTAGAATATACATTTAAGAGTAAAACTTTAAGTTTAGAAGCTACAAAAACTGAGATTTTAAAAATTTTAAAACGTAGACCCTGCCGCCTTCAAGACTTGGTGGGAATGTTTAAAGTGGGGGAGAAAGATTTAAAACTCTTGTTAAATCAGCTTATTAGGCAGGGAAAAATTGTTGAAGAAGTTTTTCTTGGAGAAAAGTATTATAAGAGTTTTAACTAGAGGCTTTAAAGTTTTTAATTATTTCTTCTAAAGCTTCAGCTACTTTAACTCCTGGTTTAGCCTTAATTTCCTGGATTTTATGTTGCTTTAGCAATGTTGATGCTCCAGGACCAATTTTACCTCCAACAACAGCATCAACCTTTGAATCTACCAAAACTTTAACCGCAATAGGTCCTGAACCATACTGGTAGGCTGATGCAGGGTTCTTCGTAACTTTTATCCTCTCAACTTTACCATTAACAAGGTCTATAATTGTAAATGTTGGTGTTTTCCCGAAAAACTCTGAAATTTTATCATTTAACTTTTTGTTTCCCGTGGTAGGTATTGCAATCCTAATTTTTTTAGGCTTCAAAAGATACCACAAATCACCGTCTTTAAAAAATAGGTTTATAGTTTACTCCTTTCTTTGGCCTAAAAGCTTTTTAAGCTCCTCTATTCTTGCTTCTACACCCTTAACTTCCTCATCCAACTCTTTTTTATACTCTTCTAAGGCGGCTAACTCCTCTTCTGGTGTTTGAAGACCAGGACCAGGATATGGTGTTATTGGTGGCGGGTATAGTGGAGGTATAAATGGCATCATAACTGGAAATTGCTGTGAAGCTGGAGAAGCTTGGCTTTGCGGGGTTTTTTTAAGCTCCTCTATTCTTCTTTTTATTGCTTCAATTTGATCCTCTAACATTTTTGCTTGTTGTTCTAAGATTTGTTTTTCTTGTTCTGCTGGTAGAGGTGGTTGGAATGGTGGGATGGGTGATGCTGGAATTAAGCCTTGATTATAAAGTTGTGGTAATATTCCACTTTGGATTAGCCATTGAGCTGTTGGAGGTAAACCTGTTGGAGAGTAACCAAGCCATCCAGGAGAGTAACCAAATCTAAGCCAGCCTGGTAAACCTGTCAAATAGTACATTCTTCTCCATCTATAACCCATCCTACCTCACCACCACCAGCTAACGGGGTAATATGGTGGGTAAGGATAAGCTGTTGGAGTATATGTTGGATATGGTCTAAATAAGTAGGGTGCTAAAAACCACCAACACCATCCTCTACCAAACAACCATCCTGGTCTTTGCCATGGTGGAAGCCAGCTCCATGGTCCTCTACCTGGCCATGGGCCATACCATCCGCCACGTCCTCTTCCAAACCATCCCCAAGCCATTCTTTTTCTCCCTAAATATCTTGTGCATATGCACATATTTAAACTTTTTACTCACTTCTAAGCTCTTCAAGCCTCTTTTTAACTTGTTTTAATTGTTCCTGCAAAAACTTTAGCTGCTCCTCCAACATTAAAATTTCCTGCTCCCTTGTTAACTGAGCTGGTGAAGTCGGTTGAGAAAGTATTTGTGGGCTGAAGGTGGATCCAAATCCTCCAATTCCCATTCTGCGGCCCATTCCTCTGCCTCTTCCCATACCCATTCCCATTCCTCTACCCATACCAAAACCTGGGGGGAATGGAGTTTCCCTTAAACGTCCACTCTTATATGCTTCAACAACTTCCCTTACAGTACCAAAAGCTCCTGTGATAATTTTTACACCAGCAGATGATAAAACCTGGTATGCATTAGGACCAACCTGACCAGTTATAACCACATCTACACCTTCATTTACAACCATTTGAGCTGATTGAATTCCAGCACCACTTAAAGCATCAATGTTGGTGTTGGGTATAGCCTTAAAACTCATAGTATCTGGATCTACAATTACAAAATATGCGCACCTACCAAATCTTGGATCTACTTGGGCATCTAAACTTCCTGCAACTGCTGTTACACATATTTTCATAAATATTCCCCATGAAAAAAGTGCAAAAGCACAAAAATATGCTTTTCGATACACTTTAATAAAAGATTTCTAACTAAAATTATCTGACTTCCCCAGCAGTTAAGGATTAAAGTCAAACTTATATTTAAACTAACCCTAACATCAAATGTCAGAAACCCCTCCAATATGAGGTGCTAATTATTGAGTAAACAAAACCTCTTAACTTGCCCAAATTGCGGTTTTAGATTTGATGTTTCCTATGGGCGTATGTTTGCATGTGGTAACTGCCCATCAGTTGTACAGTGTAACATGGCAAAATGCCCAAAATGCGGATACGAATTTAGAGTTTACTAAAAAAGGAAAGATTTTTTAATCTTTATAAAATTTAAAACCTCTCCATACACTTGCACTCTTTACAAATTTTTCTCTTAGGCTACTGCTAAGGTAAATACTTACTTAGAACCTAGAGTTTAAGTTTCACATTGAAGTGGTTTACATGAAGATTATCATTGTAGATGATGTTAAAGGTTACCGTGAGGTTGCTAAAAGAAGAATATGCAGTAAGGATAATGTTGTAGAGTTTGGATGTGGTTCAGGAAAAACAACAAAACTTCTTGCAAAAATATCTTCTAAAGTTTTAGCTTTAGATAAAAGTTCCTCTGAAATTTTTAAGGCAAGAGAAAGGTTACATGGTTATTTAAATGTTTATATAGAACAAATTGATGTTTGGGATGTTAGAAGCGTAAAAAATGCTATTTTAAGCTATCTTGATGGTAGAGTTGATATTTTAATGGTTGATGTAGGAGGCGTTGAAGACCATGGAAACGTTTTAACCTTAACTTGGAGATACATGCATATACTCAAGCATAAGCTTATCATCATAAAGAATAGACTTTTAAATAGGTTTCTAAGTTTTTGCGTAAAAGATGGTGAAAATTAATTTGGTTGATAAGTTATGCCTGTAAAATTTAAGCTTAAAACTAAGGGAAAAGCTGCATGGTTTAGAGTTAGAAGGGTTTTAGAAAAAGCTAACATAATTCTTGAAGTTTTAGATTCAAGAGATCCTCTAGGTACAAGAAGCCTAGAATTAGAGAAGCTTGCTAAAAGTTTTGGTAAAAAGCTTATACTAGTTTTAAGTAAAGCTGACCTGGTACCTGAAGATGTTACTAAAAAATGGGTCAAATTTTTCCATTTAAATGGTTATGATATTGTTGCTGTTAATGCTAAAAATGCTCAGGATATTCGAAAACTTAAAAATTGTGTTGAAAGATTGGTAAAGGAAAAACCTGCAATTATTGCTGTTGTTGGTTACCCCAATGTTGGGAAATCAACAATAATTAATGGTTTAAGAGGCTACTATGTTGCTGAAACTTCTCCAATACCAGGCTTCACTAAGGGAGAAAAACTTGTAAGAATTGATAAAAACTTGTTTATTGTGGATACTCCTGGAGTTTTACCCTCAATAAAAAAGTCAAGCAGTTATGAGCTTGTTCTTAAAGGATTTATTCCTCCAGAAAAACTTAAAAATCCTATTCCTCCAGCTTTAAAACTTTTAGAGGAAATTTTAAATTTAATGCCAAACATACTGAAGGAAACTTATGGTGTTGAGGCTGAGGAACCATACAAATTTTTAGAGTTACTTGCTGCTAAAAGAGGCTTTTTAATTAAGGGTGGAGAGTTAAATGTCGAGGAAGCTGCAAGAACAATTCTACGTGACTGGCAGTTTGGAAAGCTTAAATTTTATAGGCCTCCAATCATCTAAAAGTTTACCCTAGATGCCACTTTAATCTTAAAAATCTCCCCTAATAATTAAAATATAGGTTAGGGATGATGGTTTACTCCCGAAGGGGAGTGATGACCGATTTGGCTACCACCTGACCTGGATACTTAAAATTTTTAAACTTTGCTTAATTAGCTTTTAAAAGGAAGATTGATATTTTCTTGAGGTTATGGTTCTTGATGGAAAATTTAAATGAAAAATTTTATAGCATTGATAAACTTTTTAATCCCAGTTCTGTTGCTATTATTGGAGCCTCATTAAATCCTATCTCAGCAGGATACCATTATACACGCCACCTTCTAGATTATGGTTTTCCAGGAAAAATTTTCCCAGTAAATCCAAGCCTTAAGGAAATTTTTGGACTTAAAGTTTATCCAAGGCTTAGAGATATTCCAGAGTCAAATATAGATTACGTTATTTGCTGTATTCCGGCTGAAAAGGTTTTAAGTCTTCTTGAGGAATGTCACATTAAAAATGTTAAACTTTTACATCTTTTTACTGCTAGAATGAAGGAAACTGGAAGAGAAGATAAAGTTAAGCTTGAAGAGGAGATATTAGAAAAAGCTAAAAGTTTTGGTGTTAGAATTTTAGGTCCAAATTGTATGGGTCTTTATAATCCAAAAATCGGTTTATCTTTTAACTATGATTTTCCAAAGGAAGAAGGTTTTGTTGGAGGAATTTTTCAGAGTGGTGGGGCTTCAAGCGAGTTTGTACGTTATGGTGCTTTAAGAGGTTTACGTTTTACTAAGGTTGTAAGTTATGGTAATGCTTTAGATATAGATGAATCTGAACTTTTATACTATTTTGCACAAGATCCTAAAACAAAAATTATTGCTTTTTATGTTGAAGGAGTTAAAAATGGGAAAAAGTTTATGGATGCTTTAGCCTACGCTGCAAAAAGGAAACCTGTTGTTGTTCTTAAAGGTGGTAGAAGTAGAGCAGGAGCATCATCAATTTTATCTCATACTGCCTCAATTGCAGGTTCAATGGATGTTTGGAGAGCTGTTTTTAAGCAATGTAATGTTGTTGAAGTTAAAACTCTTCATGAGCTTGTAGACCAGGTTGTTGCTTTTAGCTTCCTTCCACCAATAACAGGTAAAAGAGTTTTTATTGCTGGTGGAGGTGGAGGTAAAAGCGTACTTTCAGCAGATTTATGGGAGGAAGAAGGTTTTGAGCTTCCAGATTTACCTTTACAGGTTAGGGAAAAGCTTAAAGAAATTGCACCAATTGTCTGGGATTGGCTTAAAAATCCTATAGATGCCTCAATTCTCCAAGATTCTCCAATGTCCCCCTTTGAAATCTTAAGAATTGCTGGTGAAGCTGGGAAAGCTGATTTTTATGTTGCAAATATAACTGAGGATGACCCTTTACCTAGCGATGTTTGGGATTTATGGGTTGAAGGACATGTTAAAGATATTATAAAGCTAAAAAGGGATGGTAAACCTGTTGTTGTAGTTGTTGGTACAGGTGAGGTTGATGAAGATGAAATTAAAAGGTGGAAGTGGAGAAGCATTGGTAGGTTTAGGAGAAAATTGGTGGAGGAAGGTATACCTGTTTTTCCTACACCTGATAGAGCTGCAAAAGCTTTGAGAAGACTTATAGATTACTGGAAACGTAAATTTGGGCAGCCTGATATTATAAAAAATCAGGGTTAGAAGGCTTTTTCAATAATTGTTTTCATCATTCTTGAAACTTCAAATCTTAATTTTTGAGGTAGGTCTTCAAGGTTAAGCCTTAAAAATCCACCAATAAGAACTGTTGTTGCTTCATCAGGTGTTAATCCTCTAGCAGTAAGGTACAGTATTTCTTCCTCAGCAATTTTACCAACAGCTGCTTCATGCGCTAAGTTTACATCTTTAGCTTTTGCTTCAAGCTCAGGTATAGCATAAATTTTTGCTGTATCTGAGAGCATTATCCCTCTACACTCTAAGTATCCTTTAACATCAGCATTTTCACCTATAAGATGCCCTTTAGCATAAATTTCCCCATAATCTTTTGCAACAGCCCTAGAAATTATATTTGCTCTACTATTTCTAGCTTTAAGGTAAACTCTTGAACCAACATCCATTACGGAATTCTCTGAAGCTAAAATTATGGATTGAAATGTTACTTTAGCATTTTCTCCAACACAGTAGGCTGTAGGGTACATTTGAAGATTTCCTACAGGCCCTAGACAAACATAGTTGCTTATAAATGATGAATCATCTTTAACTAGTACTCCTGTTCTAGGTTTAACTTCAGTATTTTTCCCCCAGCTATGAATCATTGTAAAAGTTACTTTTGCACCCCTTTTAATGTAAAACTCTGAAACACCTACATGTAAAGCTGATGTTACATGGGGAGCTGTAGCACACCCTGTGATTATGTGAAGCTCTGATTCTTCTTCAGCAATGATTATGTTATGAACATGTTGAGAAATTTTAGGTTTAGATATGAAAAGGCATGCTTGAATTGGAAGTATTATTCTTGTTTTTGGCTTAACTCTTATAAAGTATCCATGAGTTAGCTTTTCATTAGCTAAACGTGTATATTCATCTAAATTTGAGGGTAAAATTTTCCACCAATAATCTTTAAGCCACTCATATCTTTCTAAAGCTTCAATTATACTTAAAACTTCAACACCACTTATTCTTGCTCTTGAAAATATGGGTGAATGGTTAAATTGAATGTAGGATCCTGACCTTTCATCCTCATTAAAACTAAAACCAATACATGTAAGTTTATCTTTAAACTGTTCAGGAATATCCTGTAATGAGGATATAGATTTTTCTTTTCCGCCTTCTAAAGTATTATCATCTTCTTTCTCTACTTTATTTGGCATCTTTTTATGCATTCCTCGTAACCTCTTTCCATAATATTTCTTAATATTTCCTCAGGATTCCCTGAGCAAGCCTTTCTACCATTAAGTAGAACATGAGCTCTATCAGCCTTAACAAATCTTAAAATATGTCCGGAATGAGTTATTAACAGTCCAGCTTTTCTTCTTAAACTTGGCATTAAATTTCTTTCAAGTAACCTGCTTACTATTTCACCAATTAAGCCTATATTTTCCATGTCAACACCGGAGTCAGGTTCATCAAGAATTATAAAATCAGGATTTTGAATCATCAACTGTAAAATCTCATTTTTCTTTATTTCTCCACCAGAAAAGCCAACATTAAAATCTCTTTGAAGAAACTCTTTAGGAATTTTTAGTTCATCTACAAGTTTTAAAATATCCTCATCAACTTCCTCACCAATTCTATTAGCACAAATATTTACTATATCTGCAACCCTTAATCCTTTAATTTTTGGTGGATGTTGAAATGCAACTCCAATTCCCATCTTTACACGCTCATAAGTCGGGATTTCTGTTATATCCTTACCCTTAAAAATAATCCTACCCTTAACAACCTTATAACCTGGAAAGCCAAGAATAGCATAAACAATTGTACTTTTACCAACACCATTAGGTCCAAAAAGTACATGTACCTCTCCTTTTTCAATATGTAAATTAAAATCCTTAACCAAAATTTTACCATTAACACTGATTGTTAAATCTTCCAATTGAAGCAAAATAAAATCACCTATAAAATGATAAACTAAAAATCTGCTAGACTGTTTACTGTTTATGGGGATAATAAAAGAAGGTTTATCAAAAATTTAAAGTTTAAGTTAAGAGTTACCTCCTTCCAACAATAAGTACTGTTGCTACAGTGTATGCTCCACCAAGGTTATGGGCGAATCCTACTTCAGCATTTTTAACTTGTAAACCTTCAGCCCTACCAAGCACCTGCCTTGTAAGTTCAACAGTCATTCTGCAGCCAGTAGCTCCTATAGGATGGCCAAAACATTTTAAGCCTCCATCAGGATTTATTGGAAAGTCTCCATCTATTGCTGTAACCCCTTCACGTATAAGACTTGCAGCTTCACCAGGTTTACATAGCTTCATATCTTGATAGTTTATAAGCTCAGTAATAGTGAAGCAATCATGAACAATTCCAAAATCTAGTTCTTTACGTGGATCTTCTATGCCAGCTTCTTTGTATGCAGCTTCAGCAGCTTTAACATTTGCAGGGAAGCTTAAGAAGCTTTCACTAGGTCTATACCATGGTCCTAGTGTTTCAACAGCCATACCTAAAGCTTTAATTACTGCATAGTTATCTCCAACATATTTTTTAGCTATTTCAGGTCTGGTTAAAACAACAGCAGCAGCTCCATCAGACATTGCACAGCAATCATATAAGCCTAACGGGTAAGCTATCATAGGTGCTCTTAAAGCTGTTTCAATAGTTATTTCTCTTCTAAAGTGAGCTTTAGGATGACGTGCACCATTATAATGGTTTTTAACAGAAACTCTTGCAAGGTCTTCTTTGGTCCAGCCCCAAACCTTAAAAGCTCTATTTGCAACTAAAGCAAACATTGCAGGTGCAGAGGACCAGCCCATCACTGGGTGAAGTTCACCACCAGCTAAAGGTAATCCTCTTCCACCATAATCTAAAATTTTCTCAACACCACAAGCAATTACAATATCGTACATTCCTGATGCAACAGCATAAGCAGCATTTCTAACAGCATCCATACCTGAAGCGCAGAAGTTTTCTACTCTTGTAATAGGTTTACCAAAAACTTTTAATGAGTCTGAGAAGATTGCACCTGACATTCCTGTGAAATGGTACTGGGTTCCAACCCATATAGCTTCAACATCCCTTTTAAGGTCTACATTTGCTTCATTAATAGCTTCATAAACAGCTTCTACAAGCAAATCTTCCTGGTCTTTTTCCCATATTTCTCCAAACTTTGTAACTCCTGTTCCTATTATTGCAACTTTATCCTTTATACTTCCAACCATACTTTTCCACCTCCATTACTTAACTTCTTACAGGCCTCCCCCTCCAACTATAAAACCTAAAGTTTGTTCTTTCATTCATCAACCTAAATGTTAGTTCTATAGGCATATCTATATATACTTCTTCAGGGGTAGGTTTACAATCTGTAAGTTCAAGGAAAAGTCTACAACCATCCTCCATATCTGCAACAACTCTTATTGCAGGGTTAAGTGCAGCATATTCTCCGACAGCACTTCCAGGACCACATAAATAATCAAAGGTGAAAGTGTAAACTTTTCCACGTCTTGCAATTTTAACTTCCTCATAATTATCTTTAGCACCACATACAACACAACATCTACCTATAGGATAAGTTATTGAGCCACAGCTCTTACACTTCATACCATAAAATGGAAGAACCATTTTTTCATCTCTCCAATACTTTACAACTGAAGCTCTAGGATACTCTGGCTGTGCTCTTTCACGAAGCTTCCTAAAATCTAGATATTCTTCATAGGTTGCAAGCATACGCTTAGATTTTACGTAAACTGTTGTTGCTCTTCTAGTACCCTTTAACTCCTCAACCTTCTTTTTTGTTTCAACATAAAAAGCATCGCAGCCATCTCCATAACCTGCGCATAAAATTTTCTCATCAGCTTTAGCATTCTCTAAAGCTGCAACAAGCAAAAGTAGGGAATGTGCTGCGCCTGTTATACCTACATTTGTAAATAGGGGGTCTTGAAGCTGCTTAACATCCGCCCCTATGCTTCTCATAACTTCAAGGTAGCCTCTTGGGTCTGGAGCATTAAAAACAAGCTTAGAGAAATCTTTAATTGAAAGGTTATACTTTTTAAGAAGGCTTTGCATAGTATTAACAGTTGACTTAATAAAGCCGTATCTTAAATCAAGTTTTGATTCAAATCTTTGTGGAAGTGTATCTGTACTTCGCCTCCAAGGTCCAGGTATAGGTTCTATTGTGGATACAAAATCACTTATTTCAGCTATACCATCCTCCTTACCAACTAGGATTGCTGCTGCAGCATCCCCGCAAACTTGTTCAAAATCTGTGGATGGAGTTAAAACCATACATTCTCCAGCTACAACTAAAACCTTTTTTGCTGAGCCTGCTTTAACAGCATCAGCTGCAGCTTTTAGTGCTGTAGTGCCTGCTTTTGTTGTACCTGCAAAATCTATAGTTACTACATCTCTTCTAAGGTCTAATGCTGAAGCTATTATTGAGGATGCGTGTTTTTCTTTAAATGGTGAGGTTGTTGATGCAAAGTATAAGGCATCGATTTCCTTAGGGTTTAACTGTTCACCTAAACAATCAACTCCAGCTTCAACAGCCATTGATAAGCTGTCTTCATCCCATGAGGCAACAGCTTTTTCACCACCAGCAGATGGAACTCCCGCACCTCTAGCAATTTCATCTCTGCTGATTCTCCAAAGTGGAATGTATGCACCATAAGCTAAAATATCAACCAATTTTTAACACCACACCGTTCTTTTTGTTTTTATTTCTTGATTGAAAAATACATAACATCTATCACACTTATATAT
>Ga0180302_10001088_pt1 | contig 12680 bp, 9 predicted proteins | sample GuaBasSediGuay17_FD_121794 | JGI IMG/M metagenome (GOLD analysis project Ga0180302, IMG submission 121794) | Subseafloor sediment microbial communities from Guaymas Basin, Gulf of California, Mexico - Guay17, Core 4571-4, 12-15 cm | ecosystem: Environmental > Aquatic > Marine > Hydrothermal... | reverse complement strand
TAAAGTAATTTTCTTTTCTTTTTTGTCAACAAATCGGTGCATTTGTTGATAATGGACCAAATTTTATTAGATTGAATTCTAATTAGTCTAAACTTCTTTCCATTGACAGCATTCTTGGGCGAAATCCGTGTTTAAGATAAAATCTTATTGCTTCCATGTTGTTTATTAAAACATTCAAGCGAACGGATTTTACGTGATATCTCTTTATTCGCTTAATACACTCTTTAAGCAAAGTTTCTCCAATGCCTTTTCTCCTAAACTCAGGCTCAACGTACATGTCATGTATTATTGCAATGTCATAAGCTGTTTTAATCATTATTGATGCTTTTGGATTGTAAAAAATGAATCCTACAATCTTATTATTTACTTTAGCAAGTAATAAGCCTTAATTGTAAGCGTATAATATATTCCGAACAAAATCAGCCCACCTATCAGCATTTTCTTGTGTTGGAATGATATATTTTTCAAGCTTGTACATTTCTTGTACAAGCTTAAGCCAAAGAGATCTAGCAATCTCTATATCGTTTTCTGTTCCTTCTACTACCTCAATTTTCATGCAGTGTCTCTCCGTTTGAATTAAAAGTATTAAATGTTATTTTATTAGATAGTGTAAAAATTCTTAAGATCAATTAGCTTTTCACCTGTAATTGCTTCTACTGCAAAAATCGCTGAGCTAGCGCATCCATCAACGCCTGAACTCAGCTCTTGAGCAGAATCTCCTGCAACGTATAATTTTTCTATTGGTGTTTTTGGTCCTATTCTTTTTTCCCAGTACCAATCTACCGTTCTACCAATTCCATCAACAATCGGAAAGAGTACTTCTGTTCTCCACTCCCAGTCATTTTCAAAATCAAAACTGGTAAATAATACACTCATATCACTTAGCATTCTTCTTATAAGATCTTCTTTGTTTTTTAGATCTTTTTCAGAGGGAATAACTGCGAAACTTATGATGTATCTGTCCTTTGGTGATTGTTCGAGTTGGGTATCCAACTCATATACTAAGTAATATGAATTCACATACCTAACTTCTGATTGGGGAATCAGTATCCAAGTACCAGTAGGCTTGGTTCTTAATGGTTTTTTCGCTCCTCCTATAATGAGAAATAGCTTGGTTGCTTCTTTTCGGCCTTCCTCAAGTCTTTTCCTAAAATCTTCAGGCATTTTCTCTTCATCTATTAAGTCTAAAAGGAAATATACGGGAGCAGCGAATAATATCCTTTTTGCCTCAATCATTTTTCCGTCTACAACGATTCCTTTTGCCTTGCCATTTTCGACAACGATTTTCTCGACATTTTTGCCTAAAAATATCTCTCCACCTTTTTCTTTAATGACCTTTGCTAGTGCTTCAGCAATCTTGCCAACTCCCCCTTTAGCAGCAAAGATCGGTGTTTTGTAACGTTTTATTCCCTTTAGATACGCTTTCATACATAGAATTAAGTCACCAGCAGAATTTCTATCTGGATCATTTAGGGTTTGGTATCCCGCAGCGAAGCCGTCTGTGAATAGTTCTCTTGATGGTTCATCGAAGCCGTATTCTTCGTACAATTCATTAAGTGTTCTGTAAGCCCATTTCTCCATAACTTCCTCAAACGGTGCTTTCTTTACGTAATTTAGAAATTTTCTCAATCTTAACTTCGATCTAAAGGGTATCCACGGATATGCTCTTATTTGCTCTAAAATTCCAACAGGAGGTTTGTGAATTTTTCCATTCTTATAGAAATAAGGCATTCGTAATGGCTGAAAGTGGAAGTACTTCTTTGCACCTACTTTGTCAAGAATAAATTCTAGGTAATTATTAGTGGCGAAAACGTGATGACCAAAATCGACCATGTAGTCTGTTTTATCAGCCCAATTCCATTCTTTTGGTGTTCGAGTCGCTGCTCTTCCACCGACGAAATTATTTCTTTCGAAAACCGCGATTTTATGCTTTCCTGCTAGAAGTGCGGCTGCGGATAATCCCGTAAAGCCCGCGCCTATAATGACAACATCATACATTCTTAAGCACCAAAATATCATAATGATTTTAGAAAATTCTATTCAAGAAAGCTGTTATGACAAATAGGTTAAATGCTATTTATTCTTTTTTGTTTTCAATTTATATTATGTTTTGGTACTAGAAATGTTTTAAACATCGGGTGTCTTGATTTGCCAGCATCGTATTTTGAGAAACTACTATGGCACTTTCTTAAGACAAGAATTTTCGGCGGTTTTCCTTTATTTATCAGGAAGGAGTCAATTAGTTTAACAATTTCGATTTCTATTGTTATACTGCTAGAATATTACCTAAAATTAAAGATAAGCACGGTGTTTTGGCTTGCCTTGTTTTTAATGATTCTGGGTTTAGTTTTCGGGAATAGAACAATTGGAGTGTTCCATTGTTTTTCATTAAGCATAATTACTCTAATTGGCTTCTACGTAGGTTATAGTGGACTTATTACTTTTCGAGACCTACCAACTTGGCTTTTAGAAATCGGTGTTCAGACAATTCTCTTCCTATGGTTCTTATTCAATTCAACACTTATAATTATCCAGTTAGCTGAATTTTTTGCTTCGACAGCAGGATTATACGCGCTTTGGGGTAGTGATCGTAAAAGAGTATTCCTAACCCCACTTCCTCAATTAACTATCTTTGGAATTATAGTAGGTTCCCTATATCTATTGCTTATAGGCAGAATTCTAGACGGTGGCCTTCTTCTATCATTAGCTCTTGTTCTGACTACGCTTATATATGGTTTCTTAAAAAACGCGGGTAGAATTATTAGAGGTTCACTGGCTCTCTACTCATTTTTCTTAGCTTATTTATCTTTGGGTTACGTATATAATTTTGGGGTAACTCAGAATATTGTTATGTGGGTAATCATTACCTTGTTTTCGACTCTTTTTATCGCGCAAGGCAGAGCTGCTATGATCGCCAAAGATAAAGAGGGATTAAATGGCTATATTATTCTTCTCTTAGGTATTGTCTTATTGATAGGTCACGAATTAATTCCTACTAGACAAGGAATTTCGCTGAGCATATCTACGTGGTGGATGCTTTCTCTGATAGCGGGACTTTTAGCTCCACTTGCATTTGTGATCTACATTTATGTATCTGGTAAGATCTCATTTTACCTAAAAAGGGATCAAGTACCTACGCATATTCTATTTTTGGAGATGGCTAGTATTATTGGATCCGCGTTGTTAAAGGAGCTACTTAATATTGTCTCGTCAAGAGTAAGTGAATTTGCAAAAGCGCTTTGGGAGAGGAGGAAATAAGCATGATTTTATAATTTAAAATAATACTTATATCTTCTAGGCCTAGTGATATGGTGGGGAAATTTGATTAATAGAGACTTTTTGCGTCCAGTCAAAAAGATTACAATCCCTTTCTGTTTGATTTTAGCGATACTATATCCTCTCTATTACATTAATGTATTCAGATTAGCTTCAGAAATGATTACAGTGTATTATAATTTGGATATCCCAGAAGAATTACTAACAGGATTAGTTTCGAGAGTAAAATTATGTGGCGAATTACTGATCGCAATCGGATTTGCAGGTTTTTTGATGGTAACTACTTTTTACTTTCTCTATCATGCCTTTAATAAACGAAAATTAATCGGTTTTTCGGCTTTTTTCTTCATAATTGGAAGTCTTTTACTTTTTTCTAGTGGCGTGCATTTATCCTCAAATGCTTATGTTTTGATTGAGGCACATCGTGAAGCTAGGATTATTGCCCAGACGGATTATTCTGAAGCTATGTTAATACTAAGAACCGGTGCTTACAATGCTGTAGGAAAAGGATTAGAATTACTTATTTGGGGAATTTTTGCATTAATTATTTCATTCATACTAATCGGCTATTTTATGTTAGACAATGATGAATCATTTTATGGTAGTGTTGGACCTGTCTTTTGCATCATTGGATTATTAGGAGGTATAGCTTTTATGAATCCCGTACTGGTACCATTGGTTCCTATCGGATTTTTATTCGTGGGAATCGGAATTACTAAAATAGCTGACTTTTGGCTTAAGCACGAAATGCCTAAATCTCGGAGCAAATCGTTTTTCCTCAGAAGAAAGAGTAAGTCATAATACTCAATTTTTATTTTTATTTTCATTATACCCCTAGTCTCTATTTTACCGAAAAAAGCTCTGTGAGAAGATTTTACAAGAATTTATATATTCTCTACGTACTACCTTATTATTAGATTTGTGTCCAATTATTTGTAAAGAGTGGTGTATCTTGGTTCAACTGACAATACCAGAAATTCTCAGAAGGGTCGCGGAGGAATCGGAGGAGAAATTTCAACTTATTGGCGAACTACCTCAAGAATTGACCAGAGAGGTTGTAAATCAAGTTATACGATCAGCAGAAAACGCTACTCGAATATCTTCAAATATTATTGCTCATAGAGAAAGAATTAGAAAAAGGCTTCAGAAGCAGAAGATGCTTAACAAATATGAGCAGATGTATTCGGTAAATGTAAATCGTATTGTAGCAGTAGATGGTACATATAAAGTGATAACTACTACAATGTATGACTTAATCTTTGTTGGTGCTGTAGCTTATTCTTTCAGAGAAAACGGCTTTGACCACGAAATGCATGCTATTATAACACCTCCATCAATTTTAAGCGAAAAGGTAGCACGTGGATTAATGATGATGCTGGAATTCAAAATGGCAGCGAACATGCTGAGAGAGTATGAGTATATTGTATTAGACGGTTCATATATAGCTAATCTTACTAACATCAGTGAGCTAACAGCTGCACGTGCAAGTAATCCAGATGACCCTATATGGGAATCTGATGAATTAATGGGGCTTCTGAAGGAATTAAGGCAAAGAAGGTATATTTCTAGGGTTCTTAAAATACCAAAAGCTATCGCTTCTCCTAAAAAACAAACTGGAAAAGTATTTATCCGAGATTATTTAGAAGATCTAAACTTAAGTGCTACGGACGCAGCGGTTTTTTCTCTTGTTTTGGAACCCAAAGAATGGGTAAAAATCCCATGGATTGGAAGAAAATTTTTGCTTGCATCAAAGTTTTACAACACGGATGTTACTCCAATAGATGCAGATCACATAGAACGATTTATTAATTCAATAGGCCTAGATATAATTTACTTCAAACCTCACGAGTGGTCTAAAGCATATAAAATAGAGATCCCAGGAAGAGTTAAGAATAGTCAACTTCAGAAAATTTTGGATCTTGTCTATGCTCAAGTTAATAATCCTTTGATCGAGGAAATGGAATTACAATTCTTAGCTCATAAGATCTGCTCACAACTAGCAAAAGTGGCTTTAATTCTTTTTACATCAACAAAGAATGTTCTACAACAAAAGTTTGCAAGAAAGTGGATGAATATACTATTCACTGCGACTAGATATAGATCAGAATAGGATGGTGTTATGGATGGAAGTTAAAGCTAGCATCATTGATTCTTTATTAAGTGGAAATAAACCTCTAGGTACAATAAGTTCTCCTTCATCAATAACCGAATTTACGATGGATATCCATGCTGAGAGTATATCTGCACCTCTACTTGGAAAACTCGTGATGTTTAAACACACAGAAGGCAACTCTAAGAAATTAGTAATTGCACAAGTAAAAAACATAACATCGATTAACAAGTTAATAGAAGATCCAGGCGTGAAAACGATAATTCAAACTTATGGTCCTCTTCCACATATTAGTGGCAAGGATACCAAAATAGCTATTCTTTCTCTAATATCAGTTTATGAAGAGATAGAGAAGAGCGATGGAACATTAGAATTAAGAGATTCAACACTAAATACACCCCCCTCCACCGACTCAGTTGTATATGAAGTAACACAAGAAGTGCTGGAATTAGTACCGCTTGAAAATAGGTTCTATTTAGGTACAATATACGGGGGAACATTGCCAATTCCGTTTATATTAAAGCATTATGGACCCCCACCAGATGGTTGGGGTGAAGGTTTTTCTTTTGGGATATTTGGAAAATCAGGTTCTGGTAAGTCTGTATTAGCTTCTATGATCTTATTGGGATTTGCAAGGCATAGGAATATGGGCATCATAATATTCGATACCCAAGGTGAATTTTCAAGAAATACATTCAAGGAAAAAATAGGTCTCGATTTTCATAGATTAGCTAATAATTTAAAGCAAGGGGATTTTTACATTTATACACTGGATGATATTGCATTAGAAAACACCAGGGCATTCATAAAATTATTGGATAAAGTAGGTTTCTTCGAAGATTTTGGTATTCTGCAATTTGGAAAGAAAATAATGCTAATTAACGATCTTCTCATAAATATAGGAAATAAAAAACCAAACAGTTTAGAATTTAGAGACATGTTTCATTATATAAATGGCTGGATTCGAAGAAAATATAGTAATTGGGAAGCTGTTAAGAGCAGAATGGAACCAAAAATTGCTGAAGAAAAATGGGAAATTATTAAAAAATTATTTGATGTAAAAGATAGAATCCCAATAAGCGAAATTACTAAAAGTTATTCTGAAGGGGCACTAATAATCCTAGACTTATCACGTTTTCCAGCAACACTTGAAACACTTATCCAAATGCCCAAAGAAGAAGTAAGAGCGGTAATCATAAGAGAAGTGCTGGACAATATTATCCGTCTTGCAAATGAGAAATATCATAACAATGAATTAATGAATGGACTAATCGTAATAGAGGAGGCTCACAATTATGTGCCTTCATACTTCCGATCTTCGAAAGAGGAAAGCATAGAAAGAAGAGAGTTACTTGCACTAATAAAAGAAAAGGTAAAGGAAACAAGAAAGTATGGTATGGGGTGGGTTTTCATAACGCAGTCAACTGTTGACTTTAATAAGGAGATTTACAGACAAATACACAATTACATTTTCATGTATGGACTATCAATAGGAGCAGATGTAGATAATGTTAAAAGTGCTCTTGGATCAGACTTATTTGATCTGTATAAAACATTCAAAGACCCAAAAAGAACTGGAAAATACCAATTTATTGCAATGGGTCCGATTGTAGGCTTATCTTCAGCGGGAATGGCGGTTGCTGTAGAATGTTTCTCAAGCATGAATGAGTTCATAGAAATGAATCAGTTATTTTAATCAGTTATTTTAATTACTGCTATACCTAATTTCTCCAACAACTAGAAGTAACAAAATCTTTTTTGGTTTTTCATCCTACTGTGTTATAGAATCTAGAGGAGGGAGAGGGAGATAACCCCCCTTCTGTATCTCAGGGCCGCACCGATTGCGGCACCCTGATCGCGGCATTTGACTAAGCGCTCCGCTACCGCCTCATCTCATCAGCGGTAGCGTATGCTTGCTCCCGCGCCGTCGGGCCGTTTCAGCGTTTCCCTGTACCTTCTCAGTAGGTTAGCTCGGGAACCGTTGCCAGTTCCCTTCGCTGCATCATAGTCATCGGTACAGGGACGTTCCGTTTCTGTTCCCGGAGCCGAGGATCCCTCCTCGGCGGCTTGCACCGCGGCGCTTATCAGGGGAGGGGGGAGTTTCCTCGGGTGCGTTAAGCACCCGACAGCCGCTTCTCCCTCTCCCTCTTTCTCCATTAAGTTTATAGGGCGGTGTATCTTTATATATCTTTCTTTCGTTGGGAAATTTTTCCTCACTACAATTAGCATATGGCTTGAAGCTAATTTTTTAATGTGTCGAACTAAGATTGTAATGATAAGGTTAGGGACCGGTGCTCCTATGGTTTCTTTAATTCTTAAAACTCCTCGAGATTTAGAAAAGGTCGTTGCTACGAGAATCTTAGAGATAATGGGATACGCCAAAGTGAACCCAAAACCTTATGGTTACGAGGGAATAGTGTTTGTTGAAAATGTGGATCCTCTTGAAGGCTACAAATTAGTGAGGGATAATATTCCAGAGGTTGAAAAAATTCTACCTATTTTTGCGGAAGCAGATGCAAATTTGAGTGATATCACCGAGAAAGCTTTAGAGGCTGCTCGTGAATGGTTAAATCCTGGAGAGTATTTTGCTGTTAGAACTACTAGACGCGGAAAGCACGAGTTTACAAGTATCGATGTTAATATCGCAGTAGGTGCAAAAATAAAGGATGAACTATCCAATCCAGTTAATCTAGAAACTCCTGATAAAGTTGTATGGATTGAAATCTTTAAAGACAAAGTCTTCATTTCTATTACGCAAGAACAAGTTGTAAGAAAGCCTAAAGGAAATGAAACAATATCTCTTTTGAAGAGAATCTCCATAATTCAAATGCCGTTTCTAGGAGACCTTGAAGGAGCCTATCGCATGGGAGTTCGCATAGGACGAGCTGCTCAAGCATTTGAGGTTGGAGAGTTGGTCATAGCACCTCATAAAGAGGTTAACGCTTCTGAAATGGAGAGTTTTTTAAGAGGAGTTTTAGAGGGACAAAAATCTAGATGGGAAATACAAAAGAAAAGTTATCAAAGACCTGTAAAACTTGTTCCCGTGAAAATATATGATCTCTTCCAGCTTGTAAGAGCGAGGTATGGAGAAGTTTTTATAGTTACAAGCGCAAAAGGGAAAGCTATTGATGAGAATATTTGCAAATCTTTATATGAGATTCTTAGACATGAAAAACGCATTAATGTATTTGCTGGAGCACGAGAGGGAATACCTACCGGGATTATGAGATGGGCTAAAGTAGTTCTAAATTTATGTCCTGGCATAACTTTTGCAACGGAACACACAATACCTGCAGTTATATCTGCTATCTTAACTTGTTTTCAATTAAACAAAGAAAGAGATCAGAACGTTACTAATACTTAAAATAATTAAAAAATTATTAGACACGTAGCGAAACTTTGCTAATAGTCAACTTTTATGAGTTCTAGAATACTATTTCTTGGATGTATAGATTTCCTTAAACCAGTATTTGGATCGCTATAATGATTTAGTTTTGAAGTAACTAAAATCCAACAAAAATATTAGAATTACAATGCGTCTTCAATATTTAGCTTGACTCTGATAGCTAAGCTCATTAGCTCATTAATAAGAAGAACGAATGCGTAAGGTACCGTAATCTTATACATCTCTCCCCTTTCCTTGTGCAAAGGACATTCCCATCTCTTTCTTCTTGGATTGTAGTAACCGATGTTTCCACAAATTCTGCAGACATAAATGTCAATACCATCAGAGCTTTCAACGAATCTCTCACGAAGGAACTGGGAAACACCTTGACCCAAAAGAGCATCTCTCTCCATCTCGCCCATTCGCAAACCTCCTCCCCTTGCTTTTCCTTCGGTTGGTTGCATAGTAAGGAGTGTAACTTTACCTCTGGCTCGTGCATGTATCTTATCCCTAGCCAAGTGTTTTAATCGCTGGTAGTAAACGGGACCCATCAGAACATGTGTTTTTAATATTTTTCCTGTTTTTCCATCAAAGAGTGTTTTTTCTCCATAATAATTCAATCCGAGTTTCTTAGCTTGTTTAACCAATTCTTCCAACCAATCTTTGCTTTCAAAGGGTGTACCATCGAACGTTTTTCCAGTTTTTGCTGCAATATCTCCCGCTAGACTCTCTAATAATTGTCCAATAGTCATTCTAGACGGAATCGAATGAGGATTTAATATGATATCCGGGGTCATTCCAGTTTCATCAAAGGGCATATCTTCCTGCGGCACAATTAATCCAACAACTCCTTTCTGACCATGTCTACTGGCGAATTTATCTCCGAGCTCGGGATATCGGGGTTGACGTATTCTAACTCTAACAAGGGTAGTTCCTTCTCTTGTAGTTGTTAGCACAACGGTATCTACGTAGCCGCCTTCGCCCTTTCTAACTTTTTCACTTGTATCCCTTAAAAGGCGTATTCCACCTCCATAAGCTACGCCGGGAACTCCTATATCCGCAGGGCTTACCCTGCCAACGATGATCTCGTCTTCGTAAATGTCTACTCCGGGCCATGCTATACCATCTTCTCCAAGTTTTTCCCTTATTTTTGTTTTTGCTCCGGGAACTTCATCGGTTGGAACTCTTATAACATCTGCTCTGCTCGCTATATATCGTCTTTCCTCTACTTCATAGATTCTATATAGAGCTCCGCGCATGAATCCTCTTTCAATTGATGCTTTGTTAATAACTAGGGCATCCTCAATGTTATATCCCTCGTAAGCTAAAACTGCAACGATTGCATTTTGTCCAAATCCTCTCCTTGATACCCCAGCTATTTCAAGGGGCTGCGTAGTTACGAGTGGTCTTTGAGGATAATGCAAAATGTAAGTAGATGTTTCAGGTCTTATTCTATAATTAGGTCTCGGGATACTCATAGCCTGTTTTGCCATTGATGTTTCATGGGTTACTTTAGGTGCTTGATCATGATCTGCAAATGGGATTAATCCCGCACTAGTACCGAGGATAGTAGCTGGAGCTATTTCAAGATGAGTGTGCTCGGGGGTTAAATCTCTTTCATAAACAGCTACATAAGCGTCTTCCTCTTCCTCGGCATCGAGCATTTCGATAATTCCATTCTTAAGTAAATCTGTGAATTTCCATTCGCCTTTCCTGAGTTTTTCAATATGTTCTGGTTTAAGTGCTGGTTTTCCATCCTTTACTATGATTAGAGGCCTTAAAATTCTACCTCTATCTGTATTAATGTGGATTTCCCTATATTTATCCCAGTACTTGATCGAAACTTGCCACGGTATTTCAGCACGCCTTCGAGCTTCTCTGAACTCAGTTACAAATTTTTCTGGATCCTTTACATGGCCTATATACATTCCATCAATAAAAACTGGTACATTTGGATAGGGAGACCATCCAATACGAATCGGATCGCGGACAAGACCGATTTTTGGTAGAGTTTCATTGATTAATCTTTCCTTTTCCGAGGGCTTGATATCTGCTGTTACGTAGGCCATTAATGCTAGATGTTTAGTTAATCCACAAAGTTCTCCTTCTGGTGTCTCGTTGGGGCATATGCGTCCCCATTGGGTTGGGTGTATATCTCGTGCCTCAACTTTTCCGCGCTTAGCCTCTGCTGAAGTTCTTGTGAGTATATTTTTCACTCTGCGTAGATGACTAAGATTATCCAGATAATTTAACCGACCAAGAATCTCTGTTACTCCTGTTACCCCTGTGGGCCAGTGACCAGTTGCTATTGCACTCATCATTGTGTCCGAGAGTTTGTCGGTTCTGAGTATACTTTTAATGTTGGTGATATCTTTATAACCAGCGACCCAATTTACTATTTTTCTTTTTGTTTCTTCAATAAAACTTCGCCAAGCGATTGCAAATAATTCCTCTAGGAAATCTCCAACCATTTTGAGTCTTTTATTCTTGTAGTGATCCCTATCTTCAGGAGTGACGAAACCAAAATAGATCAAGACTACTCGACGAATCATTCTTGCTATGTAATATCCCTTTATGGGCCAAGCACTTTCATCTGTTCCAAGATGTGGTAGGAGATATAGATTTAGTCTTCTCTTTACCTCTTGTATTATCCGCTCTCGATTTCTTTCATTAATTGGTATGCGTAAACCATCTAGATATTTAGCTAACTCAAACAATGCATCTTCTTGTGTTCTGAGCACTTCTGGGTTAACCGCCTGACCTGATAACAAGATTACTGTGGTTATTACATTTCCCCACGGGCTCTCTTCACGAATTTCTTCTGGGGCGGCGGCCATAACAATATCTCTCATCGTAAAACCTAATGCGCGCATCAGCAATACTATTGGAATAGGATCCTTTGTCCCTGCTCTTGTAAATCTAGCATACAACCTTAAATCATCACGACCCATATAAATTGTGATTCTATTTCTATATGTACCGGGCGATACAAGCCAAGCTTGCACGGCATATTTCTTTGCTTCTGCAGAGGCTCCCTTTAATCTTTCAGTTAATATTCTCCCTCTAACTCCTTCTTCTCTGGGTACAACAGCTCTTTCTGAACCGTTAATGATCATATAACCGCCAAGATCCATAGGGTCTTCTCCGATTTCTGCGAGAGTATCTGGATTTTTCTTAGAATAAATACTCATATACGGATCATATTTTGATCCAACAACCAATGGCATGAGCATTAAAAGAACGCGATCTTTCTTTATAATTTCACTAACTCTTCTTCCTCCCTCATATTTCACGCGCTTAAGCGCGACCCATACGTAAATAGGAATGCCATACGTAATTCTTCTAAGTCTACATTCTAAAGGAGTGATATCGTATATAGGGGAGCCATCATATTCATAAATTAGTGTTCTATTTTCGGGTTCAACTCTAACTCTTTCGTGAGGATCATTCTCCATAGAGACTTTAAAATCAAAGAAGAATCCGACTTCCGCATCTATTATTGGATGCATTTCAATTACGCGTCTAATACCCTCTTCGATGAATTCATCATAACTTCTAATATGATGAGAAGCTAAACCAAACTCATCTACCATTTTACTAATAACTGTCCACCTATCGTCTTTGCTAAGTGTAATTGTTTTTGAATTGTTATTTTCTTTTTCCATCAAATACACCAGAGGGCAGCTTAGACTAACGCGCATACTATATAATATTTCATTCATATATAAGTCTGAGAGAATCTCAGGAGAAAATCATAAAGCATTAATAGTGGTATTAACTACTTATGAGGAATGTTCTCCCCAAAAAATATTTAAAGGTTTTGTTAACAACTACACTATAATAATCGAGGATAAAATTTGGTAAGAAAAAAGGGCCCGTAGCTCAGCTTGGAAAGAGCGACGGCCATCG
>Ga0180302_10001087_pt1 | contig 12683 bp, 13 predicted proteins | sample GuaBasSediGuay17_FD_121794 | JGI IMG/M metagenome (GOLD analysis project Ga0180302, IMG submission 121794) | Subseafloor sediment microbial communities from Guaymas Basin, Gulf of California, Mexico - Guay17, Core 4571-4, 12-15 cm | ecosystem: Environmental > Aquatic > Marine > Hydrothermal... | reverse complement strand
ATTGTATATTGTCCTTCCCTTGAAGAAAAATCAAATTCTTTCCAAGAGAAAAGTTTTGTTTTCTCCTCTAAAATTGACTCTTTTTCAGCTATAAGCTTTTCCTTTTCCTTGATCAATTCTTTAAGACGGTAAAAAAATTTCTCAAGATTGAATTCCTTTTCTATTTTTTCTGCTTCTTTTAAAGAAATTTCAATTTTTTTCTCTTTTTTAGATAAACCTAAAATCTCCAAAGCTTCTAAAGCTTTTTTTAGCTTCTCCTCTAGTTCTGAAATCTTTTCTGTTTCTTCTTTTTTTCCCTCAAGTTCGACTTTTCCTTTTTGATAAAAAAAATTAATAATTTTTTCCTTCTCTCTTTTGGGAGCAACTAAAAGAAACTTCCAGGTTGTCTTAATCATAGAAGTTTTTGAGTAAGTTTTTGGAAAATATTTGAAATTAGAGAATCTTTTTCTTTTTCAAATTTTTCCCAAAGAGAAGAAATTTTTTGATTTAAAGACTCTTTTACTTTTTCTTCAAACTTCTCAAGCTCTTTCTCCTTCTCCTCCTCCATCCTTTTTTTCTCAGACTCAAGTTCTTTTTCTAAATTTAAAATTTTTTGCTCAATCTCCTGTCTTAGTTGATTGAGCTCCTTTTTTCTTTTCTCTCCAAATTCTTTAATCCTTTTTTCAACCTCTTTTTCTTTTTTTTCAATCAATTTTATCTCCTCCATAAGCAAAAAACAGGTAATTTGATAGCAAAAAGGAGTCTTAAAGTCAAGGAGAAACGCTTTAAAAAAAGAGAAAAGTTTTTTATAATAAACTAAAAAATTATGGAAGGATTTCTTTTAGATCTTGATTATATTAAGGAAAAAAACTCAACCAAAGCCAGGCTTTTTGTTAAAGAAAAAAAGGGGAAATGCGCATGTCTTTTTTTAGAATTTACCCCCTCCTTTTTAGTTTTGCCAAAGCAAGGAAAAGAAAATGAAGCCCAAAGACAAATTGAGAAATTGCTTGAAGAAAAGAAATTCAAAATTAAAAAAATCAGAAAAGTTGAAAAGAAACTTAAAGGAGAAGAAAAAACATTTCTTGAAATAAGTTGTTTTTTTCCACCCGACCTTCAAAAAGTGAGAGATATTGTAAAGAAATTAGAGAAAAAAAGAGGAGGGCCGGGAACTGTAATTGAAGAATATGAGTATTCTTTAAGTTTTGCTGAAATGTTTTTCTATAAAAACAAAATTTACCAGCCGGGATGGATCAAAATTGAAGGAAATAAAATTTCAGCTCTTCAACAAAAAAAGCTTCCTTCCTTTAATATCTTAGCTTTTGACTTAGAGGAAGTAGAAGAAAATGGTGAAAAGAAAATCATAATGGTTTCTTTCTATGGAGAGAATTTTAAAAAAGTAATTACCTATAAACCAAGCAAATATCCTTCTTTTGTAAAAGTAGTTCAAAACGAAAAGGAGCTTCTGGAAGAATTTGTCAAAACCATTACAGAAAATGACCCAGACATTATTTTAACTTATAATGGAGATGCCTTTGATTTTCTCCTTTTAAGAGAAAGAGGAAATGCAAATAGAGTCAAGCTTGCCATTGGAAGAGACAAAAGTCAATTTAAATTTGTAAAAAGAGGAAGGCAAAGCGCTGCTAAAATTGTAGGAAGAGTCCATATCGACCTTTTTCCTTTTGTAAACAATATCTTAGCCCAAAATCTTCAAACAGAAGTATTAACTTTAAATGCTGTCTCAGCTGAACTTTTAGGAGATAAAAAAATTGATCTTGATTTTCAAGAACTCCTTGAAGCTTGGCGAAAAAAGAAAGATTTAGCAAAATTGGCTCTTTATTGTCTTAAAGATTCAGAACTTACTTTTCGCCTCTTTAAACTCCTCTTTCCCCAAATCTTTGAACTCTCAAGAATCTCAGGAGAGCTTCTTTTTGATACTACCAGAATGTCTTATGCCCAGCTTGTAGAAGCATATCTTTCAAAAAGAGCTTCAAGCGAAAATGAAATTATCCCCAATCAACCTAAATTTGAGGAAATCCTTAAAAGAAAGAGATTTACTTTTGCTGGAGGATATGTAAAAGAGCCTATCGGAGGCATCCATGAAAATATCGCAGTAGTTGACTTTAGATCTCTCTATCCTTCAATTATTGCTACTTTCAATATTAGCCCCGAAACATTAAATTGCTTTTGCTGCAAAAACAATGGATTTTCGGTGCCTCAAAGAAATTACTGGTTTTGCAAAAAAAGAAAAGGATTTGTTTCAAGAGTCATTAAAGACCTTTTAGAAAAAAGATGGAAAATCAAAGAAGAAATGAAAAAGCTCGAAAAAAAATCCTTTGAATATAAGCTTCTTGATACTCGTCAAAAAGTGGTGAAAATTATTGCCAATGCTACTTATGGTTATTTTGGTTTCCCTGGATCAAAATGGTACTGCAGAGAGTGTGCCGAGAGTGCAGCTGCTTTCGGAAGAGACCTTATTAAAAAAGTAATCGAAGAAGCTTCCAAAGACTTTATTGTAGTTTATTCAGACACTGACTCTGCTTTTCTTAAACCAAAAGAAGGAAAGGAAAAAACCTTTGAAAAAGATGTTAAAACCTTTCTTAGAAAAATTAATAAAAAACTTCCCGGGCTTATTGAGCTTGATCTTCAAGACTTTTACCAAAGAGGGATTTTTATTCCCCGAGGCCTTGTTCCAGGAACTGCAAAGAAAAGATATGCTCTTTTGGATAAAAAAGGAAATCTTCTTATAAGAGGACTTGAGACGGTAAGAAAAGATTGGTGCAATCTTGCCAAAGAACTTCAAAGAAAAGTCTTAGAATTTGTCCTGAAAGAAAATAATGTAGAAAAAGCTAAAAAATTTGTTAAGAAAACCATTGAAAAACTTAAAAAAGGAAAAATTGGGCTAAAAGATCTTGTGATTTATGAGCAATTGACAAAACCTATTGAAACCTACAAAACAATCTCTCCTCATGTTGCTTGTGCTAAAAAAATGAGAGAGAAAGGAATAATAGTTGAGCCAGGAACATTGATAATGTTTGTAATTTCCAAAAAAGGAGGAAGTATTTCCGAAAAAGCAATTCCATTTGAATGGGCGAAACTTGAAGATATTGATACAGATTACTACATTCACCACCAAATTCTTCCAGCTGCTATGCGGGTTTTGGCAGTCTTTAATATAAACGAAGCTTCACTTTTATGATGAGTCTTGAAGAATATTGGAAAAAAAGAGATTTTAGCAAAACTCCAGAGCCCAAAGGAGAAATAGAAAAAGAGAGTAAAAATCGGTTTGTAGTTCATGATCATTATGCAAAAAAAGCTGGGCATCATCATGATTTTCGTCTTGAAATGGAAGGCGTCTTAAAATCATGGGCGGTTCCAAAAGGAGTTCCAGAAAAGGAAGGAATAAGACATCTTGCCATTCAAACCGAAGATCATCCTGTAGCTTACCTCACATTTAAGGGAGAAATTCCAGAAGGAGAATATGGAGCCGGAAAAGTAGAAATTTTTGATATAGGAAGATATAAACTTCTTGAGAAAAAAGACAACAAAATTATTTTTGAGCTTCAGGGAAAAAAGCTTAAAGGAAAATATGTGCTTTTGAAACTAAAAAGGAAAAATCAATGGCTAATTTTTAAAGCTAAAAGCTAAAAATCACATGAAAATTAAATGTAAAATTTGTGGGAAGAGAAAAGAAGGAATTTTTCTTAGAAGCTACAATCTTAAAATTTGCTTTTCTTGTTTCATTTCTTTTTTTGAGAAAAGAGTCCAAAATACTATTGAAAAATTTAGAATGTTTAAAAGAGAAGAAAAAATTTTGGTGGCAGTCTCTGGAGGTAAAGATAGCCTCTCTCTTGCAATGGCGCTCCATGATCTGGGATATGACATTACTCTTTTTCACATAAACGCTGGTTTTGAAAAAAATAATATTTCAAAGATTGCTCAAGAGAAAGTAGAAAATTTCGCAAAAAAATACAATCTTCCTCTTAAAATTGTAGAAGTTAAAAAAGAACTCGGGGTTTCTATTTATGAAGCTTCAAAATTCACAGGAAAGGAAATTTGTGGAGTTTGTGGATTGGTTCGAAGGTATTTAATGAATAGAGAAGCAATGGATTTTGATTGCATAGTTACAGGCCATACTTTAAATGATGAAGTTTCCTATTTGCTCAAAGGCCTTCTTTTCTGGCAAGATGAGCTTTTAGCTCGTCATTTTCCTGTCCTTAAAGAGAAAAAATCTCTAAAACGAAAAGCAAAACCTCTCTGTCTAATAAGTGAATTCGAAACAAAAAAATTTTGTGAAATAAAAGGAATTGACTATCAAAAAGAAACCTGCCCTTTCCGAGGAGGAAGTTATGTTTTTTTCAAAAAGCTCGTTCAAGAAATAGAAAAAGAAATGCCAAGCGCAATCTTAGGGTTTTACAAAGGCTTTCTTAAAAGAAAAAGAAAGCTTTTTGGAAAAATGGAAGAAAAAGATCTTTCTCCCTGCCAAAAATGTGGATCTTTAACCTCTGTTAAAATCTGTAGTTTTTGTCGATTAAAAGAAAAAATTGAGAAAAATTTAATGGAAAAATTTAAAAAATCGTCCATCAAATAAACGAGGAGGAAGCTTTTCTTTGGGAATAATTTTTTCTTCAATTAAAAAGAGAGAAAGTGAAGAAAGAAAAGAAAAAATTCCAACTAAAATAAAAATTATCTCAAAACCAAACCGAGATACCAAAAATCCTCCAATTCCTCCAGAAATTCCAACTGCAAAGCCAAAAGAAGTACTTTTGATGCTCCAATCAAAAGCTTCTTTCCCTTTATCGATATGCCGAGTAAAAACAGCTGAAAAGGAAGGAACAAGCATTGCCATTGAAATTGCTTGAAGAGCTTGAAGAAGATAGACATGCCAAACTTTCGAAGAAAAGAGATAACCAAAAGCACAAAGACCTATTAGAAAATCTCCAAGCACCATAAAATAAAAATCATCTTTTTCGCCTTTAGTTTTATCTAGCCAAAGCCCTATTGGAATTTGAAAAATTGATTTCAAAACCCAATATAAAAGAGCTGCTCCTCCGGCAATTTCTGCTCCTTTTCTAAAATCGCCTCCTGCAATGTTTTGGGTTAAAAATAAAGCAAAAACTGGTGCCAAAAGTCCCCATCCCCAGTTCAAAAGAAAATCACTAATAATCATTACTTTTATAACCTTGCTGATCGAATTTAGCATAATTTTCTTGCCACTACGATAAAACCAGTATGAGCTACCATCCGATGTTGAGGCCTAAAAGATTTTTCATTGATGTCCCACCCTCGCATTAAAAATTCGTAGATTCCTTCAAGATAAAAATTTTTTCTTTTTATTTCTCTGGCTACTTTTTCTATTTGAATTACGGTAGGGTTGTAACAAATTAAAATTCCTCCTGGCTTTAATGCTTTTTGAGCATTATCGATTGCCCGCCAAGGTTCTGCTAGATCAAATATAACTCTGTCAAAATCTTTTTCTTCTATTTTTTCATAAACATCTCCTTTTTTGATGATCAATTTTCCTCTTTCTCCCGCATTTTTAACTTTTTTGAAAAAATTCTCAATATTTTTTTGAGCAATTTTTATAAAATCTTCTCTTTTTTCATAAGAAATTACAACTCCATTTTTCCCCACTGCTCGAAGAAGAGCAATTGTTAAGGCTCCAGAGCCAATTCCTGCTTCTAAAACTTTAGCTCCAGGAAAAATATCCCCATAAATTAAAATTGGGCCCATATCCTTGGGGTAAATAATTTGAGCTCCTCTTTTCATTTTTAAAACGAAATCTCGCAGAGGAGGTGAGAAAATTAGAAGTTTTTCTTTTTTTGAAGAAAAAACAAAATCGCCTTCTTTTTTTGTTAAAATCTCATTATGCAAAACTTTGCCTTTGTGAAAGGCGAATTCTTTTCCTTTTTCAAGCTTTATTAAATATTTTTTTCCTTTTTCATCAATCAGTTCAATTATTTGATTTTCTTTGAGCATAAAAAATTATCTTTTTTGTGAAAAATACCACTTTAAAACCTCCTTGGCAATAGGAAGAGCTACTTTTGATCCTCCCCCTCCATTTTCTACCAAAACCACAATTAAAATTTCTGGATTTTCATAGGGAGCAAAAGCTACAAACCAGGCATGAGGCTCTTTCCCAAACCCAGCTTCTGCTGTTCCTGTTTTTCCTGCCGAAGTTACAGGTAAATCTTGAAGTCTTCGGCAAGATCCTGAAGGCGAAGTTACACAATATCTCATCCCTTCTCTTACTTTTTCGATATTTTCTTTTTTGGCAATATTTTCTCTCAAAACTACTGGCTTGAAATTTTTAATAATTTTTCCTTCAGGACTAACAATTTTTTTTACAATTTGAGGTCTAAAAATTTTTCCCCCATTAGCAATCGCCATATGAGCCACAGCAAGATGAAGAGGCGTAATTGAAAAAAAGCCTTGCCCAATTGAGACATCATACACATCAGCAATTGACCAATTCCTTCTCTCAATCGCTTTTCTTTCTTTCTCAAACCACTCGGGAGTGGGAACAAAACCTACTTTCTCTCCTGGCAAATCGATTCCAACTTTTTCTTCTACAAAGAAAAGATCTAAATATTTTTTTATTCTTTTAATTCCAAGCCCTTTAATATTTTTATATCCTCCTCCCACCGTAAAAAAGTAAACATTGCAAGACTCAGCTAGTGCTTTTTTTAAGTCCACAATACCATGTCTTTTCCAATCTTTTTTAATAGTTGGAAGAGCTGGATTCCAAGGATTTTCAATTCTTATAAATCCAGGACAATAAATTTTTTCTTTTTCATCAATAATTTTTTCTTCCAAACCGGCTACTGCTATTAAAGGTTTAATTGTAGAACCTGAAGGATATCTTCCCGCTAGAGGTCGATTTAAAAGAGGAGAAGAAGGGTCTGAAAGGTATTCTTTATATTTTTTTGAAATCAAATTATTGTCATAGGAAGGATAAGAAACCAAAGCTAAAACTTTTCCGTTTTGAGGATTCAAAACTACAACTGAAGCTTTTTTGTCTTTTACTCTCTTTTCTAATACCTCAAATATCTTTTTTTGGAGCTTGGCTTGGATATTTAAATAAATAGTATCTCCGATCTTGGGCTTTTTTACCAACTTTTCTTCCAAAACTTCTCCTTTAGCATTAACTACTTTCTCAATTTTTCCCTTTTCTCCCCTTAAATATTTCTCATATTCTTTTTCAATTCCCTCTCTTCCTATTCTATCGCCAAGCTGATAATAAGGATCTTTTTTAATCTCCTCTTTTAAAACTTCATTAATATAACCTAAAATATGGGCAAAGAATTTTCCTTCAGGATAGACTCTAACAAAAACCTCCTTATCATCTTTCTTTTCCTTTTTATTTTTAGCCAAAACTTCTCCTTCACTTGAATAAATGATTCCCCTCGGAGCCTCAATAAACTTTACTCTCAAATAATTTTTTCTTGCCATTTCTGAAAGCTTTTCTCCTTGAGCTATTGTTAAATAAACTGTTTTTCCATAAAGAAGAAGAAAAAGAAAAATTAAAAAACAAGCCAGAACAAAAAAAACAGAATTTTTTATTGGAAGCTCCAACCTGGCCCTCTCTTCCATCTCTTTCTGTTTTGCATCAAGAAGAATTTCTTCGGGCTCAAGTTCTTCTTTTTTTTTAACTTGAAGTTTAAATTTTCTTATCATAAAAATTAACTATCTGAGATCCAGCTACAGATCAAAGTTTCTGGCCCTGTAACAGCTCCCACTACTTTGTCAAGTAAATTTATATACAAGACTTTAGTATTTGGAAGATTTTCTTCTATCTCTTTTTTCAACTCCTCTGCCATCTCTTTGCAATCTCCATGGGTAATTGCAACCATAATTTTTCTTCCTTTTTCCCTTTCCTTTCTTGTTTGAACTTTTAATTCTTTAAATAAAGTTTGAACAGGATTTTTAGCTCTAATTTTTATTCCTACTGCTTTAACAGCTCCTTCTTTTACTCCAAGCATTGGTTTTATTCCTATTTTTTGCATTTTGCGAAGAAAACTGGCCACTTTTTTTGAAATTCGTCCAGCAGATTCAAGCCATTTGGGGTCTCTAAGTATTCCTCGAAGTTGAATCTCTGATGTTTTCTTTTTTAAAATCTCTACAATTTCTTTTATTTCTTTTCCTTTTTCTATTAAATCTAACGCTTTAATTGCTAAAAGTCCTTCTCCACAGCTTACATTTAAAGAATCTATGATAAATACTCTTTCAGCCTCATTTGGCAAAAGAAAATTTTTTGCCTGACAGGCAGAATTATATGTACCCGAAAGTTTAGAGCTAATTGTAATACAAATTATTTTTTCAAATTTTTCCAAAGCTTTCTTGAAAGTATCAAAAAAAGCTTTAGGAGAGGGCTGGGAAGTCTTTGGAAAAGTTTCAAGACCTCTTTTTTCTACTTCTCTCATTTTTTGAAAAATATTTTCTCCTGGTAAATTCTCAACTTCTTTCCAATTTAAAACAAAAGGAAGAACTTCGATTTCATATTTTTTTATTATCTCTTGAGGCAAATCCGCTCCTTCATCAACGACAAGTCCAATTTTCTTCATATTTTTTAATTTTTGAAGAATTATTTTTTATTTAAATCGACCTTTTTATCTAATTTTTTGTGCCAAAAAAAAGAAATTATTTTTCTTTTTCCTGAAAAATCTATTGAATGCAAAATAGGAACTCTTTTTTGTCTGCTATTTGAGATTGCTTTTCTTGAACTAAGACAAAAACCTAAATGAAAATGTCCTTTCTTTTTTTCCCACAAAATCACGCATCCTTTTTTTGGTTTTTTTATCTCAAACCAGCCAGAATTTTTCATATCCTTTAAAGTTCCTTCTACCGTTAAATGAGGAGCCTTGATTAAGGAAAAATGGTAAAGAATCGAGGAAACAAAAAAAGCGCATGAAAGCCTGCCTTTTTGAGTTAAATTTTTTTTCTTTCCATTTAAAATCGCAAAAAAATCCTGAAACATTCTGCTTCCTTCACTATTTTTAATCATAGAAAAGTAATTTTCAAAAAAAAGAGGCTTTGGCTTTGTCATAACTTTTTAACTTAAAACTATTTTGGCAAACTTTCTTTTTCCTACTTTTATAACAATTCCCTCTTTTTTTATTATTATTTTCTCCTTCCAATTTGTTTTTACCTCTCCATCTATTTTTACTGCTCCTTGTTTAATAAGTCTTTTAGCTTCACTTTTTGAAGGACAAAGCTTAAGATTTACCAAAAGTTCAGCCAAGGGATAAGAAGATTTTGGAGCTACAAATAAAGGCATTTTTTGAGGCGGTCTTTTTTCTTTAAATACTCTCTCAAACTCTTTTTCTGCCTCAATTGCTTTCTTTTCTCCATGATATATTTTTACAATTTCAAAAGCTAAAAAAGCCTTAACTTCTCTTGGATTAATTTTTCCTTCTCTCATTTCTTTTTCAAATTTTTTGATTTTTTCGTCTTCAACTTCAGTAGCAAGCTTCAAACAAGGAATAATTACCTCGTCTGGAAGAGCCATAACTTTTCCATACATCTCATTTGGAGGATCATTTAAAGCAATGTAATTTCCTTCACTTTTTGACATTAACTTTTTCCCTGTTTTTGGATTAATCAAAAGCTTTGTTGTAATTACAAATTTTTCTTTGTTTCTGTAAATTTTCATCAAATCCCTTCCAATCATCATATTGAAAGTTTGGTCATTTCCTCCAACTTCTATGTCAGTATCAAGATAGACCGAATCATATCCTTGAAGAAGTGGATAAAGAAATTCATGGAGGTAAATCTCTCTTTTCTCTTTTATTCTCCTTTGAAACATATCCCTTTTTATCATCTGCCCAACAGTAACTTTTCCTGCCAGCTTTATCACTTCCTCAAGAGTAAGTTTTGAAAGCCAACTGCTATTGTAAACAATTCGAACTGGATTTTCCTTTGAGTCTACATCAATAATTCTTTTAACTTGTTCCTTATAACTTTTGCAGTTTTCTTTTACTTCTTTCTCGGTTAAAGCTTTTCTTGCTTTAAGTTTTCCTGTTGGATCTCCAATCCGAGCAGTAAAATCACCTATTAGGAAAATAACCTCATGCCCAAGCTTTTGAAATTTTTTAAGAAGAAAAAAATTGGTAGAGTGTCCCAAGTGAAGTTGAGGACCAGTAGGATCAATCCCAATGTAAAGACGGAGTCTCTTTCCTGAAAGAAGAGCTTTCTCAAGAGCTTTTTTTGAAGGAAAAACTTTCTCAATATAGCGAGAATTGAGAATCTCTTTGATTTTTTCTCTATCAGTAGAGACAAACATAAATTTATTTCTCTTGGGATTCAAGAGAGCCCTGAGGTGCTTTTTCTTCTTGCTGATCTATTTCCTCTTTTTTAAGATAGCGAAGATAGGTAGAGACCAACATTAAACTTGAGAAGGGAAAAGTAAAAATCATTCCTATAAAGAAAGCAAAAGCTCCAATAGCAGATATAATGCCAGCAAGGAAAAAGAGAAGAATAATTCGCAAAGTATTTCTATCTGTAGCTTTAAAACTTCTTTTTAATGCCTCAATTGGATCTATCTTCTCTTCTAAAAGGAAAAGGTAAGAAAAGCCTAGCCTGGCACTAAGAATAATTCCTGGAATAATGAAGAACAAAAAAGCTGGAATGAGAATTAAATTGAGAAGGAAATAGAGAGCAAAGGCTTTTAAAAACAAAGGAAAACAGGAAAAAATATCTGAAATTTTTGCTTCTTCTCCTTTTGAAATTTTAATCAAACTTTTAAGAAATCCTAAATGAAAAACTATAATCACTGCTTGAAGGATTAGCTGTACTAAAAAGCTAATCAATATTTTAGTAGAAGATAAATTGTTAGCAGAAAAAACTGAAAACTCAGAAGAGGAAGGATAAAGGAAAGAAAAAACAAACTGTAAAATACCTCCCACTATGATGCTAGCTATAAAAACAGTTAAAAAATAAATAACAGTAAGGCCAACTAAAAATCCAAGATTTTCTTTCCATCTCTGAAAAGAAAGATTTAAAATTTCATCAATTGAAATTTTTGTTTCCATTAATCCTAATTAAAAAAATTCACTTTTTAAGACCCTTTGTGGACCGTGCCGGACTCGAACCGGCGACCTCCACTATGCCGAAGTGGCGCTCTACCAACTGAGCTAACGGCCCATTTTTAAATCTATTTTACAAAAATTTTGTGCCATTGTCTATCAGTCCAAATATCATGCAAAATGAAACCAAAAATACAACCAATGTAAAAAGGAGAAAATTTATCTAAAAGCCCCAAAAAACAAATCAAAAAAAAGACTAAAACCCCAATTAACCAATGATGAAGATGAATCTTAAGTTCTCCAATTTTCAAAACAATGGCTTTAATCCTGCTATTTTTTTGAATTTTTTTATGAAAATAATTTGTCCAAAAGTAGCCAAAAAGGACTCCTATTCCAAAAATTGTTGACAAAACCAAAGGAAAAGCAAAAGATACACTTGGAAGGAAAATTTTCTTTATTTTTTTCTTTTTCATACTAAAGACAAAAAGTATAGCAAAGAAAAAATTTAGGTCAAGAAAAACCTTCTTTATTCAAAAAGACAAAAATCTCTTAAGTATTTTTTAATACTGACAGCGAGCTTCAAAATAACCTTGGGGATGGCGACAGTTTGGACATTCTTTTGGAGCTTCTTTTCCAAAATGAACATAGCCACAATTTCGGCAAACCCACATCACTTCTCTGTCTTTTTTGAAAACCTCTTCTTTTTCTAATTCCTCTAATAATTTTTTAAATCTCTCTTCATGTTTCTCTTCCACCTCTGCCACTTCTTTAAAGAATTTCTCTGCATCTTCAAAGCCCTCCTCTCTTGCTACCCTTTCAAATTCAGGATACATTTTCGTCCATTCATAATGTTCTCCTTCAATTGCTTTCTTTAGATTCTCCTTAGTATCTGACCATTCTCCCAAAAGTTTCCAGATCATCTTGGCATGTTCTTCTTCATTTTTGGCTGTTTCTTCAAAAATGCCGGCAATATGATGAAGTCCTGCCTCTCTTGCGATTTTAGCAAAAAAGATATATCTATTTCGCGCTTGAGATTCACCGGCAAATGCCTTCCAAAGATTCTCTTCGGTTCTTGAACCTTTTTTTACTGGCTCTGGATCAGAAACTGTAACTGGATCCTTCATAGATTTAAGTTTTATTTTTTTTAAATTTTGACAACCTTTACAAATGCCATATCGTAAATCTTTTGGTATTTTTGGCAAATAAAATGAGAATGGATTTCCTGAATTGAGCCTTTTTCTTTCAATTTTTTAAAATACGATAAACAACTGCCCGACTAATCTGGGAGAGTCTTTTCTTCATCTTTTGCTAAACCATCTTAGCTGAAGAGTGGTTTTTCATGCTTTTATTTGGTAATTAGTCAAGCTATTATTTTTTAACTTTTATCTCTATTCCTCCAAGACTAGCGCAAAAACCAGGAGCCATCTCTGGAGCTACTTTAAACCCAATTTCTTTGTCAAGAAGCGAAAGAGGAATTTTCACTTCAATAAAATTTTTCTTTCTAGCAAACTTTATTTTTGAAAGAAATTTTTGAAGTTTGAGATCTATTTCTGTAAGAAGATCTTCTTTATATACTACTTTTCTTATTGAAACAAAAGAAAAAGGGCCAAGATGAACCAAAAAGTCATAAAGACCATCATTATTTGAATCAATATAAAGCTCTGGAAGGCTATCTTGGAGCTT